>OGGE01001699.1_pt1 | contig 12640 bp, 6 predicted proteins | sample 1571121 | NCBI WGS metagenome assembly OGGE01 (sample SAMEA2581959, study PRJEB24529) | metagenome | biome: Human gut stool | place: China | collected 2011
CCGAGATCTACACTCTTTCCCTACCCGACGCTCTTCCGATCTCTGGGATGAGGCTTCGCAGACCACCGCAGGCGGCCGCGTGAAGTCCGATGCCGACGATTACCGCTACTTCCCGGATCCGGATCTGGTGATGCTGCACATCACCAAGGAGCACATCGAAGAGATGAAGGCTCAGATGCCGGAAATGCCGCGCGAGCGCCGCAACCGCCTGAAGGGCGAGTGGGGCTTCAACGATTTGGAGATGCGTGACGTGCTCAACGCCGACGCTCTGGATCTGCTTGAGGAGACCGTCAAGGCTGGTGCCACCGCCGCAGGTGCCAAGAAGTGGTGGCTGGGCGAGCTGAGCCGTGAAGCCAACAACAAGGGCGTGAGCCTCGAAGAGCTACCGATCGCTCCGGCCGATGTTGCTGAGGTTGAGAAGCTGATTGCCGATGGCAAGCTCAACGACAAGCTGGCCAAGCAGACCGTCGCCGGTGTGCTTGCTGGCGAAGGCACTCCGGATGAGGTCGTCAAGAAGCATGGCTTCCAGGTCGTGTCTGATGACGGCGCTCTCGAAAAGGCCGTGGATGAGGCTCTCGCAGCCAATCCTGACATCGTTGAAAAGCTCAAGAGCGGCAATATGAAGCCGATGGGCGCCATCATTGGTGCCGTCATGCGCGCCACTCGCGGTCAGGCTGACGCAAAGGCCGTCACCAAGATCGTGATGAGCAAGATCAAGTAACGTTTACAACGATTGCTGACGATTACAGCCGATTGTTGAATCGCAGGAAAACGCACGTTCCAAAAAGCTTGGGACGTGCGTTTTCTTTTCGTTATTCCGGAAAAGGGATTTCAAAGAAAGAGAATGCATAATCACGAAGCGCATTTTCTTACGATTGCCGACATGTCCTTCAACATCAGGTTATGCTGGTAGAGGAATATGTACAGCGATTGCCGCCGCGCGGATTCACAGCTGACATACAGTCGGGTACAATACCCTCGGTATGGGTGCGGCGACGGTCGTGCCTGCAATGATGTAGGGGACAGGAATAATGCCAGAACAAGTTGAGGCTGCGACACAGGAGCAGTTGGACCAGCAGTCGCGTGAATTGCCGGATCTCATCGTCATTCCGTCTATCAAGGGCGAGATGGTGCATCTGCGTCCGTCCGTGATCGAAGATCTTGAACGTATGGACGCCATTGGGGCGTACATCGGCGCTTCCGGAATCACCGGCAAGGATCGGGTTGCCGAGCGTGGCGCGGTGCATGCGTGGGTGCGTCGTTCCGTGGCATGGTCCCAAGGCGAAACGCCGACCGAATCCGGTGTGGGGGATCCGGAGTCGCGTCGCACGATCGCATGGTCCATCATCACCGAAGCCGACCATGATGGCGATGGCGAGATCGATGCCGCGAATTCCGACAATGTGATTGGCATGATTTTCCTGATCGATATTGACGGTTGGGCTCGTTCCGCGCGCATTCAGGTGGTGCTTGGCAAGGATTACCGCGGCCGTGGCTATTCGCGTGACATCATGCCGCGCGTGATGACGTACGGACTTGCGCCGGAACCGGCAGGCCTTGGCATGCATCGCATTTGGGTTGCCGTGCCCGAGCAGAACACGCGTTCCGTGTCCGTGTACCAGTCGTTGGGATTCGTGCCGTCCGGTCGTTCGCGCGACGCCTTGTGGAACGCTTCGCAGAACCGTTACCAGGATCTGATCGTTATGGACACGCTGGTTGACGAGTTCGACCCGATCCGTTCGCTTGACGCGTTCGGCATGCATGTGATCGAAGATAATCCGGGCGTCAAGGAAGCGTTGAGCGCGCGCGAGCATTCCATTGCCATCCGACTGAATGAGAAGAATGCTTCGAAGCATGATGCGGAAGGTACGGATGTCAACGATGCCGCGGCAGCTGCGCAATCCGTGCAGAAAGCTTCTTCCGATGGTGCTGGTGACGTGGCCGAGGCTGTGCGGAAGGACGCGGAAGGCGCGGAACCTGCGCGACAAAGCGAGCATGATGATCGCAAGTCCGTTACTGGCGATGCCGATGCCGAAAACAGCTGGCCGTACACGGCGGGCGAGCGTAAGACGTCGAAGGAAGCTTGGTGGCGCACGCTTGGTCGTGGTCGCAAGCGCGATACGGAAGGTAAGTGATGAGCGCCGAGGATCTCGATAATTACGAAACCGACGCGGAACTGGCTCTGTATAAGGAGTATCGCGACGTAATCAAGCTGTTTACGTATGTTGTTGAAACGGAACGTCGCTTTTATTTGGCGAATAAAGTCGATTTCAATGTGCGTTCCGCAGGCCAGGACGTGTATTTCGACGTGCGCCTGACTGATGCTTGGGTGTGGGACGTCTATCGTTCCAGTCGTTTCGTCAAGAACGTGCGTATCGTCACGTTCAAGGATGTCAATGTTGAGGAAGTGCAGAAAACCGATATTGACATTCCTGATTCCATCTAGCTGCGCAGTTGCCGGTCACGCGGTTGCTGGTCGCGTAGTTGGATTGCGTAATGTGGTTGCGCGCTTTGACCGCGCAGTCGGGTCGTGCATCGGCCGGTTTGATGATTGCGTTTTGCGTGATGCGATAGCCGTATATCCGGCTGACTTGGCTTGATTTTGTAAGCATTCGCACAAGTTGCGGTGTTCGTTTCCCTACCCTCGGGTAAACTATCAGGGATTTTTGTTTTCGTAAGGAGACCTCAAAGTGACGCAAAAGCAATCCGTGGTGATTATCGGCGGTGGCCCTGCAGGCCTGACTGCCGCTTGGGAGCTCGTCAAGGACGGTGGCTCCGAGAACTACGACGTGACTGTGTTGGAAGCGACCCGCGAATTCGGCGGCATCTCCCGCACCGTCAAGCATGATGGCAACCGTATGGATATTGGCGGCCATCGTTTCTTCTCGAAGGACGAACGCATCATGGATTGGTGGAAGGGGGTCCTGCCGCTGCAGGGCGCGCCAAGCTATGATGACAAGAAGCTCGGTCGCGAGCACGATATGGAACCGGGCGGACCGGATCCGGAAGTCGAAGACAAGGTGATGCTTAAGCGTCATCGCGTGTCTCGTATTTACTGGAACCGCCACTTCTTTGACTACCCGATTTCCCTGAGCGCCAACACGTTGAAGGCCATGGGTCCGAAGCTTACGCTTGTTGCCGGCTTCAGCTATCTGAAGTCCATGGTGCACAAGCTGCCGGAAGACAATCTGGAGAACTTCTACATCAATCGTTTCGGCCGCAAGCTGTATTCCATGTTCTTCGAGGGGTACACCGAGAAGCTGTGGGGTCGCCATCCGTCCCAGATTTCCGCCGATTGGGGTGCGCAGCGCGTCAAGGGCCTGAGCATTATGGGCGTGCTGAAGAACGCGTTCCAGAAGCTCCTGCCGAAGAAGCGCAGCAATGCTGAGGTTGAAACCTCGCTGATTGAGGAATTCTGGTATCCGAAGTATGGTCCGGGCCAGCTGTGGGAAACCGTCGAGGCCAACTGCGAGGCCGCGGGCGTGAAGGTCATCACCGACGCGAACGTGGTGGAGATTCGCCAGGCCGACGGCAAGATCGCATCCGTGGTATATGAGGATTCCGAAGGCAACCGCACCGAAATGGCCGCGGACGACTTCATCTCCTCCATGCCCGTCAAGGATCTCATCAACGCCGTGGACGCTTCCAGCAAGCCCGCGCCGAAGGACATGACCGAAATCGCCAACGGCCTGCCGTACCGCGACTTCGTGACCGTTGGTCTGCTCGTCAAGCACCTGCGCCTGTCGAACACCACCGACATTCCCACCCTCGGCAACCCGCCGATCGTGCCTGATTGCTGGATTTACGTGCAGGATCCGGGCTACAAGGTCGGCCGTTTGCAGATCTTCAACAACTGGAGCCCGTACCTGGTCAAGGACGTTGACAACACCGTGTGGATCGGTCTTGAATACTTCTGCGAAGAAGGCGATTCCTTCTGGAACATGTCTGACGAGGAAGCGAAGAAGTTCGCCATCCAGGAGCTTACGCGCATGCAGATCATCAACGGTCCGCAAGACGTGATCGACTCCCATCGTGAGCGCGTGAAGAAGGCGTATCCGGCATATTTCGACACCTACGATCGCATGCCTGAGCTCGTGGAATACCTCGATTCCTTCGGCAATCTGTATTGCGTCGGCCGCAACGGCCAGCATCGTTACAACAACATGGATCATTCCATGGCCACCGCAATCGAGGCCGTCGGCAATATCAAGAACGGCAAGACGTCCAAGAAGAACGTATGGTCCGTCAATACCGACAAGAGCTATCACGAGGAAAAGTAGGTTCCGGCAAGACCTGCACCTGTTGCTGTAAAGCATGTGGTAAAGCGAAAGACCCGTCATGTGATCGCATGGCGGGTCTTTCGCATTGTGATTTGCGATTTGTCATTGACTTGAATGCTTGATTGGCATGAATACGTTGGCACGCCTACGTTGCGTTGGTCTGGATGACGTTGTATGGTTAAGGAAGTTCGAAAGCCGTGATATTTCGCGGCGGACCTTCAGTGGCGGAAATTTCCGTATCTCTTTTTTACAGCTGTTGCAGGCGTGTGCTTGCGAAAGCTAGGGGAAAGGCAAAAACCAGTGGCAACCAGCCCGAATCTTGAAGACATGAAACTGCCTGAGCTCAAGGAGCTCGCCAAGCAGATGGGCCTTCGTGGCACCTCCACCATGCGTAAGCCGGAACTTATCGCGACGCTTCAGGCCGCTCGTTCCGGCGGTGAAGCGCCTGCCGGTGTGACCGTGCGAGCTCCGAAGTCCGCTGCGCCGGCCGCTCCGGTGGCTCCTGCTGAAGCCCAAACCGCAGACGCTGAGGTCGCGGCGAACACGGCTGAGGAATCCGGCAAGTCCAACGAGGCTGAGCAGTCCGAAAAGCAGACGGCCAAAACCGTTAGGAAGACCCTTGCCGGACGTGCTGATAGCGCTGCGCGTGCGGAGCGCTCCGAACAGACGGAACGTGCCGAGAGCACCGAGCGTGTTGACCGTCGCAAGCAGGCTGAGGCTCCGACGAGCGAGGAGGCGGCCGATGTCATGGCCGCGGTGAACGCCCTGGACAGCATCGATGAGGCTCCGAAGCGCCGTCGCCGCCGTGATGCGGACGCTGCCACCGATCTGCTGGCCGAACTGGGATTGGACGATGCTTCGCCGAAGCAGGATGATCGTCGTCGCCATCGTAAGGATGATGCGTCCGACGTTGAGCCGCGCCGTCGCCGTCGTGCGGTGGAAGGGCCGAAGGATGAGGACGTTGTGCGCGATCTTGATGACATTCTCGCCACGTTGCCTTCGCAGGGCAGTGATGATGACGAACGTCGTGACGAGGCTGAAGACGGTGATTTCGCGCGTCGTGGTCGCGGTCGCGCCAGCGATAGGGGTGACCGCGTGGATCGTCGTGGCCGTCGCCTGCGTGGCCGTGACCGCGATTATGACGAGCGTGACGAGCGTCGTGGCCGTACCGGTGACCGCAACAATGATCGCAACGAGCGTAACGATCGCGTCGAGCGCAACGAGCGCACGGATCGCAATGTTGAACGCGAACAGCGTCACGAGGAGCCGAAAGAGGATCTCGTGCCTGTCGCGGGCATCGTCGACGTGCTCGATTCCTACGCTTTCGTGCGTACCTCCGGCTATTTGCCGGGTCCGAACGACGTGTACGTTTCCATGGGCCAGGTCAAGAAGTATGGGCTGCGCAAGGGTGATGCCGTGCACGGTTCCATCCGTACCCCGCGTGAGGGCGACCGCCGCAACCAGCGTCAGAAGTTCGTGCCGCTGCAGTCCATCGACTCCATCAACGGCATGACCGTGGAGGCCGCACAGAACCGTCCGCAGTTCAACAAGCTCACTCCGCTGTATCCGCAGGAGCGTCTGAAGCAGGAAACCGCGCCGAACAAGCTCACCGGCCGTCTCATCGACATCGTGGCGCCGATCGGCAAGGGCCAGCGTGGCCTGATCGTGTCTCCGCCGAAGGCCGGCAAGACCATCACCCTGCAGAACATCGCCAACGCGATCGCCACCAACAATCCGGAAGTCCACCTGATGGTCGTGCTCGTGGACGAACGTCCGGAAGAGGTCACCGATATGGAACGTACGGTGCAGGGCGAGGTCATTTCCTCCACCTTCGACCGTCCGGCCTCCGACCACACCACCGTCGCCGAACTCGCCATCGAACGCGCGAAGCGTCTCGTGGAGCTTGGCCAGGACGTGGTGGTGCTGCTTGATTCCATGACCCGTCTGGCCCGTGCCTACAACATCGCCGCTCCGGCTTCCGGCCGTATTCTTTCCGGTGGTGTGGATGCCCAGGCGCTGTACCCACCGAAGAAGTTCTTCGGTGCCGCTCGTAACATCGAAAACGGCGGCTCTCTGACCATCATCTCCTCCGCACTGGTGGAAACCGGCTCCAAGATGGACGAGGTGATTTTCGAGGAGTTCAAGGGCACCGGCAACATGGAGCTGCGCCTGAGCCGCGAACTGGCCGACAAGCGCCTGTTCCCGGCCATCGACGTGAACGCTTCCGGCACCCGTCGCGAGGAACTCATCACCGATCCGCAGGAGCTGCCGATCATCTACCGTCTGCGTCGTCTGCTTGGCGGTCTGGAGCCTGAGCAGGCTTACCAGACGCTTGTGCCGCGTCTGAAGAAGACCGCGACCAACCGTGATTTCATGGCGTCGCTGATCCAGCAGAGCGGCAATACCGCGAATAACGGCAACAGCTAATCGCAGGTAATCGCAATCTGCGGTTACGTATCCAAGGGTCGTATGACAATCGCCATGCGGCCCTTTTGTTTCGTTCGGTTGTCTTTCTGTTTGGCTGTTTTTCCGTTTTGCAGTTTTCAACTACTTTCGAATGCGTTTCGATTGTTTTTCGGAAGTTCCGCACGATTCGGCAATGTGGATGATCACGTTGTGGACATACGGTATGTAAAAACCGACGCACGAAAAAATACGAAATCGAAAGTAAAAAGACGAAAATAGTATTGCTATATAGGGGGTATATGAAAAAAATAGGAGAAAAATGATTGAAAATCGAAATTCGTTGGAAATGTTACGAAAATGCAGTTGACGGATTGTGTGTTGGGGTGGGTATGGTAATGGACGGAAACGTGAGCTGCATAGGGGAGTCGGTCCTACCGGACTGATGCAGAATGCTTGTTGGAAAGGGGTATCTATGACAGGCAATGGCAACGAACCCGACACCACGCATGCGAGCGTGGGCCAATTCGACGATATCGACGAGACCATTCTCAGCATGCTGGAGAAAGACGGCCGCGCTACGCTGTCTCAGCTTTCGGACGCTACGGGACTGTCGATTTCCGCGGTGCAATCGCGCGTGCAGAAACTGGAACGTCGTAATGTGATTCTCGGCTACAAGGCCGTTATCGACGATGAAAAGCGTGGCCTCGCCGTACGTGCCTACATTGCGGTCACGCCGATCGATTATTCCAAGGAAGCCGAGATTCCCGCCAAATTGCAGGATATCGAAGGCATCATGTCATGCGATTCCGTGGCTGGGTCACCCAGTTACATGCTGACCGTGCGCGCAGCCTCGCCAAGCAAGCTTGAGGATCTGCTGAACGTCATCCACCAAACGGTGCCGGTGAGCACGGAAACCACGATTGTGCTGCAACGGTACTTCTCCAAGTGACATGCGCGCGGTAGTCTTGTACGCATGAGCGATAGCGAACATGACTGGCTTCGGCCAGAAGAAGAGCATGAAACCGAAACCGTCATCGATGCGGGCACCGCGCAAAGCAATCCCGAGGTCGCCGATGCCGTGGCGAAAATCGCTGCATTGCGCCAGTCGATCGACAATGTCGACACGGCCATCGTTTCCCTACTGTCGGAACGCTTCAAATACACGTCCCAAGTGGGTGTGCTGAAAGCCCGCGCGGGTTTCGCGCCGGCCGATTACAAGCGTGAGGATTACCAGATCGAACGGTTGCACCGCATTGCTGTCGATGCCGGGTTGGATCCCGACATCGCCGAAATGTATCGCGAATTCGTGGTGACCGAAGCCAAGCGCAGGCATAAGCGCATCGCCGAGAACGGCGTCGATCCGGGTGTGCTCGACGTATTCGCCTGACCTGTCTGTTTTCCGCGAAATCGTTTCTTGCCGGGGCATGCCGCGCGCTACATTGATTGCTTTGGAACGTTGTTTTGATTGCGATTGAGAGGCTCGGCATGCGTCGTTCTGTTGCGTTTCGTGCATCTTGTGCCCATCATGCCGATAGCACGCGTGATGAGCGTGATATGCGTGTGGCGAGTGTCCATCTGCGGCACATGCTGGCTGCGTCCATTGCGGTAACGCTGGTTTCGGCGGCTCCCGTATGCGCGGTCGGGGTTTCGAATGTGGTTGATGCGGTGCGTCGGAACGGCGAGTACGTCTCGGCGGTGGCCTCGCACGATGTGATGAGCGCATATGAGTCCGTTGATGAGCCGGGACGCTTGTATTTGACGAGTGACGCCGCTTCTGCAACTGATACGGACATGAATGCAGATGAGGGCGCGACGTCTTCGCAGCGCGTGCCGCAAGAGCGTGTGGAACTGCCGTGGGATATAACGGCGACCTTTACTTTGGACGGTCCGACCGTCAGCGCATCCAAGATTTCCGGTGCGTCGGGCGTGGTCGGCATCCGCATCGATCTGAAATCGGAACGACCGGAGGAAACGGCTGATCTGACGCCGATCGTCGCGTTCACCATTCCCAACCGCGTCGGCAATGACGCGACCTCAGACGAAGGCGTGCTTGTGTCTGCCGGCAATTCGTCGACATTGGTCGCTGCGGTAGGCAAGCCAGGTGAGGATCTTACGATTCATACGTATGTGACTGCGAAAAACTTCACTATGAGTTCGCTGTCTGTCGCCGCTGTTGCCTGCGATTCCGAAAAAACTGGCTGCTATGGCAATCTCACCAGTTTGACCGATCGCGCATCCACATTGGTGGATGGTTTGACGAATGTCGGATCGCAACGCAACCATGAGCTCATCGCGCAGCTCGAACAACTGCGCGATCATGAAAAGGAGCTTGCCGAAACGACCATCGCCCAGCGTGAGCAGGAACATGAGCAGGCGTTCAACGGGTATATCGACGCGTACGTCGGCTCGTATACGACGCATCTTTCCGGATCGATTGGTGATACCACGCAACTTACCGCCATTCTCGGCACCGCGGCCGAATTGAACGGCGATACTGCGGTGGCGCAGTCCGTGGTCGATCTGGCCAACGCGGTCAACGATGTGAGCGCCGCATACCGACATACGGGTGCCGCCGACGCGGTGAACGAGGTGATTCGCACCATCGAACAGCGTGGCACATCCGGTTTGGTGGCGGAACTCAACAAGCGTGCGGGCGAGGAGCAGCAGCGTGGCGCCAAGGATTACAGTGCCGGCCAGTCGCAGCTTTCTTCGGCGATGATTCCGTATTCCATGGATTTCACCGACGCGTACACCGCTCGGCTTAAGGAATTGGGGGCTTCCGCAGGTTCGGCGCAAAACTTGGAATCTCAGGCGATTGCGGATGTGCGCAACAGCATTGACGGCAATGAGAAGTTGAAGTCGGCTTCAAGCAAGGTTGACGATGCGATGCAGGCGTTGGCGGATGCGAGCGAGCACACGGGTCAGGCCAGTGCGTTCCACCAGATCGTGCTTCGTTTTGCGGATCAGCTTGATGCAGGTGATGATTCGACCAGTTCCGACGATACTGTCGATGGTTCGGAAGTTACGTTGAAGGGGTCTATGGGACTTGCCTCGGCTTCGGAGACGTCGCTTGCGGGCCGTGCCGAGCGGGCGCGTATCAAGGCCCAACGCAAAGAGGAACGCGCGCAGGCGGATGCGGCCAATCAGCAGAACGCTTCCGACGGTACTGCGGCCAGCTTGGTGGACGACAAGAACGCCATCAGCATGGATGATGTGATGAGCTACGCGGGCGGCCTGCGATCGTCATTTGGCGCGGCTGCCGATACCACGTCGAAGAACGTTGCGAAAGTCGGGGGAGTGGAATCAAAGAAATCCAGCGATGGCGATTCGGTAGATTCCGCATCTGAAAATACTGGAACAACAGGAAAAACCGCATCTTCCGAAATGTTGATGACAAGTGCGTTGCCGATTGCAGCATACGGCATTGCTGGTTCCGGAAATCGCACGTTGATTGTGCCTGATAATAGCGATTTGATTGACGAGACCGTTGAAATTGCGGCCGCTGCCGAAATATTGCAGCAGGCTTTGCAGAAGCTGTATCCGGATATGCCTGTGCAATCGCAGCCTGCTAAGGCCGCGCAATCTCAATATCTGCTTGCAGTTCCCGTTTTATAAAAATGTATAAACATAGGATCCAGATACACAAAGAGGGGGCCTTCCAATCGCGGAAGATCCCCTCTTAGGCTTTTTAGCCGGCTGAGCCGTTAAGCAGACAGTCCTGTGGACTGTCTGCAGGTGAAGTGAACGGCTTTGCCACGAAGGCTGCCGGTTTCCACTACAGTTGCCATTAGTTCTTCGGCTTTTTAGCCGGCGGCTCTCCAAGTTCGCTGTCGGCCACAATCACGTCGATGGCGGCTTCGGCATCAGCCTTGGCCTCCTTGACGGCTTCCTTGGCTGCTTCGGCGGTTTCCTTGACGGCCTTCAGTGCGGCGGCCGCTCCCATGAAGGAGATGCGTCCGACCACGCGACCGGCCTCGGCGATATCGCCCAATGCGCTTTCGATGGATTCGCGCGCTTCATCGGAAACGCCCAGCTGCACGGAAAGGATCGGGGTCTTCATCGAAACCTTGGCCTTCGACTTGATGCCACGCAGCGCGGCCAGAGCTTCACCGGCATGGGTGAGCAGCTCCGGGGAGACGGCTGCTGCGGCCGCATCGTACGTTTCAGCCTTCGGCCATGCGGCGTGGTGCACGGAGCCTTCGCCCTCATGCATCCAGCTCCACACTTCTTCGGTGGCGTACGGCAGGTACGGTGCCAGCAGGCGTGCGAAGGCATCCAAGCCCAGTCCCAGCGCGGTGCGGGCGGACTTCACGGCCTTCTCGCTCGGCACATGGCCGGTGGCGTCGGCGGTGCCGTACGCGCGGTTCTTGACCAGCTCGATGTAATCGTCGCAGAACTGCCAGAAGTAGTTTTCGATGACTTCCAAAGCCTTGGAATGCTCGTAGTTGTTGAGGCTTTCGGTGGCTTCGCGCACTACGAGGGCCATCTTGGCCATGGCTGCGCGGTCCAGCGGCTCGGTCACGTCGGCAGGGTTCCAGCTTGCGGTTGCCGGAGCGCCCACATGGTGGTTCTCATCCTCACGGCCGATGGCCAGTGCGAACTTGGTGGCGTTGAGCAGCTTGATGGCCAAACGGCGGCCGATCTTCATCTGGCCTTCGTCGTAGGTGGCATCCAGGCCCAAACGTGCCGCAGCGGCCCAATAACGCACCGCGTCGGCGCCGAACTGCTTGATCGGCTTGTCTGGCACAACTACGTTGCCCTTGGACTTCGACATCTTCTTGTGATCCGGATCAAGAATCCATCCAGACAGGGTGGCATTGGCCCACGGCAGACACTTGTTCTCGAGATGCGCGCGATCCACGGTGGAGAACAGCCAGGTGCGGATGATGTCCTGACCCTGCGGACGCAGATCCATCGGGAAGGTGGCGTTGAAAATCGCCTGGTTCTCTTCGCCTGGCTCTTCCCAGCGGGTCACGATCTGCGGGGTGAGCGACGAGGTCGCCCACGTATCCATGATGTCAGGTTCGGCGGTGAAGCCACCGGGCACGTCGCGCTGGTCCTCGCTGTAGCCTTCCGGCACATCGTCGGTCGGATCGATCGGCAAGCGGTCCTCGCTCGGCACGATCGGATGATCGTAATCGGCGGTGCCATCTTCCTTCACCGGATACCACAGCGGGAACGGCACGCCGAAGAAGCGCTGACGGGAGATCAGCCAATCGCCATTCAGGCCGTTCACCCAGTTTTCGTAACGCACGCGCATGAAATCAGGATGGAAGTTCAGTTCGCGACCGCGTTCGATCAGTTCGGCGTTCAGCTTCTGATCGGTGCCGCCGTTCTTGAGGTACCACTGGCGGGAAGTGACGATTTCGAGCGGCTTGTCACCCTTCTCGTAGAAGTTCGTCATACGCTTGGTCGGAGTCGGTTCGCCGTCAAGATCGCCGGATTCGCGCAGTGCGTCGACGATGATCTTGCGTGCGGGGAATGTCGTCTTGCCGGCGGTTTCCTGGAAGACGCGCTTGCCTTCCTCGTCTTCGATCCAGTCCGGGGTGTCCATCACGATGCGTCCGTTGCGCTGGATGATGGAACGCAGCGGCAGGTTCAGATCACGCCACCACTCAACGTCGGTCACGTCACCGAACGTACAGCACATGGCGATACCTGCGCCCTTGTCCATTTCCGCGGCCTTGTGCGCCAGAATCGGCACCTTCACGTGGAACAGCGGGGAGTAGACGTACTGGCCGAAATACGGCTTGTAACGCTCGTCATCCGGGTGCGCGATCAGTGCGCCGCAGGCTGCCAGCAGTTCCGGACGGGTGGTTTCGATGTAGATCGGAGTGCCGTCTTCGAAGCGGAACGCCACCTTGTGGTAGAAGCCCGGATATTCGCGGGATTCCAGCTCGCCCTGGGCCACTGCGGTCTGGAAGGGCACATCCCACAGGCCCAGAGCGTCTTTC
>OGGE01001702.1_pt1 | contig 12627 bp, 10 predicted proteins | sample 1571121 | NCBI WGS metagenome assembly OGGE01 (sample SAMEA2581959, study PRJEB24529) | metagenome | biome: Human gut stool | place: China | collected 2011
CTTTAAGAGATGGACTGATTATACATTTGATGAGAGGCATAAAAGGACGGAATCAATCAGAGAACTTAAGTTCCCTTATGAATACAGGGAGGGGCAGAAGAATCTGTGCGTGAGTGTATACAGGGCTATTGAAGATAATACCAATCTATATATTCAGGCACCTACAGGTGTCGGAAAGACGTTGTCTACTGTGTTCCCGGCTGTGCAGGCGTTAGGACAGCAGATGTCAGATAAGATATTTTACCTGACGTCAAAGACAATAACGAGAACTGTTGCAGAGGATACTTATGCTATATTAAGAGATAACGGGCTTCATATGAGAACTGTTACTCTTACAGCGAAGGACAAAATATGTCCACTTGATGAGCGCAACTGCAACCCCGTGTCATGTCCTTATGCCAAGGGGCATTTTGACAGGATTAATGATGCTGTGTACGACATAATAACGAGCCAGATGGTTATCGGAAGAGATAATGTCATGGAATATGCCAACAGACATAATGTCTGCCCGTTTGAGATGTCGCTTGATGTTTCGTACTGGTGTGATGGAATTATATGTGATTATAATTATGTATTTGACCCGGATGCGTCGCTTAAGAGGTATTTTGGCAATGGTGCGAAGGGTGATTATGTGTTTCTTGTGGATGAAGCACATAACCTTGTGGACAGAGCAAGAGAAATGTACAGCGCAGTGTTGAAAAAAGAAGATTTTCTTGCGGCTAAGAAGCTTGTCAAAGAGATGGACAAACGGCTTGCAGGCGCACTTGACAGATGTAACAAGCAGTTGCTCGAATATAAAAGACAGTGCGATACATTCATGGTTGTGAGTGGTCTTGGAACATTTCCAGCCAGCCTTGAGCGTGTCATGGGACTTATGCAGAAGTTTATGGAAAGGCATAAGGGTGAGCCTGTGACTAACGAGCTGCTCGAGTTTTTCTTTGCAGTGAGACATTTTCTTAATATGTATGACTGTGCTGATGAAAAATATGTCTATTATAATGAGCATGATAATGATGGAAACTTTCTTGTACATCTGTACTGTGTTGACCCGTCTGGCAACATAAGTGAGAGACTTTCACAGGGCAGAAGCACGGTATTCTTCTCGGCAACGTTGCTTCCGGTCAATTATTTTAAGGAGATGCTTTCAGGTGATGTATCAGAAAGAGCGGTGTATGCACACTCTTCTTTTGAACCTGATAATAAGAGAATTGTCGTGGCTACTGATGTGACAAGCCGTTATACAAGAAGAAATGCAAGGGAATATGCCAAGGTACATGATTATATTATGCATATGATTTCTGGCAGAAGCGGCAGATATATGGTGTTCTTTCCGTCATATTCTTACATGGAGAGTGTTCTTGAGTGCTTCAGGTGGAAAAGTGGTGTTAATGTCACTGAATGTGGTGGAGAAGATACATTTTTACCAGAAAGCTGTGTAAATGTGCTTGTGCAGGGAAGGTTTATGAAGGAGGCTGACAAGGAAAAATTCTTATCAGCATTTTACGAGGAACTTCCAGAAGGGGCTTCGCTTGCAGGCTTCTGTGTGCTTGGAGGAATATTTTCCGAAGGCATTGACTTAAAGGATGAGAGCCTTATTGGAGCTGTCATTGTCGGAACGGGGATTCCGATGGTGTGCAGGGAGCGCAACATTTTAAGGGATTATTTTGATGAATTTGGCAAAAATGGATATTCGTATGCTTATGTTATTCCGGGAATGAATAAGGTGCTTCAGGCAGCAGGAAGGGTTATAAGGACGGATACGGATAAGGGAGTTATTGCACTTCTGGATGACAGATTTATGACTGGTGAATATGAGCGTATGTATCCTAGGGAGTGGAACAGGATATTTCCAGTCAGTCTGGGTAATGCTTATAAATGTATTAAGGATTTCTGGACGGAACAGGATATGTAGAACATTGATAAAAAATGTACAATGTTAGAACTTGTAGTCGGACTGTATGTGTGATAGAATTTAGACAGATATTATTAGGGTCCGGATATATGATGATTTGTTTTGATTATGGGAGATGGGCTTATGCAGAACGTGGAAGAGATTAATAAGAATATAGAAAACAAAACTGTAGACAAGCAGGTCTGGCAGTCTCTGGGATTTGATGAATTACAGACTATTGAGATTATCAGAGGAATTGAGAATGGCGTTGATGTGAGTGTGTATTGTAAAGAGGAATTTAACGCTGCCCAGATGAAAGCATTAAGACTTGGTCTGGAAGAAAAACTTGATGTAAGCAGATTTGCAGATGCACAGTATGATTATATGCAGATGGAAGAACTGAAGCAGGCTGTGCGTAGCGGAATGAATATGGATGATATATGTAATCCTAAGTTCAGTCATTCTGTTATGAGAGAGATAAGGCTTGCATCAGAGCTTAATTATGATCTGACCAGGTATGCAAAGCTTGGTTATTCAGGAGAGGTATTAAGACAGATAAGACTTGCAAAAAAAGAAGAGATTGACCTTACATTTTTTGTTGAGGATAATTATGATGAATATCAGCTCAATGAGATAAGGCTGGGAATACACAATTGTGTCGATATAACTAAGTATCTGCTTCATGAATACAATGGAAAACAGATGGAACAGATTAGACTTGGACTTGAGGAAGGGATTGATGTTACTCCATATAACATGGTTGGATTTTCATCAGGACAGATGAAGCAGATAAGACTTGGGCTTGAAGAAGGAATAGATGTTTCTGAATATGCAGATCCGTTTATTGATGCGGTAAGCATGAAAGAGGCAAGACACAGAATTTCTGATAAATGGAATGACGAGAAGCCTGCACTTAATGAATTGCAGTCACAGGAAATTCTTATGGGACTTACAAGCGGTGTAGATGTTTCTTTATATGCTGATCCAAGATATACCTTTAAAGAGATGGAGAAGATAAGACTTGCACTTGAGAGGGGAAGTAATCTGGATGGGCTGCTTAAGTATGGATGTTAAGATGCAGCTATTACAGTACAGTGTTTTGATAATGAATGGATAAGACCTTCGGAAAGGGGGAACAGCATGAGCAATACAGAAATAGTTAATGAAACAGCTGATATAGATGATATCGAGTTACATGAGGTTTATGTATATATTGCAGATGATAATATGAGCGCATCAGTCAGGCTTGGCAAATGTGATGAAGGATATACATATGATGAAGTCATGAATAAGCTATCGCTTAATGGAATTAAGACGGGAATAGATGAAGAAAAAATTCGATGGATGATTTCACAAAAAATATATGACCAGCCGGTTGAAGTTGCTTTTGGTAAACCGGTAGAGGCAGGAAAAGATGGATATTATGAGTTCTTCTTTGATACAGATGCAATTAATAATAACAGACCTACAGTAAGAGAAGATGGTTCTATTGATTACTTTAATCAGAAGAGATTTGAAAAGGTTAATGAGGGTGATCTGCTGGCAAGATATCATGAGCCGACTAAAGGGGAATTTGGCTTTGATGTATGTGGGAAGCTGCTTGTGCCTAAACCAGGAAAACCCAAGCCAAGACTGCATGGTAAGGGCTTTAAGACATCTGAGGATGGGAAAGAAACTTATGCTGCAATATCTGGAAAGATTGAATACTGCAACTATGATTTAAGTGTTGTTAATGTGTATGAGGTTAATGGTAATCTTGACATGAGTATGGGTAATATTGACTTTAACGGGGATGTTAATATTATAGGCAGTGTGAGAAGTGGTGTAACAGTTCATGCCATGGGAAGTATATATGTTGGAGGCTTCGTTGAGGGAGCAACACTTATTGCTGGGAAGGATATTGTATTAAAGGATGGCGTTAATACTAAGAATTCAGGAAAGATCGAGGCAGGGGGAAATATATCTGGCAGATTTTTTGAGAATACAGAGGTTATTGCCAAAGGAGACTTACAGTGTAATTATATTCTTAACTGCAGGGTGCTTACATATGGCAGGGTATTTGTTGAGGGACCCATAGGTTCTATTATAGGTGGTGATGTAACTGGTGTTATGGGAATCAGTACTACATCATGTGGACATGAAAGCAATGTAAAGACTTTGTTGAGGGTTGGTTCGACCAAAGAAATCAGAAAAGAGTATGCAGAACTTATTATGGAGCTTAAGGAGGTGGACGAACAGATTGAAGCCTTTGAAATGGCTAATAAGAAGTTTGAGATGATTAAACAGAACATGCCTGAAAAGTATGATAGTAAAATGGCATTGAGAGTTACCCAGTCAAAGATTGTAAAGATGGCTCAGAAAGCCAAGCTTGAAGAAAAGAGCAAGGCATTATACAATCTTATAAGAGATTCAGAGAGAGCAGTTGTTAAAGTAAAGAATCATATGTATCCGGGAAGCAGGGTATATATGGATGATAAGACTTACATGCCAAGTTCTGTATTTTCACATATTATTGTTAAGAAGACGCCAAGCACGATTATTCTTAGGGATTATGATGAATAAGTATATTACAGGGAGAGTATTATGATAGAAGAAGTTGTTTCGGTGGAATTGCCGGTGCATGAAAGGCTGGTAGTAAGAAAGAACAGACTTACGAATGAAGAAAACGGCATTGATATGCCAAGGATTTCTATAGTTACAGGCACTCATGGGGATGAACTTGACGGACAGTATATCTGCTATGAGGTTATCAGAAGGATTGAAAGAGAGAAGAATAAGCTTAAAGGAATTGTAGATATTTATCCAGATATTAATCCTCTTGGACTTGATACAGGTTCAAGAGGAATTCCTATGTTTGACCTTGATATGAACAGGGTTTTCCCTGGCGATAACAATGGAGCGATGGCTGAATATGTGGCAGCAGGTATTATTGAAGATATTATTGGAAGTGATCTGTGTATTGATATCCATTCAAGCAATATATTTGTAAATGAGATGCCACAGGTAAGGATTAATGATGATACGCAGGAAAAGCTTCTTCCTTATGCGAAGATGATGAATGCACAATTTGTGTGGATATATTCTTCAATTACTGTGCTGGATGCAACTCTTGCTTATAGTCTTAACCATCTTGGTGTGCCTACTCTTGTTACGGAGATGGGTGTTGGAAACAGAATTACGCCAAAGTATTGCAGGGATATTGTTGATGGTATATTTAACCTTATGTCTCATATGGGGATATGGGATGATGAGCCGAAAGAAGTGAATGAACCTATTATCTCTACAGAGGGTGAGGTTACATTTCTTACTGCTAAGGAAAGCGGAATATTCGTATCAGCAGTTGATTCTATGGGAAGGATTGGAATTGGAACGCATATAGGAGATATTATCGAACCTATTAAGGGAAGAATAATCCAGAGAATTGAATCGCCTACAGATGGAATTATATTTACATTAAGAGAGAATCCGGTAGTACATAAGGGGGCTCTTATAGCAAGAGTTTATGGTGGCAGATAATGAAGAAAGAGATTATTTATTCGTTAAAGGGTATATATAGAGAAGATTATCAGATAGAAGGCTACAGATTCGGCGGTGGTGAGAAGTCGGCATGTATTGTTGGTGCATTAAGAGGTAATGAGATACAGCAGCTGTATATATGTTCGCAGCTTGTTAAGGCTCTTAAAGAGCTTGAGGCTCATGGTGCAATATCGCACAATCATGAGATTCTTGTTATCCCATCTGTTAACAGATTTTCCATGAATGTTGGAAAGAGATTCTGGCCTACAGATAATTCTGATATTAACAGAGCTTTTCCTGGGGATGTTAATGGAGATACAACCAAGCAGATAGCAGGAACACTTTTTGACAGAATTAAGGGTTACAGTTATGGCATACATTTTGCAAGCTTTTATATGCCGGGTGATTTTATTCCTCATGTAAAGATGATGGATACAGGATTTCAGAGTGCAAGTCTTGCCAATCTGTTTGGACTTCAGTACGTTGTTATTAGAAAGCCGAAGCCAATGGATACAGTGACACTTAATTATAACTGGCAGATGAATGGTACTAATGCGTTTTCAATATATACTAACAGCACAGATATGATTGATGAGAAATCTGCAAGACAGGCTGTGTCATCTGTTCTCAGGTTTTTAACCAGAATGGGTATTCTTAAGTACAACAATCACAGTGGATATATTGCAAGTGTTATCAATGAGTTTGACCTTATGGCAGTCAAGACTTATGATGCAGGATTCTACAAGAGACTTAAAGAGCCGGGTGATCCTGTGTATCACGGGGAGCTTATTGCACAGATTCTTGACCCGTGTGAGGGTACTGTTAAGAGTGAGATAATATCACAGACAGATGGTATTGTTTTCTTCGCACATACAGGACCTACAGTAATGGGTAATCAGGTTGTTTACAAGATAATAAGAAGAATGCATGAATAGTTGTTTGAAAATATGTTTTATTGTGATACAATGATTAAATATTAATAATTAATATAACTAATCTCAGGAGGAAGATATGAGCGGCGTAAAGAGAGTTTTTGTCGAAAAAAAGAAACCATTTGCAGTTAATGCGAAAGAATTACTTGAGGAGATAGGAGGATATCTTGGAATAAAGACTATTACAGATGTAAGAGTTCTTATCCGTTATGATATTGAGAATCTTTCAGAAGAAACATATAAGAAAGCACTTACTACTGTTTTTTCTGAGCCACCGGTAGATGATGTTTATGAGGGAACATTTCCAGCGGGAAAGGACGATTTTGTGTTCTCTGTAGAGTATCTTCCAGGACAGTTCGACCAGAGAGCTGATTCTGCAGAACAGTGTGTTAAGTTCTTTAATGAGAATGAGACACCAGTTATCAAGACTGCTGTAACTTATGTATTGACAGGAACTGTTACTGATGATGAGAAGAACAGGATTAAGGAACACTGCATTAACCCTGTTGATTCAAGACAGGCAGCAGAGGATATTCCAGAAACTTTAGTTACTGAGTTCAAGACTCCTGCTGATGTTATTTATTTTGACGGATTCAAGGATATGCCAGAGAATAAGTTAAAGGAATTATATGATTCTTTAGGACTTGCCATGACATTTAAGGATTTTAAGTTCATTCAGGAGCATTTTGCTAGTGTTGAGAAGCGTGATCCTTCTATGACTGAAATCAGAGTACTTGATACATACTGGTCAGATCATTGCCGTCACACAACATTTGCAACAGAGCTTACAGATGTTAAGTTTAAGGACGGATTCTATAAAGCCCCTATGGAAGCTACATATAACAAGTATCTTTCAGACAGAGCAGAAATATATAAGGACCGTAAGGACAAGTTCGTATGCCTTATGGACCTTGCACTTATGGGTGCTAAGAAGTTAAAGGCTGAGGGTAAGTTAGCTGATCAGGAAGAATCTGATGAGATTAATGCCTGCTCAATTGTTGTTCCGGTTGAGATTGATGGAAAGACAGAGGAATGGCTTGTTAACTTTAAGAACGAGACACATAACCATCCAACAGAAATTGAGCCATTTGGTGGCGCAGCAACTTGTCTTGGTGGTGCTATAAGAGATCCATTGTCAGGACGTACATATGTATATCAGGCAATGAGAATTACAGGTGCAGCAGATCCTACTGTTCCGGTATCAGAGACAATTCATGGAAAGCTTCCACAGAGAAAGCTTGTTACAGGTGCTGCTCACGGATACAGTTCATATGGTAACCAGATCGGACTTGCTACAGGATATGTTAAGGAAATCTACCATCCTGATTATGTTGCTAAGAGAATGGAGATTGGTGCAGTTATAGCTGCTGCTCCAAGAAGTGCAGTTAAGAGAGAGAATTCTGACCCGGGAGATATCATTATTCTTCTTGGTGGAAGAACAGGACGAGATGGATGTGGCGGAGCTACAGGTTCATCTAAGGTTCATACAGAGAAGTCTATTGAGGATTGTGGTGCTGAGGTTCAGAAGGGTAATGCGCCTACAGAGCGTAAGATGCAGAGACTCTTTAGAAGACCAGAGGTTACTAAGCTTATTAAGAAATGTAATGACTTTGGTGCAGGTGGTGTATCCGTTGCAATTGGTGAGCTTGCAGCAGGTCTTAAGGTAGATCTTGATAAAGTTCCTAAGAAGTACGAAGGTCTTGATGGAACAGAGCTTGCTATATCAGAGTCTCAGGAGAGAATGGCTGTTGTTGTTGATCCTAAGGATGTCAAGGAATTCCTTCAGTATGCTGCTGAGGAGAACTTAGAGGCAGTTGAGGTAGCTGTTGTAACAGAAGAACCAAGACTTGTTCTTAACTGGAGAGGCAAGGATATCGTTAATATTTCAAGAGCATTCCTTGATACTAATGGTGCTCATCAGGAGACTAAGGTTGTAGTTGATATTCCTTCACAGGAAGACGATTACCTTAAGCCAGTTAAGGTTACAGATGTACGCGGTAAGTGGTTAAAGACTTTAGCAGACCTTAACGAATGCTCACAGAAGGGACTTGTTGAGAGATTTGATGGTTCTATCGGAGCCGGTTCAGTATATATGCCATATGGTGGTAAGTATCAGCTTACAGAGACACAGAGCATGGTTGCAAAGCTTCCAGTGCTTAAGGGTTCATGCGATACAGTAACTATGATGTCTTATGGATTTGATCCATATCTTTCATCATGGAGCCCATATCATGGAGCAATCTATGCTGTTACAGATTCTGTAGCTAAGATTGTTGCTGCCGGTGGTGATTTCAGTAAGATCAGATTCACATATCAGGAATACTTCAGAAGAATGACAGAAGATCCAGAAAGATGGAGCCAGCCATTTGCTGCACTTCTTGGTGCATATGAAGCACAGATGGGATTCGGACTTCCATCAATCGGTGGTAAGGACAGTATGTCAGGAACATTTGAACATATTGATGTTCCACCAACACTCTGCTCATTTGCTATTGATGTAGCTAAGGAAGGAGATATTATTACTCCTGAACTTAAGAATGATGGTGATGTATTAGTCAGATTTGATATTAAGAAGAATCAGTATGATCTTCCAGATTTTGAACAGGTTAAGGCACTCTACAGTGCAATACATGAGCTTATCCAGAAGAAGGCAATAGTATCTGCATATGTTCTTGATGCTAACGGACTTGTGCCAGCACTCAGCAAGATGGCATTTGGTAATAAGTTAGGTTTTGAGATCAGCGCAGACGTTAAGGAAGATGACCTCTTTGCACCAGCTTATGGCTGTATCGTTGCAGAAGTTCCAGCAGATAAGCTTTCTGAGATTACTACAGCTTATACTAAGGTTGGTACTGTTAAGGATAATGGTAAGTTCACATACAAGGAAGTTTCAATTAATGTAGAAGAAGCATTAAGCGTATGGTCTGATACTCTTGAGGGTGTATTCCCAACAAAGGCTTCTAAGGAAACTACACCGGTTGAAAGCAAGTTATATGAAGCACCAAGTGTGCATGTATGCAAGAATAAGGTTGTCAAGCCAACCGTATTTATCCCGGTATTCCCAGGAACTAACTGTGAGTATGATAGTGCCAAGGCATTCGAGAGAGCCGGTGCTGATACAATCGTTAAGGTATTCAAGAACCTTGATGCTGAGAGTATCAGAGAGTCTGTAGATGAATTTGAGAAGGCTATTAACCAGGCACAGATTATTATGTTCCCTGGTGGATTCTCAGCAGGTGATGAACCAGATGGTTCTGCCAAGTTCTTTGCGACAGCATTCCGTAATGCCAAGATGAAGGAAGCAGTTGAGAAGCTACTTAATGAGAGAGATGGTCTTGCACTTGGTATCTGTAATGGATTCCAGGCACTTATCAAGCTTGGTCTTGTACCTAATGGTAAGATTACAGGACAGGATGCACAGTCACCTACACTTACATTTAATACAATTAACCGTCATATATCTAAGATGGTATATACTAAGGTTGTCAGCAATTTAAGCCCATGGCTTGCTAATGCTGAACTTGGCGGAGTATACTGCAACCCAGCTTCACATGGTGAAGGAAGATTTGTTGCTCCTAAGGAATGGCTTGATAAGCTCTTTGCTAACGGACAGGTTGCTACACAGTACTGTGATCTTGACGGTAATGTATCTATGGATGAAGAGTGGAATATCAATGGTTCATACATGGCTATTGAAGGTATCACAAGCCCAGACGGAAGATGCTTCGGTAAGATGGCACATTCTGAGAGACGCGGTGACAGTGTTGCTATTAATATATATGGTGAGCAGGATATTAAGATATTCGAATCTGGTGTTAAGTATTTCAAGTAATACATAGAATATGTCAGCAGTGTGCCATTAGAATTGGAGGGGATATTATGGCAAGAGATAAAGTCAGCACAGATATATTATGGAAGGACAGGAAGAGAATTCTCTTCCTCGGACTTCCATGGTCATTTACAAGATACAGTGTATCTAAGGACAGATTCTTTATAAGCAAAGGATTTTTCAGTGTTAAAGATGATGAGGTAAGACTGTATCGGATTATGGATATTTCATTGGAGCGCTCATTCATGCAGAGACTTGTCGGAGTAGGAACTATTAAAGTATGCTCTGGAGACAAGACAATGGGTGACTTTGAGATTAAGAATATCAAGAGGCCTAAGGCTACTAAGGAGCTGTTATCAGATCTTGTGGAGAAGCAGAGAGATATCAAGAGAGTTGTCAACAGAGAGAATATGATTGACGGTCATGACCACTCAGATGGTCATACGGATATTGATGACTTTGACAATAATGATGACGATGCACCATTTGACAGATAATTTGTAAAAATGTATTGACAGCTATATAGAAAGATGATATTTTAATAGTTAGTTAAAACTAACTGATGTAACGGGTATCCAGTTAGGATATCCGTTATTTTATAAATACGGGTTAGACAAAGCTAACAAAAGTAAGGTAAATGAAAGGACGAGAATATGAGCGTAGTTATTATTGGTGGAAATGAATGTATGGAACGCCAGTATCAGCAGATATGTAAGAAACACGGCTGCAAGGCGAAGGTATTTGTTAAGGAAAAAAGTGGATTTTCCAAGCAGATTGGAACACCGGATCTTATGATACTGTTTACTAATACGGTTTCTCATAAGATGGTTTTATCAGCTGTTACAGAGGCTAAGAAGAATGATGTTGATATTGTGAGAACACATTCGAGCAGTGCGGCATCGCTTACAAGTGTTTTAGAAACATATTTAAGCGAAAGCAGGGCATGCTGATAAAGAAGAGAATAAAGTGCAATATGGAAGGAAAAGAAAAATGGTCTGTACAGATGTATTGGGAAGAATTGAGCGGGAAGTAATAAAAGAGTGTTCACCGACGCTTGCCGGATTAAAGACTGGCAGTCTTTTTAATTACAGATATGATAATATATCTGATTTTAAGAAAGAGCTGGCAAGTGTAAACAGAGAACTTAATGCCAAAGGTGTGTATGTAACATTTTTAAAGAGAAATGAAAAGAGTGCACTTTTATATGTGTTCAGACCTGACAGATTAGAGAAGGATTTGTCACAGCCAGCAGTACAAAATGTACTGAAAACATTTGGATATACAGATTATAAAGTGGGAGCAAGCATCAAGCATCTTAAACAGAGAGTGGAGGAGAACACATGTTTTCCACATGAAATAGGGCTGTTCTTAAGTTACCCGGTGGAAGATGTAATCCAGTTTATAAGACAAAAGGGCTGCAATTACAAATGTTGTGGGGTATGGAAGGTGTATTGTGATGAGGCATTCAGCCAGAAGATGTTTGCACGTTACAGAAAATGCACAGAAGTATATTTAAGAGTCTTTGACCGAGGCAGAAGCATATCTGCATTAACGGTTTAAGCATATAAAAAGTAAAAAGGAGAGATTGGATAATGAGTAAAGTAGCAGTAGTTTATTGGAGTGGAACAGGTAATACAGAGACAATGGCTAACGCAGTTGCAGAAGGTGCTAAAGGAGCTGGAGCAGAGGTTGATGTACTTGTGGCAAATGATTTTAATTCAGGAAAGGTTGCTGAATATGATGGAATCGCATTCGGATGCCCGGCAATGGGAGCAGAGAATCTCGAGGAATCAGAGTTTGAACCAATGTTCACAGAGGTAGAAGGAAGCCTTAGCGGTAAGAAAATTGCACTTTTCGGTTCATATGGATGGGGAAGCGGCGAATGGATGGCTGACTGGGAAGAAAGAAGCAAGGCTGCAGGGGCTGTTCTTGCAACAGACAGCGTAATCTGTCAGGAAGCACCAGATGATGATGCTGTTGAAAACTGCAAAAAACTTGGGGCAGCGTTAGCATAATTATTTATTGCCTGTAATATATTGAAAAGATTGCACATTTTGCCCCTGGTTGGTTATATCAATCAGGGGTTAATCTGTTCTAAAAAATATTATAAAAATATAACAAAAGTTGTTGACATCTAATGACCATTAGAATATACTAACCAAGGTGGTAATGAAAAACATTATCAATATGCTAAAAAGAGGAGATGAGCTTATGCCATTAACTATGATTGATGAAGGAACTCCATACACAATCCAGCGGATTGGTGGAAAGGAGGAAATAAGACGTTTTCTTGAGAATCTTGGATTCGTTCCGGGAGCAGTGGTAACAGTTGTTTCTAAAGCTGGCGGTAATGTCATTGTTAACATTAAGGAATCAAGAGTTGCCATAGGAAAAGATATGGCTAATAAAATTATGGTATAAAGGACTGAATATGCCAGTTCTTATATAAAACTAAAATA
>OGGE01001746.1_pt1 | contig 12303 bp, 13 predicted proteins | sample 1571121 | NCBI WGS metagenome assembly OGGE01 (sample SAMEA2581959, study PRJEB24529) | metagenome | biome: Human gut stool | place: China | collected 2011
TTACAAATATGTGCTTCATTTATGATGAAAACAGGATTCTTGTTGAAGAGAAAAAAGGAACAAAGTATACCAATGGATTAGTCTTTCCAGGTGGACATATAGAGCAGGGAGAAAGCTTCAGAGATTCTGTAATAAGAGAGATAAAAGAAGAAACCGGATTAGATATTTTTGAGCCACAACCATGTGGGTTTAAGGACTGGATACAGGATGATGGAACGAGATACATTGTTCTACTGTATAAAACCAATAAGTTTTCGGGAACACTCAGATCCTCAGAGGAAGGGCACGTATTCTGGCTGGACAGAAAAGATCTTGATGAGGCAAACTTCATTTGGGATATGAGAGAATTAATGGAAATATTTGAGACAGATCAATACTCGGAATTCTTTTTTGAATATAAAAACGGAGAACACGAACCGGGGCGATTGTTGAGGTAGGTGTTCATTAAAAATTCTATTACTTGGGGCATACGGTTGCGAATAGAACAACTGTGGGAGATGTATCAGGTGCAATAAATCAGAAGTGGAACAATCCGTAGGCATCAAAGTCGGGGGCTTTTGATCCCGACATCATATATATAGACGGGAAAAGGGCAGAGTGTACGGAAAACAGCATAGAGGTATCAGATAAATTATGCCCCGATCTTGATAAGAGATATAGCATTGAAGTCAAGAAAAACAAAGGAGGATTACATCATGGAACGAGTAGAAAAATTTTTAAAAGAAGCAGAAGTTTTATTTGATGGCAATACATATAAGTTGAATATAGAAGAAAAAAATCAGATACAAGAAGCACTAGAAATGGCTTTTTGGGACGCAAAAGAAAGAAATAAACGAAAGAAAAAATAAATTATGCGAAAAAATATAAAATTAAGAGTGAAAAATTTAGTTAATAAATATCAAACAGCAGATCCATTTGCATTGGCAAAGGAATTAGATGTAAATATTTTATATGTGCCACTTCCTGAAAAGATACGTGGAATATTGGTGCGTGTTTTACGAAAAAAGACTATTTTATTAAATGATAAATTGAATTATGAAGCTCAAAAAATTGTAATTTGTCATGAACTTGGTCATGTGCGTATGCATTGGCATGCAGGTTATTTTTTTCAACATGAAGGAATATATTATTCTCCTGCTCGTTATGAATGTGAAGCAAATGAGTTTGCCATTCATTTATTGAATTATTCTAGTGATTTTATTTATGATAAAGATTATATATTAGAAGTATTGGCTAAAGAAAATCCCAATCCATATGAAGTTCATAAAATCATCAATGCTTTGATGCAGATTGAAAGTATTTAAAAATACCAGCTAAAATGATAGCTGGTATTTTATTTATCAGATGATTATTGAATAGATTTTCCTAAATCTTCGGCTTGTTTTAATTGCTCTGGTTTATTTAAAATATCGCCAATATTCATATTTCCTCCAGCATAGACAATGCCTAGATTTTTCCAACCTAAATGAGATATTAATCCTTCATAAAAAGCCTTAACTGGTGCAAAATTATCAGAGGTATTTCCTTCTGAAGCCATAAGTAAAATACATTCTTTTTGTGGATTTTCATAATTTGGATTTAATTCGGCTATAGCGAATAAACGATCAAAAGCACATTTTAGTTGACCTGTGATGCCCCAATAATACATAGGAGAAGCTAAGACTATGATGTTTGCTGTCTTGTATACAGGATAGATTTGCGACATATCATCTTTTTGTACACAAGGAGCGTCTTCGTTTTTACCTCCATTACAACAACCAAGACAGCCATGAATATTCATTTTTTGTAAATCAAAGCAAGTAACTTCATGACCTACAGTTTCTGCTCCTTTAGTAAAATATTTGATGAGTTCTTTTGTATTGCCATTTATTCTGGGACTTCCATTTAAAATACAGATTTTTTTATGCATAAATTTACACCTCCAATGTTTATATTTATAATTATATCAGTGTAGATTATTTGCTTGAAGTACGCACATTTTTGTTAGATACTAACCAAAAGGAGAGTTTTGATGTTTAAAAATTATATTGAAAATGCCAATTTTGAAGATACAGGTTTTAGTTATACTTTATCATTAATACGAGGCAAGTATAAAATGGTTATTTTATACTGTTTAATGGAATTTAATATTGTCAGATACAATGAATTAAAAAGATATATAAAGACTATCTCACATAAAACACTTGCAGTATCTTTGAAAGAATTGGAAAAAGATGGCTTGATAATACGAAAGGAATATCCACAAATACCACCTAAAGTAGAGTATAGTTTATCAGATAGGGGAAAATCGCTCATGGAAATTTTAGATAGATTATGTGTATGGGGAGAGATACATAAAAATGATATGAAATAAAAAAGTCTAGTAAATTTACTAGACTTTTAGGTGGAAAATTATTTTTCTGCATAATATTTTCTATACATAGAAGGTGAAATAGAAAATTCTTTCTTAAAGGTACGCGAAAAGGCTAATTGGTCGTCAAATCCTAAAGAAGAAGCAATAATGGAAATAGAAAGCTCGGTAGTTATTAAAAGACTACGGGCTTTTTTTAGTTTTAGTTGCATTATATATTGCTTCGGTGATAAATGAAATTTTTCGTGGAATATGCGAGTTAGATAATAAGGAATAATTATAAATACACCAATAAAATATAGTGAACATTTTAGAGACCCTAAAATTTTTGCAGGTAAAAATAATGATTTCTTTTTAGTCATAGGTGCGCAAACAAAACAAACAAAATTAGGAGCAATTGCATTATATCATTCGTTTGATGGTGAAAATTGGCAATATATGGGGAGTTTAGCTACATCAAATACGTATCAAATGATAGAATGCCCTGATATGTTTCGCATGGGAGATAAATATATATTATTTTACTGTCCACAATATAGAGATAATGAAAAGGATATACCTTTAAAAAGTTTCTCTGTGTATAAAGTAATTGATTTAGATGAAACTACAGGAGAGATTGATGATAAAAATTTAGATGAAAATTATTTTATGATGGATTATGGTTTTGATTTTTATGCTCCACAGACATTTGAAGATGATAAAAAAAGGCGAATTTTATGGGCGTGGATGTCTAGAATGAATGATGAGGAAGAAAAAGCTTTTGCCAAATTACAAGATAGTATACATTGTTTGACCATGCCGAGAGAAATTTTGCTTGAAAAAAATAGATTATATCAAAGACCTGTGAAAGAATTATATAATTTATTGGGGCAAGATATAATTATTAAAGAATGTGATGATGACCAATTTAATATTTTAAATGATAAGCATACAGTATATTTAAAATTAGAAAATATTAAAGAAGATAAAAATATTGACTGGATTATAGAAGATGAATTTAAAATAAATTATAATTTCGAAAAGATGGAATTTTCCATTTATAGATTGAATTGGTTGACAAATAATTGGGATAAAAAATCTTGTAAATTAGAAAAAATTATTGATATGGAATTGTGGATAGACAATTCTAGTATAGAAATATTTATAAATGAAGGTGAAAAAGTATTTTCATCAAGAATATATCGTAAACATGAAAAGATATCAATAAGTGGGAATTTATGTGGTGAATTAATAGCGAAAAATATAGATAGGTAGGAGAGCAAATTATGGGAGATAAAGAATTAGCACAAAAGATTATTGAGTTAGTAGGAAATAAAGAAAATATCGTTTCAGTTAGACATTGCGCTACAAGATTGAGAATTGTTGTAAGAGATAAAGATAAAATACAAGTAAAAATGATAGAAAGCATAGAAAAGGTAAAAGGTTCATTTTTTAATTCTGGGCAATATCAAATTATATTGGGAACGGGTTTAGTAAATAGAATTTATAATGAAGTTATAAATATAATCGGAGAAAGTAATAATGCAGATGAGGTAAAATATGGCAATAGTTTTCAAAGAGCGATAAGAATGTTTTCTGATGTATTTGTGCCTATCATACCTGTATTAGTTGCTACTGGTCTTTTTATGGGTGTTCGTGGTTTACTTATGCAAGATGCTGTATTGGCTGTCTTAGGAATTGATGCTACAAATATACCGGAATCTATGTTGACTTTTTCTAAAATATTAACAGATACTGCATTTGCTTTTTTGCCTGCTTTAGTTTGTTGATCTACTTTCCGCAATTTTTGTGGTAGTCCGGTAATCGGTATGGTTTTAGGATTGATGTTAGTAAGTCCAAGTTTACCTAGTGCTTATGATGTAGGTGCAGGTAAGATTGAGCCTTTATTATTTTTTGATTATATCAAGGTATCAGGATATCAAGGTTCAGTGTTACCAGCCTTTGTTACAGGTGTTTTAGCTGCAAAATTTGAATGTTGGGTTAGAAAACATATACCAGATGTAGTTGATTTGATTATTACACCATTTTTGACTTTATTGGTAGGCATTGTATTAGCATTATTTGTTTTAGGCCCTATTCTTCATTGGTTAGAATTAGAATTGTTATTCTTAGTTAAGTCTATTTTATTCTTACCTTTTGGCATAGGTGGACTTTTATATGGTTGTTTTGGTCAATTATTTGGCATTTTTGGTATACATCATATTTTCAATTTCTTGGAAATCAGTATGTTAGCTCAAGATGGTTGGAATTATTTAAATCCAATAGGTACTTGTGGAAATGTGGCTCAAGTAGGCGCTGTATTAGCTGTAGCTATAAAGGCTGTTTCTAATAAAGTAAAACAGGTAGCATATCCTTCTTGTTTATCTGCTTTATTGGGTATTACTGAGCCAGCTGTATTTGGGGTTAATTTAAAATTTATAAGACCTTTTGTTTGTGCAATGATTGGTGGAGGCGTTGGCGGATTTTTAGCTTCTAATTTACAATTAAAAGCTATTGGTATGTCAATTACAGGTATTCCAGGAACATTATTATATTTAAATGAACAATTACCATTTTATATTTTAGTAAATGTCATCTCTTTTGCTGTAGCTTTTACGATTACATGGTTCTTTGGCTATAATTCCAAAATGGAAACAGGAACAGAAAAAGTTGAACAAGAAGAAAATAATGCAATAAATAAAGTTGATTTAAATGAAAATAACAAAGTTGTAGAAATTGCAAGTCCATTAAAAGGCGAAGTTTTACCATTAAATGAAGTAAAAGACGAAGCATTTGCTTCTGGTATTTTAGGAAATGGCATAGCTATAAATCCTAAAGAAGGTGTTTTAGTATCACCTGTTAATGGTGTGGTAAATGCATTATTACCTACATTACATGCTATAGGCATTACAACTCAAGAAGGCGTGGAATTATTAATTCATATAGGAATGGATACTGTAAAATTAAAAGGAGAAGGTTTTAAAGCATTTGTAAAACAAGGTGATGAAATTAAAATTGGGCAAAAATTAATAGAATTTGATATAGATTTATTAAAATCTAAAGGGTATTGCTTAGATGTCCCTATTGTTATAACAAATATGATGAATTATACAGAAGTTGTTTGTACAAAAGAAACAAATATAAATATTGGCGAAAATCTTTTATCAATAAAATAACAAAATAATAAAATATAGCAAAATAAAAAGATAGAATACTTTTGTGAATTACACTTTTGTATTCTATCTTTTTTATTTAAATTAAAAAATAATATTAATTTTATTTAGCAAGTAGCGCCACCAACTAAATGTTTTTGTGCTTTTAAGTTTTCTTGCTTACGAGATAAGAGGTCATCTGCTAATAATTGTGCTTCTACATTAGCAAAACCTAATCTATCAATTGTATCGGAGAAACGTTCGCCAGTGATACCTTGTTCACGGAATAAAAGAATAGCTTTTTCGACAATGGCTAAAACTTCTTCTTTAGATGTGAAGATTTTGGATAATGGTTGACCTTCTTTTACGCGTTTGCCCCAACGACCACCGATATAAACGCGATAACCATCTGTATAATTATCAAAGCAATGGAATGGGCATTTATTTACGCAAAGACCACAATGATTGCAATGTTTTTCATCGATAGTTATTTTTTTGTCTACGACATTTAATGTTTTCATTGGGCATCTATTCATTGGTTGACAGATTTTACAACCATGACATTTTGCATAATCAATTTGAGGAACGCGTTGACCGATGATACCAATATCATTTAGATTTGGTTTTACACAGTTATTAGGACAACCCCCAACTGCAATTTTGAATTTATGAGGGAGTTTTACATCTCTATATCCTTTATAGAAACGTTGATGAATTTCTTCAGATAAAGTAAATGTATCAATTAAGCCATATTGGCAAGTAGTACCTTTACAAGAAACTACAGGGCGAACTTTTGAGCCTGTACCACCTGTTTCAAGTCCTGCATTTTGCATTAGATATTCGCGCAATGGTTCAATATTATCATATGGAACGCCTTGAATTTCCACAGTTAATCGGGATGTCATTGTTATTTCGCCACTGCCAAATTTATCTGCTGCTTCAGCTATAACTTTGCTTTCTTGAGCTGTAATTTTACCATTTCTAGTGATTACACGACCATTGAATTTATCTTCTGTATTTTTGTCTTGAAGGAAACCTAGAGCTTTTACAGCTTTTATTTCTTCAGGTGTTAATTTAGATGTAGTTTTTACTTTTACATCATTGAAGAAAAGACCACCTTCAAGGGAAAGTGTATTTGTATAACCTAGATGTCTTAAGCGATTTTGTAAGAAATATGCACGTTTACCTTTAGCACATACTAAAAGAAGTTTTTCGTCTTTGCCGATACCTTCTATAGGTGCATTTACTTTTGCTAAATCTACATATTTAGCACCACGAATACTAGGAGCTAAACCAGCATCAATTACACGATAATCTTTTGCTTTACCAGCTAGATATTCAGCAGGAGTGATACTGATTAATTTATTGCTTAATTTATTTTGCATAATATGAACTGTTTGTACAAATGGATGAATAGCTGTGGAGAATGGAGGAGCATAACAAAAATCCATACATTCGCATTGTTCAATAGTAGCATCTAGGGAAATAGCTGTTACAGCGATATCTACCATTTTGTCTACAGCACCGCTTCCAAGTGCTTGGAAACCTAAGATTTTATGTGTGGATTTATCTACGATTAATTTAGTGATGAAAGAGCTTGCATCTGGATAATAATGAGCTTTATCATCAACAACTGCCATTACAGTTTCTACATCGTAACCAGCATCACGAGCAACTTTTTCACTAAGACCTGTTCTTGCACAGTTTAGTTCTGGAAGTTTTACAATACCTGTGCCTAATACGCCAGGATAATTTTTAGGTGTATTATTTAAAATTTGAGCTAAGAGTCTGCCTTCTAAGTTGGCACTAGAACCCATTGGAGACCATTGAGCAGAATGTGTCATTCTGTTGGAAACCATAGCACAATCGCCAATAGCGTAGATATCAGGTAAATTTGTTTGTAATTGTTCATTTACAAGAATAGTTCCTTTGAACATTTCCATACCTGTATCATTTAAAAAGGCAGTATTTGGTCTGATACCAACAGATAAGATTACTAAATCTGCACTTAATTCACCAGCGGAGGTTTTGAGTGCAGAAGCTTTATCATCACCTAAAACTTCTTGAGCAGCAACGCCAGTTAATACGCGAATACCATGTTTTTGTAAATGTTTTTGTACATAACTAGCAATTTCAGGGTCAATAACATTAGGCATGATTTGTGGAACAAAATCGATAACTGTTACATCAACTTTTTGAGCTAGAAGATTTTCAGCAACTTCAAGACCGATAAAGCCACCACCAACAATAACAGCTTTTTTTACTTGGTTGTTAGTAACATAATCTCTTATATTTACAGCATCATTAGGAAGGCGCAAAGAGAATACACCTTGTTTTTTTATACCTTCAATAGGTGGAGTGATAGGTGAAGCACCAGTAGCAATAATTAATTTATCATAAGTATAAGAAGCTTCTTCATTAGTGATTAAATTTTTAGCGATAACAGTATGATTATTATTATCCACAGCAATAGCTTCTACATTAGTTAAGACGTTTACACCTGTCATAGCAGCATATTTTTGTGGAGTATTAACAATTAGACTAGAGCGGTCTTCGATAAATCCTCCAATATAATATGGCAAACCGCAACCAGCATAAGAAATATCACCATCTTTAGCAATGATTGTGATATCTAAATCACGATTTTCTCGTTTTAATTTTGCAGCTGCTTTCGTTCCGGCTGCAACACCGCCGATAATTAGTATTTTCATAAGCGGATACCTCCAATAGAATATATACAATTTATTCTAAAATATAGATAGATTAAATTATATTTATTTTAGCACTTATATAAGTAAAAGTATATGAAATTATTTTAAAATTTATAAAATTTTTGTTAAAAGTAAAAGGCATAAATATTATGCCTTTATGGAGAGTAATTATTTTTATTTAATTTTGGTGATGAATTGTTCAGGTATATAATTTAATAGACGACTAGGTCTACCTGAACTAGAGAGAAATAAAGCTTTTTTGGCACGAGTGATGGCTACATAGAAAAGACGTTTTTCTTCTTCAGTAATAGAGCCATTGCGTGTGCTGAAATATGATGGAAAAATATCATCATTCATGCCAGCTAAAAATTCATAATCAAATTCTAAGCCTTTGGCTTGATGAATAGTTATAATAGGGATTTTAGGATGAGAAGAAGTAAGAGCATCTAAATCTGTATTAGATAAACTAGCATATTGTAATAATTCTTTGATGCCATTTGTTCCTCGATGTGAGTTGAGTTCTGCTTTGGCTAATCTAAATAAATTGCGAATATTTTCTAAGCGAACAGCTCCATCTTGAGTTGCATTAGCTTTATAGATATTCACTAAATTAAATTCTTCAACGATTTGAGCGATTAGATTTTCTAAAAGTAGATTGTCATTTAAAATATTATGCAGTTTTTGGAAAATTTGAGCTACATGAATGAATTTATTTTTTTGTTTATTGATTAATTCACTGCGTTTCTTAGCTGTAGGAATAATTTTATCTTCGAGCAATTTGTGCAATAATTCCCATGTAGCAAAAACATCATCTAAAGAGTTATGATTAGATTTTGTTTCAAATTGAAAATGATTACTTAGAAATTCAAGTTTATGATTAGGCAGATTAGGATAAAAACGACGAACTAAATCTAAGGTATCAAAATTTATATTAGAGAAATCTACAGGTTTTAAGTTATGTTTTAATAGATTTTGATTGAGAATATCCATATCATAACCGCGAATATTATGACCTGTGATGATAGCATCTTGGATGAATTGACAAAATTCTTGAAGGACAAGCTTAGGATTTTCGCCATGAGTTTGTAAATATTCATCAGAAATATGATGTACTTTTTCAGAGTCGCCAACAGGTTTATCTGATTTTAGATAACGATTGAATTCCGCTATTTTTTTCCCTTTGCGAATTTTGATGGCAGATAATTGAATTATATTGTCTGCAAAAATATCTGTACCTGTACCTTCAATATCAAAAACTATGATGTCTTTGGATAAATAAGCTGAAATCAAGTCAGAAAAAGGTTCATAGTTTGGATTTTGAAAATTTGCATTGATGAAGTCAGATAAACGCAATCCATTTTGAAGATATTCAGCAGAAGATATTTGTTTGATAGTGCGAATACCAATATTAGGAATTAGATTTACTAATATTCGTTGAAGGCTAAGATAATCATTAGGATTGATGAGATATTTCATAATGGATAGAACATCTTTTATTTCTTGACGTTTGAAAAATCGGATATTATCTATTTGAATAAAATTGATAGAAGTTTCTTGATTTTTTTGATTATAGATATTGGCTAGATAATTTAGATGTAATGTTAAGTTTTGTAGATAATTGTTTTGACGAACTAAAATAGCTATTTGTGTAGGTGTTTTTACTAGAGGTAATAAATTTACGATATTTTGAAAAATCCATTGGGCTTCGTTAGCTAGAGAGTTTGCTTGTTTTAATTCTATTTTATGACCGAGTTCACTGCTTTTTGAAAGTAGATTTTTGGCATAGGAATGAAGGATAGTTTCTTTACAAAAAAGATTTATCAAGGTATTATATGCCATTTCTAAAAGCAATCTAGTAGAGCGATAATTTTCATTGAAATTAATGATTAAAGGGTTATATTTTTCAGTGAAGGCAGTCAAGATTTTTTGAGGATTAGAGCCACGCCATTCATAAATAGTTTGAAATTCATCACCACAGAGCATGATATTATTAGCAGGAAAGAGATTTTCGAGCATAGTGTACTCAAAAGAACTAGTGTCTTGCATTTCATCAATCATGATATATTTGTAACGTTTTCGCCATGATGAGCATATATTTCCGTCTTGAAATAAACGATAAGCATTGGCGATTAAATCTTTGTAATCTAAACCATGCATTTGTTGTAAAGCTAATTCATAGTTGATGATTATATTTAAACCATCAAATTGAAAAAATTTCGTTAAATTATCGTTTTGTTGTTGATTGAATGTTTTGTTGAACTTCAAATGCTGATGATAAATAGTAGTATAATCGGCTTCAATATCTTCAGTATAGATATGTTTTAAAGCTCGTTCTTGCTTTAATTGCTCAATGCAATTTACGATATATTGAATATCTAAGGCTCTAGCTTTAGGAAAATTGGCGATAGTTTGTCTGATTAGCGTCTTTTGGTCTTCATCATCAAAGATGACAAATTCTTTAAATATTGTTTGTGCTTTTTTGGCGGTAGTGGTAATCACTTGATAAGCAAAACCATGAATGGTGCGAATGGTGATTTTATTTGCTGTTTCAAAATCTAATTGCGAAGTGATGCGATTTTTTAATTCTTGACAAGCTTTATTAGTGAAAGTTAAGCAGAGAATTTCATCAGCATTGGCACGATTTTTATTTAAAATATTAGCTACACGATAAGAAAGTACATTTGTCTTGCCTGTGCCAGCTCCTGCACTTAAGAGTATATTTTGATTTAATTCATTGATTACTTGTTGTTGTTTTTTATTGAAAGTAATAGACATGATAGACTCCTGATAAATTTATGTATATTTGTAGTTTAACATAAATAAAACCCCTTAGCATAATAATACTAAGAGGTTTTTAATTACATAGTTAAATTTCTATAATATGAAGTGATAAAGATACTAAATCCAATGATACCGGAAATAGAACCTATATACCAATAATATTTTATTTTACTAAGTGTAGTCAATGAAGATAATAAAATACCTATCTGCAAAAAGATTAAAGCATTACCAAAGTTAGTAGAAATCTCTTTTGTCAATAAATGACGTTGTTCTGCTTCCTGAGCTTTAGCTGTTAAAGTGATTTCTTCTTGCTTATATTGAGCAATTTCTTGTTCATAGATAGCTTTTTTAGCTAAAAGTTCAGTTTTTAAAGCATTATCTGTGTCTTTGAGTTTGGCAAGTTCAATTTCAATAGTATAAAGTTCAGTTTCTAAAGTTGTTTTCTTAATCGTTTTTGCTTGGTAGTTTGACCAGTGGTTAAAAGCTTCATTTTGAGTAGTTACTACCTGGTTGCCTAGACTTGCAGCTTTGAAAGAAGCTAATGTGCCGACAACGGCTAAAATCAAGGTTGTAATTGCTACTAATAATTTTAAAGTTTTTGACCATGGCTTGTGGATAACTTCTTGTTTATATTCTGCTATAAAGTTATCATCTTCATCATTTAAATTAGTTTGTTGTTTCCTATCGGGGTCCATAAATCATCTCTTTCTTTTGTTTATAAATTTAATACATAGTTAATTATAACTTAAAACGATAAAAAATAGCAATCTTTTTATTTGTTTATAATTTAATTTTAATTTATTTGTTTAATAATTTTTTTTCGGCAGGAATAATGATTTCTTCATAACGGTCTACTTTTTTATTTAAACGTTCAATTACTATATTCATAGCATCAATTTGTTTTTGTAAGCGGTCGCGTTGTTCAATTAAGATATCTTTGCGAGCTTCTGCTGTGTTTTCTTGATAAAAGAGGTGAACATAATCAATCAATGCTTCGATTTGAACGCCAGCAGAACGCATACATTTTATAAATTCAATCCAATTACATGATTCTTGGTCAAAATCACGAATACCATTTGGTTTGCGTGGTACAGGTGGAATTAAACCAATACGTTCATAATAACGAATAGTATCTGGGCTGAGATCGTATTTTTGACTTACTTCTTTAATAGTCATATTATCACGTCCTTGTTAAGTTTTATACTTAAGAATATAATAGCATTTGAAGTAAACTCTAAGTCAATAATTTTTACTTTGAAAGGAAGTTTTTTATGTATGATGGATTGTATAATGAAGTGCGACACCTAGAAAAATAAAAAACTCATTATGA
>OGGE01001762.1_pt1 | contig 12221 bp, 8 predicted proteins | sample 1571121 | NCBI WGS metagenome assembly OGGE01 (sample SAMEA2581959, study PRJEB24529) | metagenome | biome: Human gut stool | place: China | collected 2011
TACAAACATCTTCTTTTTCGTTTGCTTTCTGCTAATAAAAAGATTGAAAAACTTTGTTTTTCTTTTTTCTTTTTGTGTTTTATTAAAAAGTTGGTTTTATATTTGTTATCTTGTAATATTTAATCTACTTTTGCTGCTGATTAGCATTGTATTAGGGAACAATGTAGAACAAATAAGCAAAAATAAACGCGTAAGACGCAGGTTATGGGAAATGAGGGCGAAGGGCATAGTGCTTTCCTTGTACAAGGAAAGCCGGTGTCGTTTATATGTAAGCACAAAAAGATTTGGCATATTTCTAGAATAAAACTACTATTTTGTGTGTTGTTTTTATTCTTTTCCTTTTTAGGGGTAGAATGCTATGCTCAATCTTCTATGCGTAAGAAGGCAGTGGAAAATAAGGATTCCATCATGCCTTTTAAATCTCGATGGGCATTTAAAACAAATGCTGTCGAGTGGCTTGTATTGTTACCTAATGTTACTGCCGAATTCGATTTGTTCGGCTCTCCTTATAAACACTACACATTAAGTCTCGGTATCAAAGGCAACTGGAATACTTCTCAAAATTATAAACCTAGCATTGTATATAATCTGGTTGATGCCCGTATGGAGTTCCGGAAATATTTCCGTACTACTCAACGTAACTTCCATCATCTGGATTCTGCTTCTTTCTTTCAACGGATGAAAGAGGAAGTGTTCACTATTAAACGTTTCCATCCTCGTTATTGGCGTGCCTATTATTGGGGGGTGTATGCTGACGTTGCTAATTATAATTTTAAATTTGGTTCGACAGGAATGCAAGGTTCTGCTTACGGTTTGGGTGTATCCGGTGGATTCAGTATTCCTTTATATGGTTATCGCCAGAACTTCATTGATTTGGAGTTAGGTGCCAGTGTCGGATTTGTATATACTAAATATGATGCGTATAAGCATGATGCTGAGAGTAATTGTTATCCTCGCTTACCAGAAAAAAGCAAGGGAGGTCATTTAGTTCCTTTCCCGGTTGTCAGTGATTTGCGGGTAGCTTTTGTTTATCGTTTCTCTACTTCTGTCAAGAACAAGTATAAACTAATTGATTATGATAAGATAAATGCGCGTGCGGAAGCTAAGCGTCAAAAGCAATTGAGGCGTGATTCTATTAGTGAAGCACGGGATAGGGCGAAACATCTGAAAGAGTTGCAGAAAGACTCTATACGATTGGCAAAAGAAGCTTTGGATCAGATAAAGGACTCACTTAAGAGACAAGATAAGTTGATGAAAGATTCTTTGGAACAAGTGAAAAAGTTGGAGAAGAAAAATTTAAAGGAAGAGAAGAAACAAGCTGGGAAAGTAGTGGAAACACCTGATATACAACAATCAACGGAGGAACAGCAACCTGCTCAGGAGAAACAGCCTGCTAAGTCTGACTCGCCTGAACCGCAGGCCGTCGAACCACAATCTTTGAAAGATCAGGGAATCGTGCCACTAACGACTAATGAGGGAGGTGAAGCGTAATGAAAGTGACTGTTATATATCAAATTCTATTGGTTTCCTTGCTTTTGGTCGGTTGTACAAAGGTAGATCTGTGTGATGAAACTACACATCCGCACGTGGTGGACGGGTTCTCGGTTACATATAATTGGAATGAACTGGGCTTATCTGCCGATGAAACGCCTGAGAAACTATATTTTGTAGCTACTCGTATCCTGAATACACGCCATATAGTTTATCAGACAGATAAAGATGGAAACTTTAAAGTGGAGAAGAGCAAAGAAGAAACGGCAATAACTCCTGATGACGGAAATACTGAAACTTTGGGTGATGGCTCAACCACTCGCGACAATACCGACATCACGACTCCCGATGACCAGTCCGAACCTCAGAGTGAGTATCAGCCTGATATCAAGCTTCCTGGAGGTGAATACGTGATGATGGCTTTTACTGATCCGGCATATCCGATGGTGAAGAAAGAGAAAAAGGATGAGGACGGGAATGTTGTAAAAGACATGAATGATAATATCGTCATGGAGGAAGTGAAAGATACGAGAGTTGAATTGCATAATTTGGATGAATTCAAGGAAAACGATGCTGTTCACATGAAAGAAGTAAAAATGCGTCATCATGCATTAGAGAGTGTTACGGATATTGTTCATGATACATGGAAGGATTTGAATCCCGGCATTGAACATGTATGGGAGGCAGGTCGTAGATTAATCATTTCCCGTTGTGATTATCTGGAACTGAATGCGGGGAATAATTATGAACAACCATTCAATTTCGCCTCTTTAACTCAGCATATTGATATTAACTTTTACCTGGACTTGGTAGAGGATGGAGAGGGTGAAGATAAACAACAGCTGAAACCGGAAGATATCAAATATATTTTTGTCGAAATGTCTGGGATTGTGCCGGAAATTTCTCTTTCTACCGGATTGTTGAATACTTCATCTTTGAAAAGGGTGATTGTGAAAGTGCCTGTTCCTACTACAGGAGAAACTATAACGGAAGAAAGTGGCAAGAAATGCACCACCTTGAAATGTACTGCCTCTATGGATGTGTTCGGTTTAGTCGGTGGTATGGATAATTATGCGATTATGGGACCGGGAGTTTGCTGTCTGGCTCTTTCAGTGAAGACCGGAACAAAAGAATTTATTTCTAACGGTATAGCCAATCTTTCCAGAAAGATCAAGGAATTAGGCTTGACCGAAGAAACCGGACAGGTGAATGAGCGAAGGAGACTGAAAGATAGCGGTGAATTGACTATTGATGTCCATTTACGTATCACTCCTTCCGGTGCACAAGGTGGAGCAGGTAGTGATGGAGTAATAGGCTGGGACGATGTAACGAATGAGATTCATGTGGATATATAAAAGTATGATGGAAAGAGGTCAAACATATATAGGCGTAAGACAGGTCTTGTGGGTAGGACTTTGTATGTTGCTACTGTGCGGTTGTTCCAGAGGTACGTATGTGGGCGAGTTACCGGAAGATGACGATGCACCTTTGACGGAGAATATTCCTATCGTTTTAGGTTTTGGTGTATCGAGCTTTGATATATTGACGCGTGGAAGTGGAGCTGTCGAGAGTGGAACAATTTTCGAATTCTGGCAGAAAGCGAAGTTCCACGTTTATGCATTTAATAAGAATGTAGAAACCGATTTGTCTGTTCGTTGGAGTGAGGCAAATGAAGACATTTGTTTATTGGATGCAAACAGACTTTCGGAAGATGGGGGACAATCCTCCAGCCATGGGAAAGAGGTTCGGGGAAAGGTTGATAATTCGAACTTAATGCCATTCTTTCCTGATGATAAAACAGGCTCACAGGATATTTACTATAATATGAAGCATACGGATTGGCCGTATAACTTCTTTGCTTATTATCTGGATGATTTGGATTTAACACAACTTCAATGCGTTCGGGAGAAGAATCGTATTTATTATGATGTAGAGTTGGATGGGCGTAGGGATTTTATGTCTTCTGTGGCCAATCCTAAATTGCAGGAAGATAAATATGCAAATAATCCCTATAAACAAAAAATCATGGACCGTGCATATAGCGCCTATTCTGCTAGTCATGGTTTGAATCCAGTGTTTAGTTTTCAGCACCATTTGGTGCGTCTGCGATTTGTAATCTGCCGTCCGGAGGAGGGAGGAAGTGTACCTTCTATCAATGAAAGTTTGGTTGTAAAAAAGGTTAGTGTAAAATCTAAAGTTCGGGGACGTTTTACCGTTGCTGTCAATGATATAGATGCGGATGATGCAGGAAAACCTCATGTAGGGCTATCTTTTAATAGAGAAGACTACGCGTCGGAGGAGGCTTATGCGAATAGTGAAGACTATCTGTACTTGTTGAAAAAGAATGGTGAGGAGATAGGGAGTGACGGATGGTGTCGGGTAATTGACTGCAAGAAGTATTCAGAGTTAAGTGCGGAAGATAAAAAGAAGCCTTCTTTTTTAGGAAAAGAAGATGAGAATGATAATAGCGGTGCCAGCTTGTTATTAGCGCCTGCTACTACTTATTCGGCACGTATCTTTTTGGATGAAGATAAGTCGAGTGACCCGGGACATGGATTTGTAGATGTTGATTTGGAGCCTGGTGGAGGAGCTGGTTTTGTAGCAGGTGGTGCGTATGTAATCTATTTAACAATTAATAGTTTATCTGATATTAAACCTAATGTTGAAATCGGTGAATGGACACCGGGTGGAGAAACTATATTAGATCCGGATGGGGAATTTGAAGATAAATAAAATGTGAAATTCAAATATATTTATTAATTTAAATTGTATTATTTATGAAACGATTTCTTCTTTATGCAATGATGACAGCCGGAGTGTTGGCGTCTTGTTCACAGGGTGAGAATGATGGTTTACCTCAAGATGATTCTGTAAATGGAGGTACTGATGCAGCTCCTATTCTATTGTCGGCTGTGGCTCCTTCAGCTTCTGTTGAGGCTTCGACAAGAAGTGCAGGTACTGTTGGTGGGAAAGGTGACGCTAATGTTTGGAGTGGTCAAAGATTGCATATTTTTGCATTCCAAAAAGACGCAACTACTGGTGAAACTTATGGTGATAAAATTACAGGTGATAAGACTTTTTTTGATAAGATTGGTATTGCTGCCAGTGACAATGAAACCGTAGTTAAATGGGAAAATGATCAGACTTTATATTTCCCTCGTAGTGGTGCTTATGATTTCTTTGGTTACTATGCAGATGATGCATTGGGAGAAAATCCAACTTATGAAACAGGAACAAATACATTATATGCAAACTTTACAATTGATGGCTCTCAGGATCTTATGATTGCTAAAGCAAAATTGTCAACAGAACAGGAGGCTGCACTTGGCGATGACAAGTATAAAGCATATAGTGCATATACTGCTCGTAAAGGATATCAACCAGCAATGACATTTGAACACTTATTGACTCGTTTAACTTTTAATATACAAGGTATGGGCGATCAAGGTCCGGAAAATGTATATGTAAAGAGTATTCGTGTTAAATCAAGAAATACAGGTAAATTGGTTTTTGCTTATGTAACAGATACTGATAAGGGGGCTGTTTTTGACCAATTTACACCGGAGACTCTCCCTTTCTTATATCTGAAAGAGAGAAATATGCAAGGTGTTATGCAGGCATTGGACGCAGACATTACTTTCACAGAGGCTGACCTGACTGAGGATATAAAAGATTTCAAAGGTACTATCGGAAAATACCATGCGTCTGCAACTGGTGCTGCAAATGCGACTCCCGTAGGAGAAGCTTTGTTGGTTGAACCGGGTGTAACATCGTATGCCCTTGAAGTGGATGTTGTACAATATTATAATAAAAATGGTAAGATAATAACAGATTTAACTCAACGTGAAAATACTTATAAGTTGAATTTGGACATTGCTAAAGTTGCTCCTCCTAAAGGTGAACCGACTCCCACAATATTTGAAGCTTCTAAATCTTACGATGTAACTATTCAGGTACATGGCTTAACTGAGATAACTCTTACTGCTAAATTGGGCGAATGGAAAGATGGAGGAAGTATTGTGTTCGATCCTGATAATGATTTTTCAAATGATGTAAAATAAGTAATGAATATGAAAAAGAATCTTTTATATGTAATGGCAATGGCCGCTGTTTTCGCAGGCTGTTCAAGTGGTGAAGGTTTTGACGAAAAAGAAGGAAATAATACTCCAGTAGAACCGGTAGATAATAGTGAAGTCGAAATAGCTTTCGGAAAGGCAACTACGGTGAGTGCAGTGCAACAGTATAATAATACTAGAGCAGCTCTTGGGGATACCTGGAACGGTGAACAAATTGGAATTTGGGGAGTAGATCGTTCAGAAACTGCAGAATGGAACTTGGTTAGTTCTCATATATTTGGGCAAACTGATCCTGTGACTGCTACGGTTGCAAGTGGTGGAGATGTGACTTTTGATAATGGCCCTTATTACTATCCGATGAGTTCTAAAGTTAATTATAGTTTCTATTCTTGTTATCCGGTCGTTAGAACTGCTGTTGCTGCTAGGAGGTCGATTTCTTGTCCATATACAATTGATGGTAAGACTGATATTATGTGGGGAAGTGCAGTTTGTGAAGATAAGATGGTCGATGGTGTTACATACTCAGGTTATAATGCATTATATTTTCGTAAAGTGGTTGACGCACCTGTTCCTGATTTGAAATTTCAACATTGCTTGACTAGATTAAACTTTGTAGTTCAAAAAGGAATTGAAGGGGGAGGAAAACCTGTCCCTGTTGCTGTTCAAGATATAAAAGTCTTGAATGTTCCTACTGCGGCTAATTTAACAGTTGTGGGAGATGGTGCTGGAACCTTGACAGAGTCTGGTGCAACAGGTGAGTTGTCTTTGTATAATGGAGATACTCCTTCTTTTGATACGATTGTTGTTCCTGAACTTGGTCAAGAAAAAGCATTGGGAACAGTGCTGTTAATGCCTTCAAAAACAAAAGAATATGAGTTGGAAGTTACTTTGGTAGCCCTCGACGAGAATAACACTCCTACTGGAAAACCAGAAAAGGGTATTGTGAAAATTAACAGTAAAGTCGATTTCGCTCCTAATACCCAATATAAAGTCACTTTGACAGTGTATGGATTACAGATAGTCCAGGTTCATGCTACATTGGGTAAGTGGGAAACCGGAGAGGATATAACTCAAGAGGTCAATTAAACATTAAAAAAGTGTTTATGAATAAATGGATATTAGGTGTATCGGTTATATTATTTTTACTGACATCTTGTAGTAAAGATAATGATGAGGGTACACCTCAATCTGATGATATAATGAATGGAGGGGCTGAATTGAAATTCAGCTCCGATGTTCTTTCGTCTATCGTGGTTGACGTTGATCCTACTAGGAGTTCGACTCGTGCGCCATTGAGCTCTTTTGAGAACAACTCTCAAATTGGAATTTATGGAATACCGGGAGTTGATGGAGGGAAGAATGAATCATGTAATTTGCGTGATTGTAAATTTGAATCCGATTTTCAAAAATATTTGTTTAATGGTCGATATACCTATGTTTCTGGGTATGACGAATTACAATCGGAATTTCAGGCTACATATCCATCACGAGCAAATCCTGCTTTATATTTGTATGGGTATTATCCTTATACGGACAAGGCGGAATATCGTGAAATTGCCGGAGCTTCTCAGTGGGCTGTTCCATGGCAACTAGATACTGACAATATGGCTAATACAATAGACTATCTTTATACAGGTGAAAAATTCGTTCGATATTCAGAATGGGGACTCAATCCAATTACTTTGGAGTTTCAACATGCCTTTGGTAGAGTGGATTTTAAGTTCTATACGACGAGTATGGCTGTTCTTAATAAGAATTATACTGTAGAGTCTGTTACAATAACTTGTATTTCCGGTAAAAAAGGTTGGATGGCAATTGCCAATGGAAGTATGTCATTTACAACAGAGCAATTTACTTCTACATATAAAGTCGTGGATGGTTCTGTCGCATGGAATATACCAGGTGAACCGGCAGCTCGTTTTATGTTTCCTCATACTCAGACGCTGATAAAAGAAGTGACTTGTGTTATGAGAAGCGGAGCTGGAGAGGTTAAGAAATATACTATTTATGATCAATATTCCGGTTATACAATTCCGGTACGGCAAGGAGAAATAACAAATATGAATGTTAAATTCTTGCCAAAAGATGCATCCATCTCATCTGCAGTCGATGTAAATTCATGGGATAGCAATACGACTATTGATAAAGATGTAAAGTTATAATAACGACATGACACGAATCGTAAAATATCTGTTCTTCTTTATTTTGCTGCTTGGAGCTGGAGCACAAGAGATGTGCGCCCAGCAAATAGCAGTGAAAACCAATGGCTTGTCACTTTTGGCAGGAGTGCCTAACTTAGGATGTGAACTTGTAGTGGGAGAACGCTCCAGTGTTGATTTAAGTTTCTATGGAGGATACAAACCTTGGGGGACAGATATCAAGCTTATCGGAGTACAGCCGGAGTATCGATATTGGTTTAACGGACGTCCTATGGTGCGTGAATACATCGGTATATCCGCTTTAGGTGCGAGCTATGATATGCATCTGGGAAAACATATTTACGATGGAGATGCCATAGGTATTGGTATAACGATGGGATATTCAATGGTATTGGGAAAACGCTTGAACCTTGAATTTTCGGCAGGTTTCGGAGCCGTTTGTTTCTGGCACCAACAATACTATGAGAATGATAATTTTGAGGATTATCTGATAAATAATCCGGGAAAGACGAATGCGCATGGATATAAATTGTTTCCAGCCAAGTTAGCGGTTTCTATTTCTTATATTATTAGATAGTTAGAAAGTGAGATTGTACATATGAAAGTAAATTTGATAAGGGTGAACGGAGATATGAGAATAGCTTTTCTATTGATATGTTATTTAGCTACTTGTGTTCAGTTGAATGCGCAAGCCCCCAAATTAGTGATGGGACGTATTTTGGACAAAGAAGCATCCGAGAAGAAACGCAAACCTGTCCCGTTTGATATTTCTTCTATTGGGGACATAAAGATTTATTATTTCAATACCGTTCAAGAAGGAAAGGATATGGAAGCGGCACTGAACAAAGACAACATCAGTTTGACCCTTTCAGCCATGTACGAAGTACCCGATGCGACGGGAGCTTATCAGATTACTTTACCGGAGACCGGTTCATTGGTTATCAAAGTAAGTACGGCGCCCGCTGTATTTGAAGCAATCAGTGGTCGACGGGAGATTACTACGTATGTAGATATGGGACACATGATTAGTCAGGTAACCGTTGTGGGGCAACGTACGGAGGTTACGTCCATGCCCGAAACGCCTGATCAGTATGGAGATATGATTATTTTGAACGGAGCGAAAGTTGCAGTTCCTCCACGTATTGGAAAGGACAATGCCCGAATGATCGTACAGCCATACGTGATAAATAATAGTAAAGGAAAGAAAGTTGAAATGTATCGTCTGCCTCGTGTATACGATGGTTCGCAATATTATCTGACTCAGGACCGTCGTATGGGATATGATATAACCCGGGATTCGCTGGACGCTTTTATCATTGAAAACGAACCCCTCGCAGCGGAGAAGGCTTCCTATATGTGGAATGATACAATCAAACTATCCAATGCGCAAGATAACTTCCAAGTGCTGGCTCTTATGCAGATGGAAGATTATACGCGTCCTTATTACGAACGCTTGTTGGAGCTCTCTACCCGTAGCCCCAGACGTCCGTTACGTTTCCTCGAATATTCGCTCGACCAGTATGAACTGGACCCTAAGAAATATGAGGAAAAACCGAAAGTTGAACGCCGTACCGGTGTGGAAGACATTTCTTTGAGCTTCTTACTGGGGAAGGCGGAATTGGATCCTGAAGATCCTAATAATGAAGTACAGTTGAATAAACTGAAAGCGAAACTGTTGGAGGTGGTAAATGGCGAAAGTTCTACTTTGAAAGAGCTTCATTTGTATAGCGTTTCGTCACCGGAAGGTTCTTATGCGTCTAATATGGCTTTGTCGCAACGTCGTCTGGCGTATGCACGTTCGTTGGTGTACTCTGTTATTCCGGCTCATACGATGCAACGTTTGTATACTTATACACCTAATGATTCGCGAGTTGCTACTTGGTTGGAGGTAGCGGATTTGCTGGAGCAAGATACGCTGCCTGCGGAGGCTGCCGCTATTCGCGAAATTGTAGAGAAATACCCGAAGAACCAAGACCAGCAATTTCGGCAAGTAGCTGCTTTACCATATTATAGTACTATTATAAAAAGCCATCTTCCCAAATTGCGTTCAATGAAGTGCGAATATACCGCAGAAATTTATCGTGCCTTGACGAAGGAGGAAATATTGAATCGTTACCGGAATGATCCTGATTATCATTCGGGAAAAAAGAACTTTGCTTTGTATGAATACTGGCACTTATTCAATATGGTGAAAGATCCTAAGGAATTGGAGGAGCTGTATCGCCGTGCATATCACTATTCTCAAGAATTGACGGGTGGAAAACCGTGGGTGCTGGCTGCTAATAATTTAGCGGTGGCTTACTTGAAACGCGATACGGTGGATACGGAAGTATTGAAGCCGTTAATTGATTTCTCAGTGAGAGGCTGTAATGTGGAGCGTACGTTTGACGGACGTGTGATTGGTATTGATAATGTTGAGGAGGTGGTAGCCAATCAACTTGCCATGTATTTGAAGAAGGGAGATTTTTCGGAGGCCAGTCGTCTGGCGCAATTGCTGCCCGACAATGAGAAGAACAAGAAGATAAAGGCATTTGCGTTCTGCTTGGGAGGATATTATAAAGTGACCAGCGGATTGAATGATGCGGAAATAGCCCGTCGTCTGGAAACATTTGAATTGGTCAAGAATAGTTCTCCTCTTAATAATGTCGTGATGTGTCTGGCGATGAAGACACACGCATGGAATGAAAAAGCGGAGAAAGCATTGGAGGATTTACCCGCAGACGATCCGAAGACGATGTATCTGAAAGCGGTGTTATATTGTCGTAAAGGAGACTTTTATGCCATGCAGGCAGAAGAGGCGTTGACAAACTGTTTCAAGAAGGACAGCAGTTATATCTCAATAGCCGAATGGGATGGAGATATCAGTGAAGACTGTTTCAAATATGCTAAGATGGGGTATGAAGATGCAATGACTACGGGAGGAAATGAATAGCTTAAATAGATAAATAATGGTGATGAAAAGATATATATTGACGTGTATTTGTTGTGGAATATTTGCGGGCGGTGTACTTGCCCAGCAGCAAGATTCCATTGCAAAGATGCGAGATGCAGCAGCTGCTCAGGATTCCGCAATGCAACGAAGAAGCCAGGCCGATACAGCCTATCGTGTGAAGTTCAATGCAATGAAGTATTCAATGCAGAAACGTTATCAGCCTAAAGGGATGGAGTTCAACAATAAAAAGTTTCTTGATAACTTCTTCTTCGGTTTTTGGGGTGGTTACAACCGTATTATTCCACAAGGGGATATGAATCTTTCCGGCGGACCGGAAATCGGACTGTCTGCAACTAAATTCTTTTCTTCTAAAAACGGAATGCGACTCTATGGAACATGGCAAAGCGCCAGTCGCCAGAGTGATAATGAAAAATGGAGCAATTATTCGTTCGGTATAGATCATATATTCAATCTTAGTACGGCTTTTGCCGGATATAATCCTTATCGTATGTTCGAGATTTCTACGGTTGAAGGGTTGGGTGTACATCTCGCTTCTTTGGCTGGAGAGAAAAAAAGAGCGGGCGATTTCCATCTAGGTTTACAGATGAAGTTGGCCACCGGCACGCGTCTGGACGTGTTTGTAGAACCGGCAATCTCCTTTTATACCGATAATATCGATATCTCCGGAGAAAATAACTGGCACGGATATGATCTGGGATTTAATGCCCGTGTGGGGATGAATTATCGTTTAGGTACCTTCAAGCAGCGTGGAAGTACGGAAGCAGGAGAGGAGAACTTCTTGGACAATACTTTCATCAGTGCGGCTATGGGACTTCAAGCGCAAAATTCCTCATTGGCCAGGGAACAAGGACTGCTGGGCTCTACAGGACCTGTTTTTAATGTGTCCGTAGGTAAATGGTTTTTGGATCTGTTTGGTTTCCGCTTATCTGCATTCGGATCGTATGATGCGTGGAAAGAGAATCAAAAGGCAGGTATGGACAGAATGACTCTGTATGGAGGCGGACGGGCAGAAGTGATGTTGAATCCTTTTGTGTTGTTCAAGAAAGAAGCGCGTTCTATGCGGTGGGGAGTTGTCCCGATGTTCGGTGTCGAGTTGGGGATGATGAAGAAACAGGATGAGCAGGAGGTTATTTCTAAAACATATACGGGATGGACAGGTGGAGTACAGTTTAAGTATTATCCGATAGAGAACTTGGCTTTCTTCGTAGAACCACGTATGTCCTTCGTACCTTATACCTTTACAGAGAAGACGATTTCCGGAAAAGTGAATGAGTATTCTTTTATGGATAAGCTGATGAATATTAGTGTAGGGGTCGAATTGCGTCGTCCTACTCGTCCGCAATGGCAGCAGTTAGCCAAACTTAGGGGAGATTTTACTCCTTATTATTATACTTCTTATGCTGTCGGCATGACAATGCCGCAACAGTTGAACCGGCCTACTTCACGCCGTCCGGGTTTCATTACCGGAGCTGCGGTCGGACGGCAGTTTAGTCCGCTTTCCGGATTCCGTTTAGGACTTGACTTCAACAATGCGGCTACCCG
>OGGE01001763.1_pt1 | contig 12203 bp, 10 predicted proteins | sample 1571121 | NCBI WGS metagenome assembly OGGE01 (sample SAMEA2581959, study PRJEB24529) | metagenome | biome: Human gut stool | place: China | collected 2011
GACAACACCCTGTGCTGTTGGGTTTGCTGTGATTCCCATGTCAGCGATAACTTCGTTAGAAGTATTTACGCCACTGTTGTAAACAGCGATTGCCTTGTCATAAAGATCAAGTGCTGAGTAACCCTTTGCTGCTGCTCCACCGTAAACAGATGGAAGAACTGAGAAAGTCTTGCTCAACTGGAACAATGGGAATACCTGAGCGAACATACACCAGATTGCAAGTGTGTTAGCACGGTTCTGAATCCAACCACCCTTGTTCCAAAGTGCGTTAGCAAATGTAGGAGCAAGAAGAAGTGCAACACCACAATACCATGTATGTGTAGGTAAGTTAGCATATGTATACTGGAAGTTCCAAATATCGTATGCGACGATGAATACCCAAGTCATGTCAGGCCACAGCATGTCCTGCTTCTTCTTTGACACGTAAATGCCGAACCAGCCGGTCATGCAGGCGATGTTGATCAGGCCGGCAACGCCGTTGAACACATTGTGCCAGCCGCCATACAGCGTCACGCCTTCGGTGGAAACCCATGTGGTGCCCCAAGCGCGAATGGCCGATTCGAAGTCGGAGGCCACGGCGATAAGAATGTTGATGGCCACGATCACGAACGGGAAGCACTTGAACCATTCGGATTTGCCGATCTTGCCCCACTTGTATTTGAGTGCCATGAAGCCGATGCAGCCTGCGGTGGCCGCATATAGCTTGGCATAGTGGAACCAGCTGGTCATATGCACGTAGGTCGGATTGCTGAGCGCCCATTCGGCACCCATCGCGGCGGCCACGTAAATGGTGATGAAGTAGATGGTCAGAATGGCCGGCACGATCAGGAACGCGATCACGCCACCGGTCTTGGTGCGACGGGCCAGCTCATTGGCGCCGATCAGGCAGCAGAATACGAGGATCCATCCGATCCACTGGTATATGGCGGTGTCGCCATAGACTTGGAACAACATCGCTCTTCCTTTCTCTCAACACGTATGCGCGCGGGGTGAGCTGCGTTTACATGTATTCGTTCAGGTGCAGCGTCTGTGCCGCGACCTGTCTGATGACGGTGTCTTCAATGTCGGGATGCAGTCTGATCAGCGAAATCAGGCCAACGATGAGCGTATAGAACGTCTCATGCTCGTTGGTGATGGGCATGCCATGCAATTTCTCGAAATCGCGCACTGTCGAATTGCAGATGTATTCCGCAATGCGATCGGCCACGCGGTCGATGAATTTGATGTACAGTCCCGCGTTGCCGTCTTCGATCATGCGTTGGCTGAACGGGCCCTCATCGGCGATGAGGGAACGGGTCAGTCGCACCACGTCATCGAGCGCTTTCGAGATGTTGCCGACTTCTCGATTGGCGTTCCACTCCTCCAATTGCGAGATGACTTCGTCGATGACGTCGTCGAGCACGGCGTCCGCAACTTGGTCTTTGTCTTGGAAATAGTGGTAGAAGAGAGATCTGGTCATGCCTACGCGACCTGCGATATCGCTGATCGTGATTTTCGAAAAGCCCTTTTCCAGGCAGATTGCGCGGGCTGCATGCACGATTTGCGCGCGGCGTGCGTCTCCGACTGTTGTTGCGGAGGCGTTGTGCTGTCCGTCCATGGCTTTCTCTCCTTCGTTCGAGTGGCGTCTCTCACCTGCGCGACACGTTGACACTCTGTCAATTTCTTGACTGCCCTCAGTCTAAACCGTAAATTGACACAATGTCAATTTCGTAGTGTCGATGTCGTCACTCCCAGCTTAAACGTTGCCGCGGCGCTTGTCTTTGGGGACACGCGCTTCACCGTTACGGGCAGGCTGTGCGGCCGGTCTTTGAGAAAAAACGTGTCGTAATTAATCGGTAGCCTAGTGACACCACAGCGGAAGGAATTGCGATGGCACTGGCACTCTATAGAAGGTATCGTCCCGACACGTTCGACGGCGTGATCGGGCAGGATCAGGTCACGATTCCGCTGATGCGAGCGCTTGATGAGAACAAACTTACGCACGCTTACCTGTTTTCCGGTCCGCGCGGCTGCGGCAAAACCAGTTCCGCACGCATTCTCGCGCGTTGCGTCAACTGCGCGAAAGGCCCGACCTCGCACCCGTGCGGCGAATGCGAAAGCTGCAAGGACCTCGCCACAGGCGGCCCCGGTTCCATCGACGTGGTGGAAATCGACGCCGCTTCGCACAACGGTGTGGACGATGCCCGCGAACTGCGCGAACGTGCCGGATTTGCCCCCGCCCGCGACCGCTACAAGATTTTCATTCTCGACGAAGCCCACATGGTCACGCCGCAAGGCTTCAACGCGCTGCTGAAAATCGTGGAGGAGCCGCCGGAGCATGTGATGTTCATCTTCGCCACCACCGAGCCAGACAAGGTGATCGGCACCATCCGTTCGCGCACCCACCATTACCCGTTCCGCCTAGTGCCGCAGGAGGTTATGGGCCCGTACCTCGAGCAGATCTGCGAAGACGAGCATATCGAAGCCGAGCCGGGCGTGCTGCGCCTTGCCATGCGTGCCGGCGGCGGTTCCGTGCGAGACACCCTTTCCGTGCTTGACCAGCTCATGGTCGGTGCGGTCGATGGCAGCATCGCATACGACTCCGCGGTTGCGTTGCTTGGCTTCACGCCTGACGCTCTGATCGGCGAGGCCGTCGACGCCGTTGCCGACAAAAATGGCGAAGCACTGTATGGCGTGATTCAGAAGGTCGTGGTCGGTGGTTTCGATCCCCGTCGATTTGTTGAGGATTTGCTTGCCCGCGTACGCGATTTGCTGGTGCTCACGTTGGGTGGAGAGCGTGCGGAAAGCGTGCTTTCCGACGATGCGGCCGCCGAGAACATGGATGATTTGCGTCGTCAGGCTTCCGCTTTGGGATTGTCTGCGCTGACGCAGATGGCTGACACGATCAATGCGACGCTTGCCAATATGACCGGTGCGATTTCGCCGCGCATGCGATTGGAATTGCTTGCCGCGCGCTTGTTGGCCGGGCGTGAGGAAGGGATGGCTGTCGTTGCGTCATCTTCCGGTGTACCTGATTTTGCCGGCGATGCCGGAACTTCCGCGGCTGCCGAATCGTCGCGTGGATCCATGGCCGGCTCCCGTCGCCGTGCGGCACGACATGCCGCAGGAAATGTGCGGGCGCAGGATTCTGCGCCTGTGATCGATACCCCTTCCGCGCCTGTGCAGCCGTCCGTGGCGCCGACGAATCCTGCCGATGCCGTCGCATCCGGCGTGGCTTCCGTGCTTGCTGACGTGCAGCAGGCGATGAATGCGACGACTTCCGTCGCTTCCGCTGTGCCTGCCGCAACTTCCGTACCAGCTCCCATTCATGACGATCGCACCCCCGACCAGAAGTGGGATGCGCTGGTCGCAGCCCTTCCGGAAGACGTGCAACGTTACGTAAGCCGTGAAAAAGTGCCTCGCGTGCTACTGAGCGGCGACCGTCTGTGGATCAAATTCGACAAGGCGCTCAGCAAATACGCGTTTGCCAAAGCGGTGGCAAAGGAATCGGTGGACGGCAATACCGAAGTGGTGAAAATCGTCCGCGCCGAAGTGCATAAGGCGTTCGGACCGAGCGTCACGCTCGCGCCTGCCAAAAAGCTGGCGGACGGGTCCGAATCGGTGCCGTGGAGCAAACTCAGCCCGGAAGAGCAGAGCAAGATCAATGCGCAACTCGTGCAGGAACAGCTTAAAGCGGCCACGCTGCTGACGGCCAATCTTGGTACTGCTGCAGGTCTCGAATCCTCCGGCAAGGAGCCGGCCGGCACAAGCGCGAAGAGCGCCGAAGACGGTGGCAATGCCGGAGATTCCGGCGATGAGGAGGGCCATCGAGCTGCTGCCGGTGGAGCCGAGGAAGTCGATCCATGGGCGGCCCCGACGCAGGAAGTCCATCATCCGGAACGGCCTGTTCCGGATGATGACCCTTGGGTTGCATCTGCACAGCCGATGCAACCGCAATCGGTGGTCGCAAGCGGCGTCAACGATGTGAAAGCGCCGGAACAACATGCGAAACATGTGGCTGTTCCCGATGTCAGCGATAACGTTGATCCTTGGGCGGCACCGATGCCTGTACCGCAGCAAGCGCCGGTGGACGACGATCCTTGGGGTAACCCCATGCCGATTCAGGCAGGACCGGTGGATCCCATGCCTGCTCCAACGGAACCTGAGGTGGCTCCGAAGCACGCCAATCACCAGCATCGCGCACCGCGGCAGGACGCGGCACCGCAGCAAGGCCAGCCGAATGCCGATCCGTGGAGCCAGCAGTTCTCCGCGCCGGCGCAGCCAATGCCGCAGGTCGCCGCGGAAGATGACGAATATTCCATGAGCGACGAGTCGATCGGGGCGTCAACCGCGTTAAGCGTGGACGACCTGACCCGACTGTTCGAGGTGAAAAAAGTCGAGGATTTCGGGCCGGACGATGCAAAAAACCCGCGCAACATGCAGCAGAAGAAGAATCTCGACGACTGATGGCGGTGCAGTCGCAAGCAAAAATGCGAAACCGAGCAAAATCGACGAATCAACGCAATCGTAAGCACTGCATAATCGCGAATCTTATGGAAACCAAGGAGAGGTGAACCATGGCACTGGCCTATGACGGCGCCATCCAACGATTGATCGACGCGTTCGCGCACCTGCCCGGCATCGGGCCGAAAGGCGCGCAACGCATCGCCTTCTACCTGCTCAACGCATCCGACGAGGAATCACAGGGGCTGATCGACGCCATCGCCGAAGTCAAAGAGAAAATACGATTCTGTGACATTTGCGGCAACGTGTGCGAAACCAGCCCATGCCCGGTCTGCGCCGATCCGCGTCGCGACCACAGCGTGATCTGCGTGGTCGAAGAGCCGAAAGACGTGATGAGCATCGAGCGCACGCGCGAATACCGCGGCCTGTACCACGTGCTCGGCGGCGTCATCAACCCGATGGCCAACGTGCAGCCCAGTGACCTCAACATCGCCAAACTTATCGAACGGCTCAAAGACGGCGAAGTCACCGAAGTGATCCTCGCGCTCAACCCGAATGTGGAAGGCGAAGCGACCACCAGCTTCCTGTCGCAGCTGCTTTCGCAAACCGACATTAAAGTCACGCGATTGGCGAGCGGCCTGCCGGTCGGTGGCGACCTTGAATATGCCGACGAAATCACGCTCGGGCGTGCGCTGGCCGGGCGTCGTGCGGTCTGACATCATATTTGCCACATCCGTTATATTGCCGGCATATGCTGACGATTGCGCAAACGTTGCGCGGGCGATCATGGAAGACCCGTGCGGAACGTATGTACGAAAAACGCGCGGAGGATTTGCGAGGATCCCATATATTGTTCCGCATGTTGGGCGTGCAGGGGCTTGACAAATCGGATTTTTCCTATAATTGACCAGCCTGCTTAGTATGTTGGCGGGCAACACATTGAAGAAGATTGGATAAGTTGTGGCTCTCATCGTGCAGAAATTTGGCGGCTCTTCCGTAGCCGACCCAGAATCGATCAAGCGCGTGGCCCGACGCATCATCGAAACGAAGAACGCCGGCAATGACGTGGCCGTGGTGGTCTCCGCAATGGGAGACACCACCGACGACCTGATCGATCAGGCGCTCAGCATCGACTCTAACCCGCCGGCGCGCGAGATGGACATGCTGATGACCGCAGGCGAGCGTATTTCGATGAGTTTGCTCGCAATGGCAATTCATGCGGCCGGCTCTCACGCCTACTCCTTCACCGGCTCCCAGGCTGGTTTCATGACCGACGCCCAGTTCGGTACCGCGCATATCAAGGCCGTGAAGCCTGACCGCGTGCGTCGTGCGCTCGACAAGGGTTCCGTGGCCATCGTGGCCGGCTTCCAGGGCGTGAATGAGGGTGGCGACGCCACCACGCTCGGACGAGGTGGATCCGATACCTCCGCAGTGGCTTTGGCAGTGGCGCTGGACGCCGACGTATGCGAGATTTACACCGACGTCGATGGCGTGTTCACCGCCGATCCGCGCATTGTGCCGACTGCACGCCGTATCCCCGTCATCGACTACGAGTCGATGCTGGAAATGTCTTCCTGCGGCTCCAAGGTGCTTGCCCTGCGTTGCGTGGAATACGCGCAGCGATTCGACATGCCGTTGCATGTGCGCAGCTCCTTCTCCCACCGTCGCGGCACGCTGATCGTGCCGGAAGACGTCGATCCGCGCACATTGCCGAACATCTGAGATATCTGAGATTCGCATTCGGCAATCGCGAGACATCGCAGGCAATCGCAAGAAAACCAAGACTTTACGAACAAAGGTAAGAACATGAGCGAAAACAACAACCAGTCCTTGGGAGATCTGTTCCCCGATCTGGGGCCGGAAGTCCCGATCATTTCCGGCGTCGCACACGACAACACCGAATCGCTGGCCACCGTGCGCCGCGTGCCGAACGAGCCGGGCATGGCCGCCAAGGTGTTCACGCTGCTGGCCGAGGCCGGCGTGAACGTCGATATGATCGTGCAGGCTTCCGCTTCCACCGGCACCGCCGATATTTCCTTCACCGTGCCGGGTTCCGCCGCTGCCAAGGTGCGGGATGTGTTGCAGGAGAAGCAGGACGAGCTGGGCTACCAGTCCTTCGACATCGACGCCAACGTGGGCAAGGTGGCCGTGGTGGGCGTGGGTATGAAGACCCACTCCGGCTTGGCTGCCAAGTTCTTCAACGCGCTGAGCGACGAGGGCGTGAATGTGCTGATGATCTCCACGTCCGAAATCCGCATCGCCGCGCTGGTCCCGCTCGAGCAGCTGCAGGACGCCGTCCGCGCGCTGCACACTGCCTACGGCTTGGATGCCGAGCAGGTGGAAGCCGTGGTGTATGGCGGTACTGGTCGCTGACGCAATACCGCGCAATAACAATCGAAAAAAGACTTGACTGGATTGCTTGAGGCGTCTCAGCCAAGTCTTTTTATTCCCATATCTGTTTTACAGATATTTTTTGCAGATAATCTGCAAATGAAAAAGCGGAGGATTGCTGAATAATCAACAATCCTCCGCAATATTATGTTCTGCAGAAATCAGATATCACCATGTACAATCATGCATGATCATGCGTAACTGCAGAACATATGCAGATCGTTATCACTTCTTGGTGATGTAGCCGAGTGCCTTCAGCATTTCGGCGCTTTCCAAAGCGCCGCCGGCAGCGCCGCGCAAAGTGTTGTGAGCGAGCCCCACGAACTTCCAATCGAAAATGGAATCCTCGCGCAGACGGCCGATGGAAACACCCATGCCACCCTCGTAGTCCACGTCCTTCTTGACCTGCGGGCGATCGTCGTCGGTCAGGTACTGGATGAACTGCTTCGGCGCATGCGGCAATCCAAGCTCGGAAGCCTTGCTCGTGTAGTTGACCAGGCGATCGACGAGCTCTTCCTTGGTCGGGTTCTTGCCGAAGTTGATGAACACGGTGGCGGTGTGGCCGTTGAGCACAGGCACGCGAATACACTGCGAGGTGATCTTCAGCGGGCCGTCGAACGGCACGATCTCGCCCTTTTCCTCATCGACGTGGCCGAACACCTTCAGCGGTTCCTTCTCGGACTTCTCCTCTTCGCCGGAGATGAACGGAATGATGTTGCCCACCATTTCCGGCCAGTCGTTGAACGTCTTGCCCGCGCCGGAGATGGCCTGATAGGTGCTCACGATAACCTCGCGCGGCTCGAATTCCTTCCAAGCGGCGAGCGCCGGGGTGTAGGCCTGGATGGAGCAGTTCGGCTTGACGGCGATGAAGCCGTGCGTGGTGCCGAGACGCTTGCGCTGGTGCTCGATCACCTCATAATGCTCCGGGTTGATCTCCGGCACGACCATCGGCACGTCCGGAGTCCAACGGTGGGCGCTGTTGTTCGACACGACCGGCGTTTCGGTCTTCGCGTATTCCTCTTCGATGGTGCGAATCTCAGCCTTCGGCATGTTCACTGCGGAGAACACGAAATCGACGTTTTTGACCACGTCTTCCACGTCGGCCACGTTCTTGACGACCATGTTCTTCACGAATTCCGGCATCGGCGTTTCCATCTTCCAGCGACCGCCGATGGCCTCTTCGTAGGTCTTGCCGGCGCTGTGCGCGGATGCGGCAAGGGTGACCAATTCGAACCACGGATGGTTTTCGAGCAGCGTGACGAAGCGCTGTCCGACCATGCCCGTAGCTCCGAGAATGCCGACCTTAATCTTTTCGGACATAACAACCTCTCGCTTATGCTGGAACGGTTTCGTATGATTTCACGCTTGAGGTCGACCAGCCGGCCCCAAACGACGTCGTGGGCGGCCACATGCGTTGTTCAATCTTACGAAAACCGCGGAACAAGCAGGTTCCCCTATCCGTATGCTGGTCTGTTTCGAGTATGAGTTTGGCGATTGTTATGTGCGGCAAAATGACGTACACTATTGGTATGGCTACAGTAACAAGTAACAGGACATCGCGGTTGGATATTCGTTTAACAGCGGAGCAGCGTTCGTTGATTGAGCGCGCTGTCTCGCTGAAGGGGTCCACGATAACACAATGGACGGCGCAGCATCTACTAGATGCCGCACGACGGGAAATAGAGGAGGCTTCCTCACTCAAACTTGAGAATGAATCGTTTGATGCGTTTCTTCGTGCGCTCGATGAGCCTATTCCGGCTGAGACGAAGGAACTTATGCGGAGGGAACCTCAATGGGCGTAACTGAAGTGAGGTTTCTCGAGCCGCGAAGATTGAATCCTGGCGAGACGCTTGAAGGTTTCTCGTGTGGTGTCGAACTGATCGACAATTGGGCGAATCGCCATGCCCCTTATGCGGCGAAGCGGGGTACGGCGGTTCCATACGTGTGTTTCACAACAAGTGGGGAAGTTGCGGGCTTCTATGCGATTAGTGCGTATTCAATTGATCGTGATGCCGTGAGAGGTGGATGGCTTAAACGGAATGCCCCTGCCAAAATACCTGTGATTCTGTTAGGAATGCTGGGCGTGGATTCACGTTTTCAGCATCAGGGGCTGGGATGGATGTTGCTGCAGGATGCAATCAAGCGAGCTCTTGCAGTAGGCCGCCAAATCGGGTCCCGCGCACTTGTTGTTGATCCTTATGATGATGTCTCGCGTGGCTTTTACCAGCATTTTGGCTTCCGTGACGTCCCTGGTTCCAACAGTATGTTTGTCAGATTGGTTTGAACGCAGGATGCTTCCTGCCTCACAGGGACGCTGCATAGCCTTTCGTCTGCGCGTGGAGCAATAACAAATACCGGCGCTGAATAGTGCAACGAATGTTTTTGCGGAGCATGTTTGCCGTTGCTGTGCATAATATGAAAAACGGAAATCATTCTGTTAGCATTCTCAGAAAACCCATGGGAGAGCAAGATCATGCATGAATCTTCAAAAGGTTGAAATCTAGCCGTTTTTAGAAGATTTGCAGCCTATCCGAGAACGCATTGAAATGCATGGAATCCCATAGTCATGTCTACTGAATGTCTACCAATATAAAGCACCGCCCCGAGCTATCGGGGCGGTGTCCTGTCTGGCTGCGCTAGCTGTGTTGCAAAGCGGTGGTACGTCCTTGCGGACGAAGTTGCGTATCCACCAAGCTGAGGTAACGGCGGACGCGTGCTATCGAATAGTCGTGCTCGGCGGCTAGGTCTTTGATCGATCTGCCGGACTCGTATTCATCCCGCAGCAGTTTCCCTACGGCCAGCTCGCTTTCCCTAGTCAGCCGTTCGTGGTTCTCCAGCGGGGGCATGTTCTCGATCTCCCCTCCCGTGTAGCCCTTGTACACCTTGCCTTGCGGAGTAACGGATTCGTCTGCCTCATTGCCCCAAGCTGACCAATGTGGCTGGGGATAGCGGGCAAACATTTCCAAGTAGGGGCCGGGCGAACAGCTCGTTATGAGGTCGTACTGCTCATCCGGCTTTCGCGAGTGTTCGCGTTTGCGTGTCTCGATCATGTTCACCTGACGCCGACCTGCGTCAAGGGTGCGCATATGCCCCTTCACGCCGAAAAGCAGAAGCTCTGTGACGTTGCGGAAGTAGAAACCGACCCCTCGACCGTCTGGCCCGCCATCCTTGCGACGCTTGGCCCAGACGATGTTCGACACGTAGCGGAACCCCCATGCCTGCATGACCTCGATGCCTTCGGGCAGCAAGGCATTGGGCACCCAGAGATACAGGTGGGCGTCTTTCGCCGTTATGTCGTCAACTGGCAAGGCTTTGATCTCATCCAGAGACATAGTCCCATAGCGCCCCAGACGCTTATGCTCGGGAGCTACCTTTCCCGTTCGATTCTGGAAACGCCATGGTGGATCGGCCAGAATCGTCTTGAAGCCACCCGCCGTGGTGGGGAGTGGTGCGTACAGTTCTTCAGTCACCTCAACAGAATAACACAAATAGATCTTTAAATAGATCTTTTTGGTGCCGTGTCGTAGTTCTATACTGTGTTCATGGCGTTCACGACACACTCCTACGACGATCCCGACGTGCTGGCAAGCGGCATCCGTTCCCGCTACGAGTTCCATGAGGTACGAAGCGCCTGCGCTGTGATGAAGGCAGTGTCGCCCGAAGAGTGGGCAGATATCACCGATGTGCTGGGCAGTTTCAGCTTCTCCGCGAACTTGCTGCTCAGGGCAGGCGGCAACAACTCCGAGATGGCGGAGACACTGAACCGCGCGCTGCGGGAGCGGGGATGGAAAGAATGCGCCTACGAACTTGAGACGAAAGGCAGGATCACATTCAGGGAATCGGGTGTGCCGGACGAAGACCTAGGCACCATGAGCGAGGCTTCCTATTGGGTGGACAATCGGAAAGGCCGTGTGCTTGTCGATATCGAATGGAACGCCAAGGACGGCAACCTTGATCGTGATCTTGCAGCCTACCGCGCATGGCATGAGGCCGGCCTGATCGACGCTGCAATGATCATCACCAAACACCGTGAAGACCTGCTCGACAAAGCCATCGAGTTATGGGCACCTCATCTGGGTGCGACCATTGACGAAGTGTACAAGGCGACGCGCAAAGCGCGGAAGGCACGCACCGAGGAAGACAGACGACTGGCATTGCCGCTCGACTTGACAACCACGACCGTCACAAGCCTTACCAAGGCGATCGATCGAATCAACCGAGGCGAAGCCGGTACATGCCCGGTTGTGGCGGTCGGTATCTCGGGGGCAACGTGGGATGGCACCCCGTACAGGGAGGTATAGGTGCTCATTCCTTGCTGAGTTGCTCGGAGGCTTTGAATAAGTCATCTTCAGTATTGACGGTGATCTCTTCCTTTACGAGCAGCCCCATCTCCGGATGCTCGGTGCCGAGCTCGCCCGCCTGAAGTTCCCCACCCTTCAACATGCGCTGATTTGTACTGATCCTTCGCAGCAACGCGTTGCGTTTTTCTCCCGTACGCTCGGGGTACTGTTTGCTTAGCGGTTCATTGCTGATGATCCAGACCGTCGTGAAACATGCCACATGGTTGTTGTACCGTGCTGGAAGCATGACAGGGTAACGATCCAAGAAAACCAAGAGCTGGTCCCAGCTGAACTGGCTATCGAACTCATCTAGTACCAAGATCGATTGCCCCTCGTACTCATCCCACGGATGCCGATAATCGGTCACGCGGTAGATGTTCTCGATGGGATTGTTGTCATATATGTATTTCGTTTTCCCGACACCCGGATCACCCCACAGATAATGCACAGTGATGTCGCGAAGCTGACGACCATATTTCACCCGGTCGCGCGCTGTCGCAAGTTCGGAAAGGTACCGAGTGTAGCGAGCAGCTTGGCACGCGTCGTCATTCAACAACACCTCCGAGACGCTGGCGCCGTCCATGATCTGCCGACGTAGCTCAGCGAGATCGGAACGACTGCCCTGCTGATCCTTCAGGTTGATTTCTCCTCCCCGCCAGGGACCGTCTACACGTGTCTCCTCCTTGGAACAGTAATCGACGCAATCCTGTACCGTGCCCTTGCGCATTTCGATGTGCGCGTCGTTGAAGCCGGCCTTCTTGAACTTGTTCTTCAGCGTCCCCATATGGACGGGAGTCTGAAGTTGCAGGAATGCCTGAAAATGAGGGTAGTCGCTCTTGCCTCCCTCCTCCTGCTGGAAGATGTATGCCCCCAGAATATCCAGCAGTTCCTCTACGTCCTGCCGCGTGTGTTTTTCGGCAGAGATCGTCAACATCCAGTCGCGCGCAGTCGATGGCATTTCACTCCTTCCTGTTCTGCTCAAAAGTTGGCGGGGGTAACACTGCCCCCGCCAAGCCGCCGCAAGCGGCG
>OGGE01001805.1_pt1 | contig 11973 bp, 10 predicted proteins | sample 1571121 | NCBI WGS metagenome assembly OGGE01 (sample SAMEA2581959, study PRJEB24529) | metagenome | biome: Human gut stool | place: China | collected 2011
CGAGGTGGTATTTCGTTGGCTCTGTCCCATAGAAAAACAAAGCGTAACGAACGCTGTATCAGCTAATTCGCTACGTTTTACCCAAATTTACTTTTTCGCTATGTGTTTATTTTAATAATTTCAACGCTGCTTTTTGAAACCTCTTGATGATGGTGTGATAGTCGGATAAAGTGTCCAATAAATGGACAGCAGTGTCTAATTTTTTGACACTGCTGCTGTTTTTGTTTGTCTTTATGTTGCTGATTTATTGATGTTTAATTTGTGTGGCATGATTTTTGCTTTTAAAATGAAGAGATAAAACTGTAGGATGATGAGGGCTTTGTTACACAACTTTTTTGGCTCGTTGCGGTGGTTCAAGTTATAGACAGTCTTAAAAGTAAATAAATAACAATTGAATATGAAAACGATTTTGCGGAATTTCTTTAGTGTGCTCCGTCGGTTTAAGGCAGCTTCAGTTTTGAATGTACTGGGGTTGAGCATTGCATTTGTGGCGTTTATGCTCATTATGATGCAGGTGAATTACGATTATACGTTCGACTGCAGCCATCGGAATGCCGATGCTATCTTCCGGGTAGATATCGTACATGGAAGCAAAGGATCGCAGGCTATTATCTGCCGTCCGTTCGCACGGGCATTTACCGAATCGTCTCCCCATATAAAAGGCGGATGTCTTTTGAACGCCTGGGTGGGTAGCCCTTTCTTCTATGTCGAACAGAACGGGCAGCGGACGGGCTATCGGGAAAATGCTTGGGAGGTGACTCCCGGCCTTTTGGACGTGATCCATTTTGATATGCTTGAAGGGACCGCCCAAGCTTTGGACGAACCGGGTAGCGTGATTCTTCCGGAAAGTATGGCAAAGAAAATTTTCGGGAATGAAACGGCTGTCGGCAAACAACTTATTGCTCCCAACGTTGAGATGAATGCACAAATCATAAAAGGCGTATATAAGGATTTTCCACGTAATTCGGCTTTACAAAATGTAATATATGTGGCTATGAATCCGAAGGAAAACTATGATAACTGGGGAAACTGGAATTATTTTTTCTTCGTCCGTCTCGATGATCCGGCCAATAAGGAGAATGTCCTGGATAATTTCAAAAGTAATTTTAATGCAAAAGAAGCTTTTGGCAATGAGTTTGAATGGGGAGGTGAGGAGAGTTTCGACCTTCGCCTGACCTCTTTGCCTGATGTCCATTTCTTGAATAACGTGGATTTCGATTCGATGCCGAAAGCGAGTCGCCAGACGTTGCTTGTACTTTTCTCCATCGCTTTTGTCATCATTATTATCGCTGGTATCAATTTTACCAATTTCAGCACGGCATTGACTCCTATGCGTATCAAGAGTATCAATACGCAGAAGGTGTTGGGTAGTTCCGATCGTATGTTGCGTGGAAGCTTGTTGGTGGAGGCGGTTGGCGTCAGTACGTTTGCTTATCTGCTTTCCCTTCTTTTCTTATATGTAATACCAAAAACACCGGTTGCTTCCCTGGTGGATGCTGACATCTCGTTCGGGGCTCAGCCGATGATCATAGCCGGCACAGCTGTGATCGCTGTGATCGTAGGTGTATTGGCCGGCCTTTATCCTTCCTATTATGTCACCTCTTTCCCTCCGGCATTGGTGTTGAAAGGGAGCTTCGGTCTCTCGCTTGCCGGACGCCGGATGAGAAGCGTGTTAGTGGGAATCCAGTTTGTGGCTTCTTTCATTTTGATTATCGGTTCTTTGTTCATGTACTTGCAAAACCGGTATATGCAAAATGCGCCGTTAGGCTACGACAAGGAAGAAATGATTATCGTACATTTGAACAATAAGATCAATAAAGACCGGGACGCTTTCACGAACCAGTTGAAATCGTTCTCCGGCGTGGAGGACGTGACCTATTCCCAATTCCTGCTTTCGAGCCAGGATCAATATATGGGATGGGGGCGTGACTATAATGGAAAGAATATAAACTTCCAGTGTCTTCCTGTTTCTTCTTCTTTCCTGAAAGTGATGGGTATAGAGGTCAAGGAAGGCCGTGATTTCCGTCCGGAAGATGATCAGAAGGAGACGGGTTGCTATATATTCAACGAAAAAGCAAAAGCTCAGTTAGAATTGAAGTTGAACGAACAGATCGACGGTGACGAGATCATCGGTTTTATCCCGGATATCAAGTTTGCCTCTTTCCGTCAGGAGGTCACTCCGATGGCTTTCTATCTTTGGGGGAAATATCAATGGGGACAGGAAGGCAATTATTATAATGCCGCCTATGTGAAGTTTAAGGCTGGAAGTGATCTTCGTGCTGGGATGGAGCACGTACGCGAATCGCTGAAAAAGTTCGATTCGGAGTTTCCTTTTGTGATCCGTTTCTATGACGAAGTTTTGCAGCATACTTACGAAAAGGAATTGAAGATCGGCTCTTTGATCACGTTGTTCAGCCTTGTCGCCATCTTTATCTCTATTGTGGGAGTGTTCGGCCTGGTTGTGTTCGAGAGCGAATACAAGAGGAAAGAGATCGCCGTGCGCAAGGTGTTGGGATCGACAACGGGAGAGGTCTTGTATATGTTTAATGTGAGCTACTTCTGGATTTTGTTGATATGTTTTGTTCTTGGAGCTCCGGTCGCCTGGTACGGAGTTCACCGTTGGTTGGAGAATTTCGCCTACCGTACGCCGATGTATTGGTGGGTATTGCCGTTGGCATTCCTCGCCATAGGCATGATCACGTTTCTGACGGTGACATACCAGAACTGGCATGTTGCGAACGAAAATCCGGTAAAAAACATAAAATCAGAATAAAATCAAAAATCATAATTCAAAAAGTCATGATAAAGATCGAAGGTTTAAGTAAGTTTTTCCGTACGGAAGAGGTAGAGACGATTGCATTGAATAATGTTTCCCTGGAAGTGAAAGATGGCGAATTCGTGGCTATCATGGGGCCTTCCGGATGTGGCAAGTCTACATTGCTGAACATATTAGGATTACTGGATAATCCGACGTCGGGCGACTATTACCTGGCAGACAAGGAAGTCGGGCATCTCAAAGAGAAGGAACGTACGCAGGTTCGCAAAGGCAATATCGGTTTCGTATTCCAGAGTTTCAACCTGATCGACGAACTGAACGTGTTCGAGAACGTGGAACTCCCGCTTACCTATCTCAAAGTAAAAGCCGGCGAACGTAAGCAGATGGTGAACGACATCCTGAAACGGATGAATATCAGTCACCGTGCGGGCCATTTCCCACAGCAGCTTTCCGGAGGTCAGCAACAACGTGTTGCCATTGCCCGCGCCGTCGTTTCGAATCCGAAGATCATCCTCGCCGATGAGCCGACCGGTAACCTGGACTCTAAAAACGGCGCGGAAGTGATGCAATTGCTTACCGAGCTGAACCGGGAAGGTACCACTATCGTCATGGTGACCCACTCCAAGCACGATGCCAGTTTTGCCCACCGGATCATCAACCTGTTCGACGGTAGCATCGTTTCGTCAGTGAACGAGTTCATTTGATGTAGGTTTTTGGACGAAAATGAAATAACTTTCAGAATAAAATCATACCTTTGGAGCAATCTAAATTTAATAGACCATGATCAATAGAAGAAACTTTTTGAGAAATGCGTCCCTGTTTACGTTGGGGGGCCTGATGGCCGGTAAAGTAGGGAATGCCGTTGCAGCACAGCCTGCGACATCTGCTGTTTTCGAAGCGACGGCAGCTAAGAATATCGGTTTACAAATCTATTCTTTAGGTGGCGAGCTATACAAGGATGTTCCGGGAGGAATGAAGAAACTGAAAAAGATGGGGTATCAGACCATTGAACTTGCCGGTTATGGTAAGGGTAAGATCCGTGATATCGAATTGATGGACTTTAAGAAGATGGCGGATGATGCCGGTATTAAAATCCTGAGTTCGCATGTGAATCCTCCTGTTCGCGAATACACGAAAGAAAATCTGAATACGATAAAGGAATTCTGGAAAAAGACGGCTGATGACCATGCCAAGTTAGGTGTGAAATATCTGGTTCAGCCCGGTCAGCCCAGTACCCGTAACGTGGAAGAAACAAAATTTGTGTGTGAAGTCTTTAACGAAGCCGGAAAGATCGTGAAGGCAGCAGGTATACCGTTCGGTTACCATAACCACGACATGGAGTTTGCCAAGGTAGTTTCCGGTGGCACGGAAATGAAGTTCGGACGCCATAACAAAGGCGAAAAAGTGTATGACATCTTCCTGGCGAATACCGACCCGTCTTTGGTTTTCTTTGAGATGGATGTTTATTGGGCCGTTATGGGCCAGCAGGACCCGGTTGAGTATATCAAGAAATATGCAGATCGTATCAAAGTGCTCCATATCAAAGACCGTTATGTCTTGGGTGATTCCGGTATGATGAATTTCGAGCAGATATTTAAACATTTCTATGCAAATGGCCATAAAGACTATTTCGTAGAAATGGAAGGTACAGGCAGTGGACACCAGTTCGAAGGCGTGAAAAAAAGTGCCGATTATCTGCTGAAATCTTCGTTTGTAAAGTAAGTAGACGCAGAAGCATTAATAGAGTAGAGGTGTGTCGAAACTATCCTGTTCCCGCGCTTGACGCGGGATCGCATTAAAACCAGCCCTATAAAAGTCTGTCCTTTTGCGACCCCGCATCAAGTACGGGGACAAGGAGATTTTGACACACCTTCCTATATGTTATGTCTGGAAATCTTCCGCGTCCACTTTTACAACTTCTGTGTCTACCTTATAACGCCTCTTTGATCTTTTCAACCATATCCTGGTATTCCATGTCCGTCAAGTAGACTTTTTGCGGGTTCATGGTGAATGTTCCGCCGAAGTCAGGGCCTCCTTCATATTTCGGAGCCAAGTGGAAATGAAGGTGCGACAGTTTATCCGAATAAGCACCGTAGTTGATCTTTTGCGGATTGAATACTTTCTGCATCGCGCGGGTCACCCGTACGACATCGGCCATAAATGCATTCCGTTCTTCGTCGCTGAGCATGTTCAAGTCGTGTACATGGTCTTTGTAGGCAACCAGGCAACGCCCGTGATACGTTTGTTCTTTGAACAGGAACAGTCTGGATACCGAGAGAGGAGCGATTTCGATCATCAGCTCGTGTAAAGTCTGATTGTTCTGGCAATACAGACAATCTTTAGGATCACTTAAATTCATATTTTATTAGATTTCATTAATGATGTTGCTAAATTAACAATTAAAATGGAGATTGGGAGAAGTATGCCACATTTATTGTAGAAAAAATACACGGGCTTCTACATCTTTTCCCCTGTTTTACGGTCTGGTATCCGGCGATATACTGTTTTTTACCCCTTATTTTGTAAGCTCTGGAATACTTTGCCAAGTTTTTGGCACGCTGCTGTGGTACGATCCTTGTACTGGTCTAATCAGATTGAATGAAGGTTTTAGTAATCACTTAGGTATTAATTTTTAAATTGTTAGAGTCATGAAAAAGATTGTTTTAATGGTAGCAGTAGCAGCATGTGTGGCATTCGCATCACAAAGTGTACAGGCATCGGCAGTGCAAACATCAGTTGAAAACGTAATGCAGGATGATTTCGTGAAAATCGAGGTGAAGGAACTTCCCCAGGTCGTACAGGATGCAATTGCCAAATCTTACGAAGGCAGTACGGTGAAGGAAGCCTATGTTGCCGGTGCCGACGGTGCCAAGAAGTACAAAGTCGTCCTTGTCGACAAAGATCAGAAGGAACAGATGGTTGTTCTGAATGAACAGGGCGAGGTAATCGAATAAAATGTATCTATCTCCCGATACTGTTTTTCTAATAAAACCTTAATAAGGGTTAGTAAAACTTATCGACACATAAAGCCGTTCTGTCTGCGAAGATAGAATGGCTTTTTTTATATATTAATTAGATTTATTTTCATCTTGTTAGATGTGAGAGTTCGAATAATTCATATCTTCGCCTCCCTAATCAATCGCTGTGTATATAGCAAATGGAAATATTTATAATTATTGGTCTTATCTTATTGAATGGCCTTCTTTCTATGTCGGAAATTGCTTTGGTGTCGGCACGTAAGGCGCGCCTCGAAGTAGAAGCAAAACGTGGTACCAAATCTGCCAAAACAGCTTTGAAGCTGGCAAACGAACCGGACCGGTTTCTTTCAACTATCCAGATCGGGATTACGCTTATCGGTATTTTGACCGGTTTATATTCGGGTGAGGCTTTTGCCTATGACCTGGCCGAGCATGTCCGCCGCATTCCTTTTCTGGAACCTTATGCATTGGTTGTTTCCAAAACCACAATTGTTGTGATCGTCACTTATCTGACACTGATTATGGGTGAGTTGGTCCCCAAACGTATCGGTATGGGCTATGCGGAGCGGGTGTCGATGTTGGTTGCCAAGCCGATGAATATCCTCTCGCTGATCGCTTCGCCTTTCGTATGGCTGTTATCCAAGAGTACGGCGTTGACCGTTAAACTGATCGGAACTGATGCGACTGAGGAAAACAGGGTGACGGAGGAGGAGATCAAGGCGATTGTCAAAGAAGGCTTTGATGTCGGCGAAGTGCAGGAGGTCGAACAGGATATCGTGGAACGCGTGTTTAACTTGGGCGACCGTAATGTCGGATCTATTATGACACACCGCAGCGAGCTTGTATGGCTGGACTTGACGGACAGTATCGAGCAGATACGTGAGAAAGTCCAGGAAAATCTTTTCAACATCTATCCGGTTGCCGCCGGAAAGTTTGACGATATCAAAGGTGTTGTTTATTTGAAAGACCTGTTCGGACGTATCGATGAGCCAGATTTCTCTTTGTCCCAGGTGATTCGTCCGGCAGAGTTTATGCCGGAAAACCAGAGTGTGTATAATGCATTGGAACAGTTTAAGCAGGCACGTGTGAAATATGGTATCGTTACGGACGAGTTTGGAGGTATCCAGGGGATTGTTACCCTAAAGGATATTATGGAAGGTCTGATCGGGCAGGTTCCCGATGTGGGTGAAGAGGCCGAGGTTGTCGAGCGGTCTGACGGAACCTGGCTGGTGGACGGACAATACAGCTTCTATGATTTCCTTGAATATTTCGACATGGAAGATTTGTATGCCGAGCATGACTATAATACACTCAGCGGTCTGATCTTGGAGATTTTGGAACGGGTTCCGAAGACCGGTGAGAAATTGAGCTGGCTGAACTTCGAATTCGAGATCGTCGATATGGACGGTGCTCGTATAGATAAGGTTTTGGTCTCTAAGATACCTCAGAAAGAATAAACCGGAGTCAGATCTCTGCCAGCCTGTGCAACACTTCCATCTTGCCGAAGAGGATGAGCAGATCACCCTCTTCGACTCTCAGGTCTCCGGTGATTTTGTCGATGACGGAGTATTGGGTTTGTTTTAATCCGATCAGGTTGCGTTCTGTTTTGGGACGTTCGATACCGACAAGGCGCACTCCGAAATTCTCTTCTATGTCTATGGTCTGTAGGGTCTGTCCAACAAAGGTGGTAGGTGCTTTTATCTTGTAGAGATGGTGTGTATTCGTCACCCTGTACCATTGTTTGAAGAGTTCTCCAAGTAAAGCTTGGGATGCATACATACCGGCAAAATCATCTTCCGGAGTAATGATCTCCGCAACGCCGATCGAGCGGATCACTGCCTCGTGGATGGGAGAAATCCCCCGTACGATCAGTTTGTTTACATCTAAGTTTTTTAGCAAGGCAACAGTCTGTATGGAGGTACCGAAATCTTTGCCGAAGGTGACGAAGATGGCATCCATCTCGTTCAGAGGTAGTGTGTTCAAGGCGTCCTTGTCTGTCGTGTCGAGGCTGATTGCTCCGGATATGGTGTGTTTGACCGCTTCGATCTTGTGCGGGTTGATATCTACGCCGATCACTTCATTTCCGATACGTGTCAGGCTTTCGGCGATGGCACGTCCCAGGTTTCCTAATCCGATTACTAAATATTTCATATTGTATTCTTTTTGTTACATTAATATATTTTCCTGTGGATAGGTGTAATTCTTCTTTTTGTATTCCTTGTAGAAACTGATAAAGAAAGTCAGTATACCGATACGCCCGACCAACATGGTGAAGATGATGACCAGTTTTCCCGAAATACTCAGCAACGGGCTGAAATTCAAACTTAACCCTACCGTGCTGAGTGCCGACACGACCTCGAAGGTTAAGGTGAAGACCGATACGTCTTTTTCGGTAATGGACAGTACCCAGACGGCCAATCCCAGCCAGCAGAAATAGAAAACGATTGTGGCGAAAGCCCTGCGTATGGTTTCCGGTGATATTTCACGTTTGCGGATTTCCACATTCTCTTTTCCGCGGGCGGCGTTGTGTGCGGTCAGCAGGGCGACACAGACGGTCGTTACTTTCAAGCCGCCGCCGGTAGACATGGGAGCGGCACCTATTATCATCAGGATCAGTGTCAGCATGAGTGTTCCGGTAGTCAGCGTCCCCATATCCGCAACGCAGAATCCGGCCGTACGCGGGGTGACGGCTCCTAGGAATGCATTGGCAAGCTGTCCCCTGAATGGCAATCCGGCGAGTGTATTGTCCATTTCCAGCAAATAGTAGAAAAAGGTACCGCCGGAAAGCAGTACCAACGTACTGATCACTACGATGTATGTGTTGATATTGATAATTCGGGGAGTATGGATATAATGCTTCTGCTGTCCGATCACGATCTTGAATGTATTGACAAGCAGATGTCGTAACAACTTCAGGTAGTTGAAGACGATCGGGAAACCTAACCCGCCGAATACGATGAGCAGGGCGATCCAGACATGCAGGTTGTACTTTTGGGCGACCAGCGGATCATACATGTTTCCACTCAGAGTCGAGATTCCTGCATTACAGAAAGCTGAAACGGCATGAAACACAGCATAGAACACTTCTTCCTGTGTGCCTCCCGGCAAAGCCCCTTTTATGTCCAAATAAATCAGATAGGCCCCTACGCCTTCGATAAACAGTGTCACGAACAGGATATTAAGGATCACCCGGAACAGTCCGTTCACCCGGTCTTCGTTCAACATGTCTTTCAGTACGAGCTTGCTGGTGAAAGATGAATGCCCCATGAAAGAAAGGGCGAAAAAGCTGGTGAAAGTCATGACTCCTATACCGCCGATCTGGATAAGGAACATGATGATGATATGTCCCGTATGTGTGAAGGTCGTTGCTACGTCGACTGTTGTCAGTCCGGTCACGCAGACGGAGGTGGTCGAGATGAACAGGGCGTCTACGAAATGAATCCCGTGTATTGTGGCGTTTGGCAACATCAGCAGTCCCGAACCGACAAGAATGACAAACACGAAGCTCAGCAGGAACAGGAGGGACGGCTTGATATGGCTTTGCAACAGTGTGAATGTCTGACGTGACAAATGGATGGCGCTCAGCAACAGCAGGAGGAAATAGACGAACAGTGGTTCCGTGAGGAAACTGAGGTAAGGCAACGACTGATGGATAGCTTCTTTGAAGAATACTTTGCCTGATAGTACGGCAAAGAGGAAAAAATAAATGCCGATATCCAGGTATAGCATCTTCTCTTGTATGATCTCTTTGAATTTTAAAATAAACACCTAACGGAATAGCAAATTTGAGTAAAGCGTAGCGAACAGACTGAAAAAGCGTTCGTTACGCTATATTTTTCTCTTGTTCAAAAGCCAAGAAGAGACAGAATATGGACAAACGCAGCAAAAGTTCAGTTACTTTATCATTACCCGTGCGATGATGCAAATTTCTTGCGAAACCTAAATTTTGCATCGTTTGGCGTTATGTGTCGTATCTGTCGGTAACTCACTATGAATTAATTTTGTAACCAAAAAAAAGTGAGTTATGAGAAGTACATTTAAGGTATTGTTCTACGTGAAGAAAGGCAGTGAGAAACCCAACGGCAACCTGCCTTTGATGTGTCGCATTACGGTGGACGGAGAGATTAAGCAGTTCAGTTGCAAGATGGATGTTCCCTTGCGCCTGTGGGACGTGAAGAACAACCGTGCTTCGGGTAAGAGTGCCGAAGCGCAAAGAATCAACCGTGCCGTTGACAAAATCAGAGTGGAGATAAACCGCCGTTATCAAGAGTTGATGCAGACGGACGGTTATGTCACTGCTGCCAAGTTGAAAGATGCCTATCTCGGCATCGGTATCAAACAGGAAACCTTGCTAAAACTGTTTGAACAACACAACAGCGAATTTGCCAAGAAAGTGGGACACAGCAGGGCAAAAGGAACATTCCGACGTTATGTTACCGTCTGCAAGCACATCCGTGAGTTCCTACCCCATACCTACAAGCGTGAAGATATTCCGTTAAAAGAGTTGAACCTCTCGTTCATCAACGACTTCGAGTATTTCCTGCGTACTGAGAAAAAATGCCGCACCAATACCATTTGGGGCTACATGATTGTGCTGAAACACATTATTTCCATAGCGAGGAATGACGGTCGTCTGCCGTTCAATCCCTTTGCAGGGTACATCAACTCTCCCGAAAGCGTGGACAGAGGGTATATTACGAGAGAGGAGATACACACAATGATGAACACCGATATGCCCGACAAGACACACGAGCTTGTCAGGGATTTATTTCTGTTCTCCACCTTTACAGGTTTGGCATATTCCGATGTCAAGAACCTTACGGAAGACAACCTGCAAACATTCTTTGACGGAAATCTGTGGATTATCACCCGAAGAAAGAAAACTAACACGGAATCCAATATCCGATTGTTGGATGTTCCCCGAAAGATAATAGAGAAGTACAGGGGTATGACAAGAGATAATAAAGTATTCCCCATGCCGAGTAACACGACTTGCAACAAGAAGCTGAAAGCCATTGCCAAGTTGTGCGGTATAAAAGTCCACTTGACCTATCATGTAGCAAGACATTCGGCAGCGACCACTGTGCTGTTATCCAACGGAGTACCCATTGAAACCGTCAGCCGACTTTTGGGACATACCAACATAAAAACGACCCAAATTTACGCAAAAATCACAGCCCAAAAGATTAGTCAGGATATGGAAACATTGTCGCACAAACTGGAGGATATGGAAAAGAACATTTGCAATGCCATTCAGTAACCCTTAAATCAAACGATAATGAAAGAGGAAAGAAACATCATAACAATGAACGAGTTCGGCAATGTAGTTATGCCGAAAGATATACAGGCAACCGCCATGAGTGAGTGGGAGCTTTGCGAGTTGTTCAATGTAACCGCCCCGACTATCAGGGCAGGGATAAAGACACTCTGCAAGAACGGCATTCTGAATGAGTGTGAGATAAGGCATACCATCCGACTGTCCGACAAGTGCAGCATGGAGGTTTACAGCCTTGAAACGATAATCGCCCTTGCGTTCCGTATCGGCACATACAGTGCGAAGCAGGTGCGCAATGCCGTTCTTGAAAGACTGTACTTGCGAAAAGAGAAAACAAGCATCTTCTTTTCGCTGAACACCAACGGCATAGCCAAAGCCGAATACTTCTCGTAGCTGAATTGGTTGCACGACTGACGGAATCCATTCATTCAGTCACGAATAGAGTAATCAAGCCAGCGTGTCAGCATATAATCTGACCGACATATCAACAGGAACTCCAATTTTTTCTCCCGAAAAGCGTAATCCCCACATTCGTTTTTTGGGAGTTTTTTCGTCTGTCCTGCCCGACTTCCGTTCCAAACCATTGAAAGTTTTTTCTTCGGGGGCTATTTGTCACCGTTCTGCCGCGTTTTGCGTAACAACTTATCCGATAAATGCTTATACTTTTGTAGCTGGTATTTTTCAAACTTAAAACCATTTGATTATGTCAGCTAACAAACAACAAGACAGCCACAGACCGCCATCGGATGGTGGCATGGCAAAGGAGGAATTCATCCGAGTGGGGACTACGCTTTACAAGATTGTGGAGCAGCCCAAACTGAACGGAGGGTATGTAAGGAAACGCATAGCATGGAACAACGAAACCCTGCGCCAAGACTACGGCAAGGACTACATCGGCAGCGTTCCCAAGTATGACGGCTTCTGCACCGTACCCGAACACATCG
>OGGE01001816.1_pt1 | contig 11902 bp, 10 predicted proteins | sample 1571121 | NCBI WGS metagenome assembly OGGE01 (sample SAMEA2581959, study PRJEB24529) | metagenome | biome: Human gut stool | place: China | collected 2011
AACACCCGGTTCGCCGATCCGACCAGCGTGCAGGCTACGACACGCGCCTCGTCGAACAGTTCCGTGTCGATCTTTACTTCCAGTTCCGTTGCCCGGAAACGGAGGCGGGAGAGACGGTTGCGTCCTGTTTCCTTCTCACTGTGGCTCTTTCTACGGAGATTGGATTGTATCTCGCGGATTGCCTTGCGGATTCCCCATAGTTCGGCATAGTCGGGATGCGATTCGAAACGTCGTTCATAAGTAAAAGAAAGCATCTTGTCGTTTACGCGTGTCGGGTTACCGATGCGCAGGACATGGATGCCGCGATCGACCAGTTTTTCGGATATCCAGTCGACGGCTGTATTGCTTTGGGCACAGACCATTACCTGGTTTTCCCGGTGTAAAGTCTCATAGATCGCTTCAACCAAGGTGGTCGTTTTGCCGGTTCCGGGAGGACCGTGCACGATAGACACATCCTTTGCCGCCAATACATGATTGACCGCCTCTTCCTGCGACAGGTTCAGCCAGGGAAAACGCATGGGGAAAAGTGTGCGCCGGCCGGCGGGTGTTTTGCCTAACAGGACGTCCCGCAGATAAGCTAACCGGTTCCCTTTCGCTTGGATGACGGTAGACAAGGCGTTGAACATCGTCTTGTAACTGGTCTCGTCGAAATAAAGCTGGACGCCGATTTCGCCAGCCTTTTGTATTTCCGTAAGTGCGTTAGGAGAGGGTAATATTACGACCATCCGGTCGTCTTGCACATAACTGATGACAGCCGAGAAGTTCAGGTATTCAGGTTTCCCGCCTCCTTTTGTTGTGAAGAAGCAGACCGGACAGCCATATTCAAAATTGTGTTCGGTCTCTTTGTCCTCCAGCCGCCCTATTTCTACGACAAGTTGGTTCAGGGAGTTATAATAGCTCTTTCCCGGTACGACAGGATACCAGCATAGTCCTTGTTGGATGCGGCGGTGTATGCCGGCCCGTTCGGTTTGTTCCCGATACATCTCTTTTTCATATTCGAATTCTTTCTGCAGAAGATCGTACTGATGTTGCAGGTCTGCGGTCGGAGTCTTGAATTGAGTTGTCATCATTCTTTGTTTAATCGGGCGCAAACTTACATAAAAAAACGCAATCGGATAGGGGTTTTTCTTCTTTCCGATGTCATTAAGTCAAACGGATAGCTATCTTTGTTTATTAATTGGAAGGATTAAAATAACTGAGTATGAAAAATAAAGTTCTATATGCAATCATGTCTTTGTTGATTCTGACGGGATGCGGATCGATGAAGAATATGAGCCGGGAAGACCGGGCAGGTGTAGGGGCCCAGATAGGCGCTTTTGTCGGATGGCTTTTCGGCGGAGCGGTCGGAAATGCTATAGACGATGATATAGGGGGTGACATAGGGGCGTTTGTCGGGACGGCGGTCGGAGGAATTGCCGGTGCGCAGATCGCAGCAAATACAGGTGAGGTGGTAAGAGTGGAGAAGAGGAATCCGGGGAATTATACGCCGTCTTCGCATGTTCTCCTTCCCGATTTGCAGATCGAAGACATCTTATTGGAAGAGGACAGTGTCACTCGCGACGATAAGATCAATGCGGGTGAGACCTGCCATATCTCCCTTGTGATCGTGAATAACAGCTTTCAGGATGCTTTGGACGTGGAACCAATAGTAAAAGTTGAGAAGGGCAAACATCTGAAACTGTCCGAACCTGTCAAGATCACCAAAATCACCCGCGATGACCGTATCACCTATAATGTCATGGTGCAGGCCTCCCCGAAGTTGCGTACAGGCGAAGCTGTGTTCAGCGTCCGCCTGAAAGAAGGGCGTGGCAACGGCACGGAAGAGGAAACCTTTACGGTTAAAACTGTCGGTGGTGACAAATGAGATCTTATCTGATGAGAGAATAAAGCAGCCATATTGAAAGGAGGACTTAATTTCCGGAGCTCACGGTTTTCTTTGTCCCGTTGTAACATATCATTTATGCAGCCTAAAGTTCCCATAATTTATTAATTATTTATTAGATGAAACAAATGTACATTTTTTTGTCGGGTATTCCTTTCTTTACTAAAGAAATAGTTCAAATTATCTATGTTCCGCAATCGAAATACTTATGTTTTGAGAAGGATGTCTTATCTTTGCAATCATAAAGTCAAAGAAATCTATATTCATGGATAAAACAACTCAAACACAAATCATCAAACTTATACATCAGGAGGTGATTCCCGCTATCGGCTGTACGGAACCGGTTGCGGTCGCATTGGCTGCCGCTAAGGCTGCCGAGGTTTTAGGCTGTAAACCGGAGAAAACGGAAGTATTTCTGAGTGCCAACATTCTGAAGAATGCAATGGGTGTAGGAATACCCGGAACCGGAATGGTCGGGTTGCCGATAGCGATTGCTTTGGGTACGCTGATCGGCAAGTCTGCTTATGGCCTCGAAGTTTTGCGCGACCTGACACCTGAGGCACTTACCGAAGGAAAGCAGGTGATCGAAGATAAACGGATTCATATCGCTTTAAAGGATAATGTCGACAAGCTCTATATCGAGGTGATTTGTTCGGCCGGAGATGAAACTTCGCGGGTGATTATCTGCCATGAACATACGAATATCGTGTATGTGGAAAAGAATGGTGTAGTCTTGACAGACCAGAGGAAAGAAGGGGTTTCTTGTGATGTTTTGGACGATGATGAATTGAGGCTCTCTTTCTCTACCGTGTATGAGTTTGCGATGGAAATGCCGCTCGATGAGATCCGTTTTATCCTGGAAACTGCCGATCTGAACCGGAGAGCGGCCGAGGCTTCCCTGAAGGGGAATTTCGGACATACGGTTAGCAAGACTGTTTCCGGTGCATACGGACGTAAATATATGGGCGACTCTGCCTATACCCATATGCTGGCAATGACGGCCGCCGCCTGCGATGCCCGTATGGATGGTGCCATGATCCCGGTGATGAGTAACTCCGGCAGTGGGAACCAGGGGATTGCAGCGACACTTCCCGTCCTTTCTTTTGCTGAAGATATCGAATGTACGGAAGAACAGTTGATCCGTGCCCTGATGCTAAGCCATCTGATGGTCATCTATATCAAGCAAAGCCTGGGACGCCTGTCCGCCCTTTGCGGTTGTGTGGTGGCTGCCACGGGAGCCAGTTGCGGCATTACCTATCTGATGGGGGGCGATAAAGTGAAGATTTCCTATGCGATCAAGAATATGATCGGCAATATTACTGGTATGATATGCGACGGGGCAAAACCCAGTTGCGCCATGAAAGTTTCCAGTGGTGTTTCGACTGCTATGTTGTCCGCGCTGATGGCAATGGAAAACAAGGTAGTGACTCCGGTTGAGGGCATTATCGACGAGGATGTCGATAAGTCGATCATCAATCTGACTTCTATCGGTTCCAAAGGTATGGAAGCCACGGATAAGCTGGTGTTGGACATTATGACTGGAAAATCCTGCTAACGAATAAAAACAATTCGGGTGTGTAAGAATTGTGGAATTTTTACACACCTTACTCAATCCTTTCCACACTTTCCACACTTTTCCTATTTCCCCTCAAATAATTTATACTGATTTTATACTCTTGTTTATCAGGAGCTTGTTGAAGATGTGCATCAGCTTTCCCATTTCTGGCACGTCCTTTGCAACTTATTTATCAGAATTAGATATTATCCTTCCCGAGATATTGTTTTCTGATTAGATATTTGATTAGAAAAAGCTTATCGATTTTAAATCCGCTTCGCCTGTGAAGGTAAAGCGGATTTTTTAATTTAGAACCATTTGATCTTTCTGAAAATGAAGAACGATAAGGCCGATAACGTGAGGGAGATCATGACGATGATGGCGAAACCGTGTGGCATGTTCTCTCCGTAGATCGGGACGTTCATACCGTAGAAACTGGCGATGAGGGTGGGAACCATCAGGATGATGGAGATGGAGGTCATGCGCTTCATGATGGTGTTCACGTTGTTGGAGATGATGGAGGCGAATGCGTCCATCGTGCCGGTCAGGATATCGCTATAGATATTGACTGTGAGGTGCGCCTGCTTTAACTCTGTTTCCACATCTTCCACCAGTTCGTTGTCCATATAAACCGGTTCCTGGAAGATGCTTTGCAGTTTGGTGAGCATCACTTCATTACCACGGATGGAGGTGTTGAAGTAAACCATGCTCTTTTCCAGCTTCATCAGGCGAAGCAAGTCTTCATTGCGGATACTTTTTTCCAGGGCTTTTTCGGCATGCGCCACTTCATTGTTGATTTGTTTCAGATATTTCAGGAACCATACGGCGGACGAATGGATCAACCGCAGGATCAGGTCGTATTTGTGACGTACGACGACCTCTTTGCGGCGGGTGTACCGGATAAAGTCCGATATCAGTTCCGTCTTATAATAGCAAACGGATATGATGATTTCATTGTTTGTCATAATCCCCAGGGGGATAGTCGTGAAAGGAATACCCTGTTCCTGGCTTTGTACCGGAATTCGAATGATAGTCAATAACCAATTTCCTTCATATTCGATACGCGGGCGTTCGTCCGTATCGGCAATGTCGCTTAAAAAAGATTCGGGAACATTGAATTGGTTTGTCAGGTAATGGATATCCTCCGGTGTAGGGCATTCTACATTGATCCAGCTGTTTGGAAGCCATTGGTCTTTTTCCACAAAGCCGGCTTCACAATAAAGAAAAGTTCTCATTATTGCCTCCTTTCGTTTTTGTCAACGTACAGAGGCCTTGCTGTCTGCCCCTGCGCGTTACTTGTTACTTATTGTTTCTATTTCTCGCGGAATACTGTCGTCCATAATTTATCATTACTTTTTACGGCTGCAAAGATAGAAAAATCCGGTAATAAATATGTATTGGAAGCGGATTTTTGTCAAGTTCGTGAGATTGCATATCTGCGATAACGGTAATAAGCGATACCCACCAAATCAGCCAGGAACCAACCGATAGGAATAGACCACCAAATACCGGTAACTCCTATGGAAGGAATGGATGCCAGCCAATAGGAAAGGACGACGCGTGTACCTAAAGACAGAATGGTAAGCACGACGGACATTCCCGGCATACGGATGGCCCGGTAATAACCATAAAGGAGGAACAAGATTCCGATGCCTAAATAAAAAGTCCCTTCAATGCGCAGGTATTCTGTTCCGATGCGAAGTATCTCAGCTTCATCCGGACGGACGAAAATAAGCATCAACGGCTTGGCAAAAAAGAAAACCAACAGCGAGATGACAAGAGAAAAGACGATCGTTATAAGAAATGCGCTGCGTACTCCCCGGCGGATACGATCCCCTTTTCGCGCCCCAAAATTCTGGGCGACGAAGGTGGAAAAAGCATTCCCGAATTACTGAACAGGCATATAGGCGAAAGAGTCGATCTTGACTGCTGCGGCGAATGCGGCCATGACAGCCGTACCAAAACTATTTACCAACCCTTGCACCATCAATATTCCGAAATTCATCACGGATTGTTGGACGCAAGTCAGTGTGGAGAAAGAAGTGATTTCTTTCAGGCTGGAACGGTCGAAGCGCATATCTTTCCGGTGTAATCGTAGTTCGGGGCGGGTTTTATAGGTGTACAGCAAGATACCGGATGCCGCCATTCCCTGTGCGATGACCGTTGCGACTGCCGCTCCTTCGATGCCTTGATCCAAGACGAGAATAAGAAACAAATCAAGCCCGATATTCAAAACGACTGACACGGCCAGGAACCATAAAGGTGTCACGGAATCGCCTACGGCCCGAAGTAATGCCGCATAAAAATTATACAGGAAAGTAAAGGCTATTCCCCAGAAAATGATCCATAGATAGTTACGCATCAACGGATAAACATCATAGGGGACTTGCAACCATCGCAAAATCGGATCGAGCCACAGGAACACAGCTACATTCAGCAGAACGGTCACCGTGCCGATCAACAAGAAGGAAACATAAATGCTACGTCGCAGGGCGGGGAGGTCACCGGCTCCGTATTGCAGTGAGAAAACCGTGCCGCTCCCCATCGACAAACCCAGCAGGATAGAGATCAGGAAAACCATCAAGGTATAGGCGGAACCGACCGCAGCCAGCGCATTTGAGCCGATACATTGTCCTACGATCAGTGTGTCGGCTATGTTATAGCATTGTTGCAAAAGCGATCCTGCCAGCATCGGCAATGTGAATTGTAGCAAGGTGGTGGTTATACCTCCTTGTGTAAGGTCTCCTTTCCGTAACATTGTCAGCTCTTTTTTATCCGTATAATTTTGTATGAGTTTGCAAAAATACGAATTTAATCAGATAACCATTCCTTCGGATCTCCGTAACTCTGCCGGAATGGTGAAGAGCTTTTGTTTGGTGGCAGAATGAATCCCTAATCGAGCATCAAGCTCATATAAGCTTCCCGGCTCTGGTAGTCGAGTAACAGGCGGGTAAGAGATTGAGTGTCCATTTCCTTCAGTTCACCGATATTGAGAACGGAGTTTTCGTGGGTGGAAGCCCAGTGATGGATGAGGCGGTCACGATCCAGGACACGTGCCATACCTAAGGGGAAAGTTCCTGGTCCGGCGAAAGGAGTGCGGTAGATAGCCTTTTCCACTTTGTTCTGGATTGTCGCCTCCTGTAAGAGCAGGTTCTTGATGTTGTCGTTGTCATACATCAATTCTTTGACATAAATATGGTCGCCGGCAGGATGGAAAAAGATCATTCCGATCGGTTCGTTCTGAATGTTCAAGGCTGTCAGCATCTGCCCGCCGGACATCTGCAGATCGCGCAGGATAGTGACGAAATCGTCATAACCGTGCAGCACATAGCAAGTGCGTTCCCGCTGTTTCTTATTGAAAAAATTGTAGAGAGACTCCATCGAAGGGACTTCGGGCGGTACAACCAAAATACCCTGTTCCCAAGCTGTTTCAATAGGCCGGATATATGTCTCTTCCGAATAGTCGAAAGCCTCCGTATATCCTAAATCGCGATAATAATCGAACAGCCACGGATCGGCCGGGATAATGACTGTCAAGGCTACTTTCCGGCTTTCCATCACTTCGAATGCCTTCTGTATCAGTTGGCGCATAAACCCCTGACCACGTTCGGAAGGAAGGGTACAGGCTCCATATATATAGCTTACGGATATCTCCGTCCCGTAGTAAGTCATGACATACGGAAGCATTTGAAGGGCGGAAACGATTTTTCCGTCTTTCTCTATAAACAGGGCGTTTTCTTTTTTGTAGACTCGGTCGAAGAACAGTTTGATAAATTCTTCACTGTCGTCGAAAGAGGTACGCCACAGGTCGATCAATTGAGGTTTGTTGTTATCCATCGTTCAATATTATTTTGCAGGTTTCTTTATTGCTGCGGATTTTTCCAATAGGATGAACGGGTTATACGAAAGTTTAGCCTGACGTAGACCGGGAATACCCAAGTCTTCCTCCCGGTTCATATAGGTATATTTCTCCGGAAGGTGGGAGGCGAATTCTTTGTTGATAACAGCATAAGCCCCCTCATAGTTCACATTCGCCTTTTCGACATGGACGCCGAAAGTGTCGTGGTTGATCGGGGCGCCGAAGGTGAAAGCGACAATTTCGTGGTCTACGCAAATGGCTCCTCCAATAAGTCCCAATTCGTTGTAATGGTTCAAGGCGTAGAGGATGGAACGGCGTTCGTCGTTCAGATCCTCCTCGTCATTATCTTCCCGGTTGGCTTTGTACCATTTGCATTCGAGCTGGAGGCATTCGGGAACCAGTTCGGGTGTGATAGGGATATATTTGTAATCAAATTTCTTATTGAAGTTGTTGATATGATTGCGTTTCGCCTGGTATTTCTTTCCTTTCAGGGTTGCCAGGTCTTCACGCAAATAGATGTAATCGAAATAATCTCGTTCGGGAATGTAGAAAAATCCTCCGGGGATTGCTTTTTCGAGTTCTTCTTTGGCATCGGGCGTTACGCCTAACATACAGAGCGGGTGGCCCTGTTCGAGTGAATCGGCTTCCAACAGGTCGATTGCCTGTTTCAGGTTGCCCTGACCCGTAGGTGTCATATAAGCGACTCTCGTTTTGTTTTCGATCCAGAAACGGATCAGCAGGCTGCCGTCGACAATGGCAAACTCGCTGTCGTATAGGAATCGCCAACTACAGATGTTGGCAAATGAATAATCGCAATTCTTGTAATTGCTCGGTATCGTAAAGGATGTTATAATATCTTTATCTTCGATTCCGATTGGTTTGAACGGTATCTTCATCTTTTTCTTTTTTGGTGTGCAAATATAAAACTAATAAATATCAGTGAATGTTTAGAACGGAAATAATAATGGCAATATGAAGATCATGACGATTCCCATGATGATTTGCAAGGGCATGCCGACTTTGACATAGTCCATGAATGTGTACTTGCCCGCCGACATGACCAGAGCGTTCGGAGGAGTCGAGAAGGGGGAGGCGAAGCACATGCTCGCACCCACCGTTACGGCCAGCAGGAACGGGTAGGGACTGACCCCGATTGCCAAGGCCGATTGTAACGCGATGGGAGCCACCAGTACCGCTGTTGCCGTATTGCTGATGAACATGGTGAGCAGAGAAGTCGTGAAATAGATTCCCGCCATAAGGACAAGTGGCCCGTAATCACCCAATCCGCTTACCAGTTTTTCCGATATCAGGTTGGAGGCTCCTGTCTTTTCGAGGGCAAGCGACATCGGGAGCATGGCGGCTATCAGTACGATGCTTTCCCAGTTGATCGTCTTGTAGGCGTCTTCCACATTGCGGAAGCAGCCTGTCAGCACCATCAGGATCGCTGCGATCAGGACGGCTGCGACCGGAGGAATCGGAATGAAATCGAATACCATCGCTGCGATCATGCCGGTCATGATCAGGGCGGCGACAGGTGCTTTATAGTCCAGTGTGACTTTGGATGCTTCTTCGACAGGTTGTCCGAGTACTACCCATTGAGACTGTTTATGGCTCATGCGGGCGATGCTATCCCATGTGCCCTGTATCAGGAGGATGTCGCCGGAGTGCATCTTTACCTCTTTTATATCAGACAGGATATATTCGTTTTTCCGTTGTATGCCTAATATGTTGACTCCATATTTATCCCTGAAACCGGAATCTTTGACCGCTTTATTGATCAATTTGGAATCCGGCATCAACAAGACTTCGGCGATACCGATCTCCTGCACACTCAGTTTTTCGTCGGACGGTCCGCCGGCGAACTCGGTGACTCTCGATTCTGTGAGCGACAGTCTGTTTTCACGGGCAAACAGTTCGATCTTGTCGAATGCTCCGAAGACATATAAGATATCGTTTTCTTTCAGTTCTGTGTCCGGACCGGCCAATTTTTGATCCACGGTCTTCATGAAGCGGCCCTGTGACGGCGATTTTCTTCGTATTTCGAGGATCGTCAGATTATATGTTTGTGTGATATTGAGTTCCTGTAATGTTTTATTGCAAACCAGGGAACCGGAGGTGACTCTCAAGCGGTAGAGATTGTCGGAGAGTTGGTATTTCTGTGCCAGTTCTTTTGGAGTGCGGCCGCCGGAAGTCTCTTTTTTATTGTTGTCGTCTTTTTTTGCCAGGAATATTTTACTGAGCGGGATCAGGATAATGATCCCAGTTAGCACGCAGATCAATCCGACCGGAGTGAAAGAGAAGAACGAAAGGTTGTCGAACCCGGCGTTCTTCAAAGCCTCCTGCACGACGAGGTTGGGAGGCGTACCGATCAGGGTCGCCATTCCTCCCATGCTGCTTGCGAAAGCGAGAGGCATCAGGAAGCGGCTGGGGTTTATGTTGGCATTCATCGCCATACTGACCACGATGGGTAACATCAGGGCCACAGTTCCGGTGTTGCTGACAAAGGCGCCAATGAAGGCTGTCACAACCATAATTAAAATGAATAACTTCAATTCGCTTTTCCCTGCCAACTGGAGTATTTTACTGCTGATCATCTTGGCCAGGCCGGTTTTGAAGATGGCTCCCCCGACCACGAACAAGCCGACCATCATGATTACGATCGGATTTGAAAAACCGGATAATGCTTCTTCAGGAGTTAAAATCTTACAGACCATGAGGAGTACGAGTGCGCAGAGCGCAACAAGGTCCGAGCGTATCTTCCCGTTCACGAAAAACAAGGCGGAAAGCGCTAAAATGACGAGAGTTGTTATCATAAAATGTTATTAATAGGGTTTTAACTTAATCTAAAAAGACTTGTATGTATTAAACTAATAACTATCTTTAAATGTTCGAAGTGAAATGATTTTTATTTAAAAGTGAGAAGGAAATGAATACTGATAAAATATTACCGATCGACCTCTATCATGCCGTGTCGACTGCGAATTTGACATTGGAAAGTACTTTAAAGATCATTCACGTCGAAGTCGGGCAGGATCATGAACTGTTGCCTTTGGAACCGGGAACTCTTGCTGTGGTCTGCCGGGGAGGAAAGTTCGAATGCAAAGCGCTTGGAAAGGAAATCTCCATAGTTGCCGGACAGGTGTTCCTGGCGTCTGTGGAAGACGTGAGTGACATATCCTGTTTTTCGGAGACAGGTTTTGAAGGGATTGTAATCTATGCCGGTAGTGATCTGCTGATCAATCGGCAACGTCTGATGTTCCGGACGATTACACCGGACGAACTGGAAGAGTCCGGACTCTATATCCGGCTGATACAGTCACAAATCGAGCGAATGAGCGATGCCCGTGTCAAAGTGGTGGAATCACTTTTGCGTGCCCTTATTTTCTTCCTCCAGCAGGGAGGACATCTGGCGGACGACCGGGATAGCGAGGTTCCACCTTTCTTCCACGATTTCGCTTTGCTGATTAGTCGTTATCATCATTATCCGGTTTATTATTTTGCCGAGAAGTTAGGAATGACTTCGGCGGAACTGAATAACAAATGCAAATCGCATTCCGGTATTTCGGCGGCGGAATGGATCAGCCAGTATGTCTTACTTGAGGCGAAAGACTTGCTGATTAAGACTCGACTGAGACCTTCCCGTATTGCCGTGATGCTTAATTTCTCAAATTATGATACCTTTGCACGCTGGTTCAGGCGGCATACGGGAGAGTTGCCGGGGAACTGGAGATAATGGAAATTGAGAATTGAAAATTAAGATACCATGAGATGGACATTTGAGAATGCGAAGATAAAGGGGCGGATCGTTTTGACCGATTCGCTCCATGAAGACCCGGATCTTCTGAAAGACAAAACACTGTACAAGTTTATATGGGTGGATTCCGGCGAAGTGGAGTTGGATATCGACCATCAGCAGCTTGTTTTGAAGAAGGGACAGCTCATTCCACTTTCCCATTTGCATCATCTGGAGTTCCTGCGCATCGAAGGCAAATACCATGCTCTGCTGTTCAACGGAAACTTTTACTGCATACATGGCAATGACCATGAAGTGTCGTGTAACGGGTTACTGTTTCACGGTTCGTCGCATGTGCTGACTTTTGTCCTTTCGGAAGATGAACGGCGGAAGATCGACACGCTGACGGGGATCATGCAAGAGGAGTTTCTCAGTACTGACCACCTGCAAGACGAGATGCTCCGGGTACTGTTGAAACGGTTTATCATATTGTGTACGCGAATAGCGGAAGACCGGCAGGGAGTCGTTCGGGAGAATAGCTTCCAGTTCGAGACGATCCGTAAATTCTATGTCTTGGTCGATACTTATTTTAAGGAGAAAAAACAGGTGCAGGAATATGCAGACATGCTGAACAAATCCCCGAAGACATTGGCAAATATCCTTTCCACCTATCAGCAGCCTTCCGCCATTCGTATTATCCATAATCGTATCCAGGCTGAAGCCCAGCGTTTGCTGCTCTATACGGCCAAAAGTTCGAAAGAGATCGCCTTGATGCTGGGTTTCGAAGACCAGGCTGCGTTCAGCCGTTTCTTCAAGCTTCATACCGGCAGAAATATCTCTGAGTACATCAACGACCTGCGTCTGGGTTATGCT
>OGGE01001817.1_pt1 | contig 11901 bp, 8 predicted proteins | sample 1571121 | NCBI WGS metagenome assembly OGGE01 (sample SAMEA2581959, study PRJEB24529) | metagenome | biome: Human gut stool | place: China | collected 2011
GTTCTTCATGATGTTTCCTTTCGTTCGGCTTGGCGGCGTTCTTGTTTTCTGTTCTTTCCTCTGGCCGCTGCCGTAAGTCTGTTGCTTTTTGGTTACGTTCAGCGCGGGTGGCGTTGCCGTTTCCCCGCGTGTGGGGTGCGGCTCCGGTTTTCTCTCCGGTTCCTGCCGCATCGTGTCTCTTTGTTCTGTTGTGCCTTCATCATAGGCAGGCTCAACCGTCGATGTCATGCAACGATCGTCGATTCTTTTGTATTTTCATCGGCTAATCTTGAAATAAACGTAACGATGCTGTGATGAACATCAATCGTCGATTGCAGGGCAGTATTGCCGTCGCAAAAGAAACGGCGCGATCTTCAGATTTTCTATCTTTTCTATCTTTTCTATGAAAGTCTCAAAATCGTTCTCCCGTAAGACTTTTCGCAAGGTCGGCATTGTTCTATCCATTTTCTATCTTCCTTATTTGCGGGAGTATTTGCGCTTGTTGCCGGCGAATGTCAGGTTACATTGATTGATATCGGGCTGATTGGGCTGGGCTGATTGGTGTGGCTGTTCGACAGGCTGATTGGTGTCGGGCATAAGAAAGGAACGTGATATGGCGACTATTCCTGAACAATATGAGAGCCAGCGCGTGGGCGTGCAGGGATATCGCGTGCTCAATCTCGATTTGGACGGCGTTTGCGCGGATTACAAGGGCGCGATCCGCGATTACCTGCAGCGGCAGGGCATTGACGTGCCGGAACGTGCGCTGCAGACCGCGCATTACAATCTCACGCGCGAGGACGGATGGCCGTTCGAGACGCTCGACGATTACATCGAAACGCACAAAGCCGCGGAGCGTGAGCATCTGTATGCGACGATGAAGCCGCTTCCGGGGGTCGCGCAGGCATTGCAGCGATTGGCGAATGAGCATGTGTACATTCGCATTGTCACGCACCGGCTGTTCGTGTCCGGCCAGCATCAGATGGTCGTTTCCGACACCGCGCAATGGCTGGACAGCAACCGCATTCCGTACATGAGTCTGTGCTTTACTGGGCTGAAAGACAGTATGCAGGCCACGATTCATATTGACGATTCGCCGGCGAATATCGAAACTTTGCGTGAGGCAGGGCAGCATGTGGTCGTGTTCGATCAGCCATACAACAGTACGTATGCTGGTCCCAGAATCGACAGTTGGAGCGACACCAACGTTGAAACGCTCCTCACCCTCTTCGAATCCTGGCCGGAGTAAGGGGTGTGCTGGCGGTAGCTGCGATTCCGTCCGTGTGACTCTGGTAATCGGTTTTAGGTGCGGGTTGTGCGGACGGGATTATGTGAGCGACCGCATGATTTGTCAGTTGACCGCACGATTTCTTCTATCTGGCCTCATGATTTTGTTTTGGCGACCTCACGATCTGAAAAAGAGTGTCCCCGATTGAAATCGTGAGGTCAGCCAATCAAAATCGTGGGAAAATCGCAGATCGTGAGGTCGCCAGATCACAATCATGAGGCCAGCCAAACCAGATCATGGGTCAGACTAATGCTGGGGTAGACGTTTCAGCGCGTCAGCCAGTCTGCGGCGGAATATACCTGCTCGTCTTTGGCTTGAAAACTTGATTCCACGCGAGCCGCCACAAAGCGCCGCTCAGAGCGCAAAGACGCAGGAATTTGTGGAAAGCGGTCACGTTTCGCACATTGAGATAACCGGCCACGTCTCGCTCGACATATGTGCTGAGATATGACGAAAAGAAGAGTTCAAGCGGCATTTCGGAACTGTAGAGACGGGGGTAGCCGTCGCGCAGCATAAAATCATCCGCGAGCAAGCTCCCGAATCTGACATCAGAGTGATAAAAATGGCGAAAAGTTGGTTGTCGATTCTTGAGCCAAGTTCCATCGCTTTTCGACTACGACCATATTCCAAAAATAAATACGAAAAGAGCCTGCCATACGTGAGGTGACGCATGGCAGGCTCTTTTCGTATCGCAATCTTCAGAAGTAATCGGATATTGCGATGTGCTGACGATCAGAACACTTGAATGCTTTCGATGTACAGCTGGTTGCCCGGCAGGCTATCAAGTGGGACCCACAGCATGATGTCCTGCGTTTCCACGGCCTTGTCGAACTTGATGTCGGTCGTGCCGGAAGCGTTAAACTCGAACTGCGCCACCTGTTCGCCTTGGGACGGGCTGTTTGTCGCATTCACGCGAATATATCCCTGACCACCGGAAGAACGAATTTTGATGACCATGCGATACGCCTTCTGCGGCTGGCTCAGATGCACGTAATATCCGTAGCCCTGCTGTCCGTCAGGATTCGACAGGAATTGACGATTGTCGATTTCGTACGCGGTCGTGTTTTTCGGCTGCTTCGGATCCGGCACTTTCTTCGACTGCTTATCGGCGGTCACGACCTTGTCCTCGGTTTTCTTGGGTTGCTTGGACGCCGTAGACTCGCCGGATGCCGGCGTATTGGCGGAAGCATCGGAAGAATCCTTGGAATTGGACGAATCGGTATTGCCGGACGTATCGGAATTGGAAGAATCCGCGGAATTCGCATCCGACTGATCTCCTTCGCCGAACGGCACTTCGTCAAGATTTATTTCCGGCCATGGTCCTTTTGAATCAGTCGTAACCGAATCTGAAGGCTGCATCAAACCATGAACTGCAAACCCAAGCGCAACCGCAACAACGATGACCGCAACGATAATCGCAACGACCTTCGTTTTCAGCTTGCCAAACAGTTTCGCGTCGGCAACGTCAGTATTCGCCGAAGCGGAAGAAGGATTCTTCGGCGTGAAGCTCGGCGGAACCGCGGCTCGACCGGCGGCATATGCGGCATCGATCGCCTCCTGCTCTGCTTTCAACGCACGGGCGGACTCCTCGCCGGGCTGAATGACCTGACCATCCGCGCCGATCACTGGAATGCGACCGGTTTTTTCCAACTGGGAATCGTCGGATGACATGCCATCGGCCGGTACGGAAACCCTGATGGGGAAGGAGAAGGGAGAATCGCTGGTGTCGGTCACGCCATCGATGTCTTCTTCGCTCAGCAGTTCACGGCCGCTGCTCCACAACGATTTCACCGCTCCACTGGTGGCCGCGACGCCTTTCGCCAAAGCCTCCTTGCCATCGGAAAAATCGTTATGCGGTTCGGGAGCCGTGAACGTCATTTCCGGAATGCTTCCAGCCGCTGCCAGCGTATCCGGCAGCGGGAGCACATCCTTCTCAAGAATCTGCAGTAACGGAACATTGGCGATTGAGCATTCCGAATCCATGGAAGGCAACGTGATATCCATGCTTCCCAACGATGACAGTGGTTGATACTCGCCAAGCAACGCTTCCAATTCCGCAATGGTTGCCATCGGAACGGTGGGGAAGCCGTCGTCCTCTTCAAGTTCGAGACCGCGCTTGCAGATCACGCGGAATTCCATCGGCGTGGTCGGCGCGAGCGCTTCAAGACGGAAATCCGTCGACAGCGTGGACGGGCGTCGGATCAGCATAGCGTACAACAGCGCTGAGATTTGACGGATCGCAAGCTGTTCCCGATTTTCCAAAGCCTGCGCGCGGGAAGTGTCGGCAAGCATGATGCTCACTGGAGCATCTGCGATCTGAATGCCGGAACGGGTCAGTCGCACCGTGTCGGTGCTGATGGAGAAATGCGTGAGATTGTCTTTTTGCAGCGCATGCAATGATTCGATGACTTCGCCAATGATGGAGCGCATGGCTGTATAGCTCAACGGCTGGTTGGCGTTCAGCGCAAGATATTCACTGAGGGCCATGCCTTCGTCAAGCTGCGTCACCACCAGCGCGACCTGGCCGGCATGCTGGAGCTGCAGCACTTTCGTGAAGTGGGAATCATGCGAAATAGCCAGCATGGAAGCGGTTGCGTTGACTTCCTGCAATGCCTTGCTGCTGCTGACAATAAACAGCTGGCAATCCCGTGCGAGCACATGGTCGCTGGCCTTCCAGACCTGCAGTCCGGTTTCTTCGCGCAATGGCGAAACGAGCACGTAGCGATTGCTGATGGTATCTCCCAGCTGAGGTTTCATGGGTTCCTTCAACTTTTTGTAAACGTTTGTTCTGCCTATGGTCACTCGCCGTTTTTGGCGTCGTCCTGTTCCAGTCTATCGTTGGGGCTGGTCGGCTTGCGAAGTCCGGGAATACGTGAGGAAATCAATCTGGTTAACGCCATGAATTCCTCGGAACGTAGCAGCCGCAACATGCCTACGTAAACGATGAAGGCCACTATGGCCAGCAGTGCGGCACACGCCACTGCCTGAATCCAGTTCATATGACCGTCCACCGCTCCGATTTGGGCTCCGACAAGCTGGTAGACGCTGTCACGTACCGTCACGCCGATGAACATGGTAGCTACTGCCGCGCCAATCGATTTCAGATACGAGATGGCTATGCGCGGACCGTCGATATTGTTTTCGAATCGTTTGCGCAGCATGGCATACAGGATGGGGATCGGCAGTATGTAGCTCATGGCTCCTACCATGCCGATCATTGTCGTCCATTCGGTAGGGGGGAGTAGTTTCGCGCCGATGATCACGCTTACCGCTTGAATGCCCATGGCGAACAGCATGAAAATGAACGGCGATTTGCCGTCTTCGAATGCATAGAACGTGCGCTGGATAATCAGATACGCGCTGGCGAACGGAAGTCCCACGCCAAGCGTGACCAACGGTCCCGCCATAAGAATCGCCTCTCTGACGCTCACAGACGGCAGCAACGCGAGAATGATCGGAACGGGCATCACCACGAAAGCGACCGCGAAATAGCACATGATCACACCCATATTGCGCAGCGCCTGGCTGAGATCGATGCGCGCTTCGGCGATATTATGATCGGCGACCGCACGGGATATTTTCGGGAAAATCGCGGTTGCCAGCGAAACGGCAATCAGCGAATACGGCAACATGTAAATCGTGTACGCGTTCTGGTATGAAGCATTGCCGGCCACGTCGAGCGGATTGATGCCGAACTGCTGCTGCGCGAGCATCGGCGCGTTAGTGGAGGTACGCGTGATTACGATATTGGCGAGCTGGTCGATTACGACAATGCCGACACTCCAAGCCGCGACCGGTCCCATGGAACGCAATCCAATGCCACGAAGGCCGAAGATGGGGCGGTATTTCAATCCGATTTTGGTCAGTGGAATGAACAGTACCAGCGCCTGGAATGCCACGCCCAACGTCCACGTGCCTGCGGTCAGGGCGATTTTGTCGGCGGTCCAAAAATCAAGCGGATGCTCGGTGGCACGGCCGAATAGCGCGATGAACGTGCCGAAGCCGATGCAGCTGATGATGTTCGCACCCACGGAACTCCACGCATACGCGGTGAAATGGTCTTTGGCCGCGAGAATCTGGCCGACCACCGTATATAGGCCGTAGAAGAAGATCTGCGGCATGCACCACAGGGTGAATGAGGTCGCCAACGCCATGGTTTCGGGGCTACCGTTCACATACAGCTTGGTGAGCAGCGGCGTGCATAGGGCCATCAGGATCGTCACCGCCAACAGCATGGTGATGGCAAGCGTGATGAGCTTGTTGAGTTTGGTTTCGGCGTCTTTTGCCTTCAACGTGCGTACGATCTGCGGCACGAGCACGGCGTTGAAAATACCGCCGGAAACCAAGGTGTAGATCACCTGCGGAATCATGGATCCGGCTTGGTAGGCGTTCGCCGCATAGCCGGTGGTGCCTAAAGCCCAAGCGAGCAGAATGGTACGGATTTGCCCGGTCACGCGCGAGGCCGCGGTGCCGGAGGCCATGATCAGTGAATTACGGCCAACGGAAGAACTCATTCGTCTGGATCCTTCTTACGGTGGAATTGGCGCCACAGTCCCAAAGCTCCAAGCAGCACGGCGATGCCGATGATGATGAAGCCGGTTTTGTCGCTGATCTGCAATGCGCTGGTGATGTGGGTGGTTTGTGTCGCTCCGAATGTGATGCCCTGCCTGTCCTGCAGGCTGAGCGTGGCGTCCGCGGTGCCGGAGGTGGCTACGCGGATAATGAACGCCACTTGGGCTTCGCCGTGCGCGGGCACTTCCACGGTGTCGAAACGCGAAGTGACGATCTGCATGGAGTTGGTCAATGATGAGACTTTTACCGTGACCGGATAGGGGTGGCTGTTGCTGATGGTAACGGGCATTTGCGCGGTTTCGCTGACCACGTTGACGTTTTCCGTCGGTGTGATGGCCACGCCGTTGATGAGCAGGGGCGCCAGTTGCCCGGCTCCTTCCACCATGGTGCTTCCGGCTGGATTTTCGCCGCCTAGCGCGTGCAGGGCCATGATGCCGTGCGCGTTGACGAGCTGCCTGCGCCACGCTTTGAGGCCTGCGGGGGCCTGCTTGGCATCGTCGGCGACGTCGGTGAGGATGGATGCGTTGAATCGTTTGATGTCGTTTGTCGAGGCTGCCAGTGTGTTGAGCGTCTGCCTGAGATTGGCTTGCGTCGCATCATTGATTCCGTCGGATTGCGGCACGATCGCGGCTGCATCGTCGCCGCTCAAGGCGGGGTCGGCGTTGTTGAGCGTGTTCAGATCGGTGATGTTCAGCCATGGCGATTGTTCGACGTCCGTCATCAGTGCGTCCACGACGGCCGGATCAGAGTTGCCGTTCAGGCAGACCAGCAGATTGCGTTCCGAATACGGCTGCTCCATCTGGTAGAACGCGCTTTGCGCGACGAATCGCGCGAGACGCCCGGCCGTTGTTCCCTCGCCGTCCGCTTCGGCGTCGGCACTGGTCGCCTTGCCTTGTGCAAGGTTGGAAAGCACGCTTTGCGCGGTCAGTACGGTGATGTCGCCGGCGTCGGTGGTTACTACGGTCTTGCCGGTTTCCGCGGTGGCCGCATCATCCTCTTCGAAATCATGCGTGGCGATGACGGTGTCGTACCCCTGCTGCTTGGCTTTCGCCAGCGCGTCGGCGGTCCAATTGCCGGTGCCCTGCCATGCATACGTGGTCATACTCGCGTTCGGGTCACCCAACGCCGATTGATAGTTTTTCAAGGCCTGTTCGGCGTTCCATTGCGAGGTGCCGACGCCTGCCGAATCATAGGTTTTGCTGTCGTTCAGCGCGGAATAGGCGGTGATGTCGAACAGGGCCGGTTGCGTGATGCCGTCGACTTGCGTCGGCATCGGCATCGCCTTCAGATAGGTTGGATCGGCCACCACCTGCAGTTTGTCATGCTTGGTGAACGTCTGTTCCAGCGACTTGAGTCGTGCCTCGTCTTCTTTGCCGGGAACGGCGATTTTCGAGAGTTCCGCGGAGGTGACGCCACCTTTGTTGACGAGCTGTTCCAGCATGGTGTTGTCGGTGGTCCATCCTTGCGCTTCGAGCGGCTGCACGATGGTGATATTCATCGCGGGCGTGTCGGGGGTATTGATTCCAGCTCCGGTCCGTGTTGCGAAAGTATGCGCTTCGTCTTGTTGAACGCCATTGGCCTCATAACTGAGCGTGACCGGTTTCGGCCCCCAGGAGTTGACGGACGCCAGCGTCTCCTGATTCGAGTCCGCGTCGATGTGCACGTTCGCCGAAGCTCCCGGTTGAAGCGCGGGAACCTCGCTCTGCCCAACGATATTGGGCGTGGGAATCTGCCCGATGCCTTCCGACCATTCCTGGATATCGTTGCGCGACACGAACGTGTAGAAGGCGTTCATGGCAAGGGTGAGCGTGCCTGAAGGGATTTCCTGATCGGTGGTGTTGGTCACCGTCGCGCTCAAATGATAGCCGGAAGTGTCGGTCAGCACGGCGGTGGAGGAGTCGATCGACAGCATGGTGCCGGATTGCGATTCCTGTGTTTCTTCGGCTTCGGCTTTCGGCACAGGTGCGTATAACAACATCAACGCCATGGTCATAACCATGGCGAGGATTGCCGAAAGCGCACGCATGCCGTGCGGAACGTTCCGTTGTGCGGGTTGATTCACCTTCACGCCTGTCTGTTGAGTTTCCTTGCGTACAACCATGCTATCTTTCGTTCGTTCGGGTAGCTGAGAACGTCGTCCAAATCAGCAAAATCCACCCAAATCGCGTCTTCCGCCTCATGATCCGGGTCGCCTTCCACCGTCAACTCGCCGCCGATCTGACGCAATGCGAAATGATGCACCAGCTTGTGCACGCGCTGGCTGGTTCCGGTGAACCAGTAGTCGATGGTGGCGATGGAATCGACCACTTCACCTAGGATTCCTGTTTCCTCGTGAACTTCGCGAACGGCGGTTTGCTGCGGTGTTTCGCCTTTTTCGATATGACCTTTCGGCAGGCACCATTCCAAATGTCCGCTACGCGAGTGGCGTGCGATGATCGCCACACGGCCCTTGTCGGCGAATACGAGACCTCCCGCCGAATATTCGCGCACTACCGGCAGTTCCTGCGCGTCGAGCGAGGCGAACGTGGTCGGACCGTCCGTGGCGCGCCGCTGCGGCATTATTGCCGGGGTGGGTGCGTTGGGCGTGATGATGGTCTCTTGCCGCAAGGAAACGGACTGCGATGTGTACAGCAGTTTGTCTGGTTCCATCGGATTTTGGGCATGGTCGTCCGCAGCATGGGCAAGCATGCGTGCAAGGTCTGCGGGCGTAATCATGATTCCAACCATACTCAATTCTGTGTGCAGGTGGGGTAACGGTATGCTGGTAAGGCAGAAACTTGTGGTGCCGGAAAGGGATGGCGTGAACTTCGAAGTGTGGCCAGAGGCCATTGAATTAGGGCGTATGTTCGCCGCGGAAGGCTATGAATTGGCGTTGGTGGGAGGTCCCGTTCGAGACCTGCTGTTGCATCGTAAATCGCATGATTTGGATTTTTGCACATCGGCGCGTCCTGAGCAGTTTGAACACATTTTGCGCCGTTTCGGGCGCGATGGCTTTTGGGATATGGGCCGTAAATTCGGCACGTTGGGCGCCATGCGCAGGCGTGAGGATGGCACGGAAGTGCAGGTTGAGGTAACGACCTACCGTTCCGACACGTATGACCCCGACTCGCGCAAGCCGGAAGTCAATTATGGCGACACGCTGGAAGGCGATCTTTCCCGCCGTGATTTCACGGTGAATGCCATGGCGTTGCGTGTGCCGGAATTGGAATTCGTCGATCCGTTCGGCGGCGCGAACGATTTGGCCAAGGGCGTGTTGCGCACGCCGGTCGATCCTCGCCAGTCGTTTGACGACGATCCGCTGCGCATGATGCGCGCCGTACGTTTCGTGGCGCAACTGGGCTTCCGTATCGAACCGGAAACCGCTGAAGCGCTGACCGACATGGTCGATCGCATTGAAATCGTTTCCGCTGAGCGCGTACGCGACGAACTGGTCAAAATGCTGCTGTCCGATCGCCCGCGCGCAGGTATCGAAGCGCTGGTCGATTCCGGTCTTGCCGATATCGTCTTCCCGGAAATTCCGGCATTGCAGCTCGAAATCGACGAACATCATCGTCATAAGGACGTGTTCGAGCACACCATGATCGTCATTGATCGTGCGGTTGCCCTCGAAACCGGCCCGGACGGCCCTGTGCCGGCACCGGATCTGACGTTGCGTTTGGCCGCGCTGATGCACGATATCGGCAAGCCGAAGACGCGTCGTTTCGAATCGGGTGGCAAGGTGAGCTTCCATCATCATGATGCGGTCGGCGCGAAAATGACCCGCAAGCGCCTTAAAGCATTGCATTTCGACCATCATATGGTCGAGGACGTCAGCGAGCTGGTCAATCTGCACTTGCGCTTCCACGGCTACGTGGAGGAGCCGTGGACGGATTCCGCGGTCCGCCGTTACGTCAAGGATGCGGGTCCGCTGTATGAGCGCCTGAACCGCCTTACGCGTGCCGACGCGACCACGCAGAACAAGCGCAAGGCCATGGTGTTCTCGTCGGCGATGGACGAGATGGAACAGCGCGTGCGCGATCTGAAGGAGAAGGAGGATTTCGACGCGATCCGCCCTGATCTGAACGGTGACGAAATCATGCAGCTGCTCGGCATTGACCCGGGGCCGCTGGTTGGCAAGGCGTACAAGCACATGCTGGAATATCGCCTCGATAACGGCCCGGTCGAGCGTGATGTCGCTGTTGCCGAGTTGAACCGTTGGTATGAGGAACAGCAGGCCGAGTAGTCTGCTTGCTGACCTCACGATTTGGATGCTATGACCGCACGATTCGATTTTTCGGGAAAAAATAGAATCGTGCGGTCAGTCGGTTCCGAAAAGTGCGGTTTCGGGGGTATTCTCTGGAGGATTTCGCCCGCGCTTTAACCCACGAATATAAGAATTGACCTCACGATCTTGATTTTCAGTGAAAAATCGAAATCGTGAGGTCAATCCGAAAATCTGCAAATCAAAAAATCTGCAAATCACACGGCGTCGTGTTCGGGGGCCTTCTGTACGTCGGTCATCTTGTCGACGGTAACGCATCCCTCGAAGCTGTCGATCTCCTTGCCGGCGGTCGGCACCTTCTTCTGATTCTGCAGATTGTCGAAAGTCGCGCCAACCACAACGTCGATCAGCATATCCTCACGATCGTCCATCACCATCGTCGCGTCGGTGAAGTTGCTGTTCACCGTGTACGCCTGATTGATGGCGTTCTTGCCGAAGATGATCATCGTGCGTTCCACTTTGGAGCTGGTGTAGTTGCCGGCTGCCTGGGTGTTGAACTCGCGGTTCTGCAACGCGCTGCTGACGGCTTGCGCGAAGCCGGCGAATTCAGTGCCGTTGAGCACGCGCACGGTGATGTTGCGGTTTTCCACGTACTTGCCTTTGCTGCCGTCCTGTTCCTGTGCTGCGCAAGGGGCCTGCTGGCCGTAATTCGGCTGTACCGCGGCCGACTTGACATTGCCCAATCCTCCAACATGGAAGAAGAACAGCAGGGAAATCACCAATGCGATCGTCAAAATGGTGCCGGTGATGGTGAACACCACCTTTTGACGGCGGCGAATGTACTGTTTGCGCGCGGCGCGCTCGTCGTTAGCCTGAGTCATGTACGAGTCCTTCTCCAAAAATCGGTTGACTTCAACCTTACTGTTACGCGATGATATGCACAATCGGATGGGCCGGTGCCTTGGTGGCGATGATGCGGTCGACGCAACGGCTTTGTTGCCATGCCGACTGCACGGCGCATGCCGCATCGTCGGTTGGCACGAATGCGATTACGGAAGGGCCGGATCCGGAGACGAACGCCTGCTTGGCGCCTGCCTGCAACGCTTCGTCGATCGCCTGTCCGCTGCGTGGATGCAGTGAGATCGACGCCTGTTGCAGATGATTGTTGTCGGTTGCGCCGGCGCCGATTTGGTCGAACATGGCATACACTTCCGGCGTGCGCAGTTCCGCCTGATACGCGCCGACCAGCAGACGGCCTGCAAAGCCCTGACCCGTCAGTTCCAGCCCGGCGTCGCTGTTTTCGCTGAGTTGTTCGATCTGCTCGCCGAAGCCGGTGCCTCGCGCATAGCCTCCGGTCAGGCAGAACGGCATATCCGCGCCCAATGTGGCGGCAACCTGTTGCAACCGTTCAATGGACCAATCAAGATTCCATAGCGTGTTCAATGCCAGAATCGTGGCGGCCGCATCCGCGGAACCTCCTGCCATGCCCGCGCCAACGGGAATGCGTTTTTCGATGTTCAACGCCACATCCGGTTCATGGCCGCTCGCTTCGGCCATGGCGAACAGGGCGAGCACGGCATGGTTGCGTCGCATGTCGCTGCCGGAGGAGGCCAGATCGCCAAGATAGGCACCTTCAAGATTCAGGGAGAAACCGGATCCGGGCTTTTTGCGACTGGTGGTGACGGTGTCGTACACGCCGACGGCGCAGTAGATGGTGTCGAGCTCGTGTCGGCCACCCCATTCGCTGCGTGGCCTGCCTACGTGCAGGGTCAGATTCGTTTTCGCCGGGCAGTCCACGCTGACCGTGTTGATTGCGGTGTTGGTGTCGCTCATGCTTGCGACACCTCGCCCACGGCTCGTG
>OGGE01001822.1_pt1 | contig 11875 bp, 8 predicted proteins | sample 1571121 | NCBI WGS metagenome assembly OGGE01 (sample SAMEA2581959, study PRJEB24529) | metagenome | biome: Human gut stool | place: China | collected 2011
GCGGATGGCGGTGGCTACGACTTCTCCCAGTTCAAGTGATGTATAGTTCATCTGCACATTGAGCCGCATATCTTTGGTTACCAGAGGCAGGATCCTCTCGGCCTTGTTGTAGCCTAAGCATGAGTAGATCAGCGTCACCGAGTCGCCGGTAGCGACCGAAAGCGAGTAGTGGCCTTTTTCATTACTCATCGTCCCGTTTAACGTGTTCTTGACTCGGATATTGACCAAATCCAGCGGATTGCCGTCTGCATCGCGGATGTAACCGCTGATTTTGGCACGTCCCTGTCCGAAAGCAGATATCGAAAATAATATAAATAGTAGCGTAGCTATTGCACGAATCTTCATATTCCATTTTAAGTTATACATCTACTAACGCGGGAAATAATGATTTATTTTCAAAGGAAGGCAATTTGATAGTAGAAAAGGATATTTGTTGTCTATTTGAATGTTAAAAAATATTACCCGCAAGTGTAATTCCGGATAGATGCCCTATTATTTTGAAATAGATGCAGTCATACTATCATTTTGACAATGGGTAGGAAGAGAAATTCTCACTATCTTTGTGCCTCATATAAATAATATCAAGGAAAGAAGATGCCTTTAAACCTACAGAAGAACTTACCGGCCGTTGAGCTGTTGAAGAAAGAGCACATCTTTGTGATGGACTCGTTGCGTGCGTCCGAGCAGGACATTCGTCCGCTACGTGTGGTTGTGCTGAACCTGATGCCGCTGAAGATCACGACGGAGACAGACCTTGTTCGTCTCCTGAGTAATACACCCCTGCAAGTGGAGCTTGACTTTATGAAGATAAAAGGCCATACTCCCAAGAACACGCCGATCGAGCATATGCAGGAGTTTTATAAAGACTTCGACGAGATGCAGGATGATTTCTACGACGGCATGATTATCACAGGTGCCCCGGTAGAGCAGATGCCTTTCGAGGAAGTGAACTATTGGGAGGAAGTGACCGAGATATTCGATTGGGCACGTACGCATGTGACTTCTACCTTATATATATGCTGGGCGGCGCAAGCCGGTTTGTACCATTTCTATGGTGTCCCCAAATATGATCTGCCTGCCAAGATGTTCGGCGTGTTCCGCCATACGTTGCGCGAACCTTATGTGCCGATCTTCCGGGGCTTCGACGATGAGTTCTATGTGCCGCACAGCCGGCATACGGAGATACGCCGCGAGGATGTGATGAAAGTTCCCGATTTGACGCTCTTGTCCGAAAGCGAAGAGTCGGGCGTCTATATGGCGATGGCACGTGGAGGACGCGAGTTTTTTATCACTGGGCATTCCGAATACTCGCCTTACACGCTGAATGACGAGTATATGCGCGACGTGAACAAGGGATTGCCTATTGCCGTTCCCCGTAACTATTACCGTAATAACAATCCGGCCCTCGGTCCGGTGGTCCGTTGGCGTGGTCATGCCAATTTGCTGTTCACCAACTGGCTGAACTACTATGTCTATCAAGAAACCCCGTTCCGTATCGAGGATATCAGCAAGTTGGGCGATTTGTAATCAAGAAATAAGAAATAATAGCATGCAAACAAAATCCCGTCCTATAGAACTTCTCTCTCCGGCTAAAGACCTTAATTGCGGGATGGAAGCGATTAATCACGGTGCCGATGCGGTCTATATCGGTGCGCCCAAGTTCGGTGCGCGTGCCGCTGCCGGCAATTCTTTGGAAGATATACGCGAGCTTTGCGATTATGCCCACCTGTATGGAGCCCGTATCTACGTTACGCTCAACACGATCCTGAAAGAAGAGGAGTTGGAGGAAGCCGAACGGATGATCTGGGATCTTTGGCATGCCGGAACAGATGCCCTGATCGTACAGGATATGGGGATTACCCGGCTGAACCTGCCGCCTATCCCGCTTCACGCCAGCACGCAGACGGATAATCGCACGCCGGAAAAGGTTCGCTTTCTCCAGGCCGCCGGCTTTACGCAGGTAGTGCTGGCACGTGAACTCTCGCTGAATGAGATCCGCCGGATAGCGGAAGCGACTACCGTCCCGTTGGAAGTATTCGTGCACGGCGCCCTATGCGTCAGCTATAGCGGGCAATGTTACCTGAGTGCCGCCTTGAGCGGACGCAGTGCCAATCGTGGGGAGTGCGCCCAATACTGCCGCTTGCCCTATACGATGGTCGATGCGACAGGAGCGGAGATCGTCACCCATAAACACCTGCTTTCGCTTAAGGACATGAACCGTTCCGACCAGTTGGAAGCCCTGTTGGATGCAGGTGTCTCTTCCCTTAAGATCGAAGGACGGTTGAAAGATGTCGATTATGTCAAGAATATCACAGCTTATTACCGGAAGAAGTTGGACGCTGTCCTGTCCCGCCGTCCGGAATATCGCCGTGCTTCTGCCGGACGAAGCACTTATACGTTCGAGCCGGTAGCCGAAAAGAGCTTTAACCGAGGCTTCACCCCGTTCCTTTTGGAGGGGCGGACGGCAGATATTACCGCTTTCAATACGCCTAAATCGCTGGGTGAACCTGTCGGGACGGTCAAAGAGATCAAAGGCAATTCCTTTACCGTGGCCGGCTTGAAGCAGTTGAACAACGGAGACGGGCTTGTTTTCTTTAATAGGAAAGGCGAGTTGGAGGGCTTCCGCGTCAACCGGGTGGAGGCGAACCGGGTGTTTCCGCTGGATATGCCGCAGCTTGCCCCCAAGACTCCGCTTTACCGCAATTTCGACCAGGTCTTTGATAAGCTGCTCGCCAAGCCTTCCGCCGAACGCAGGCTGTCTGTGAAAATCGAGTTCCTGGACAATCCTTTCGGCTTTACGCTTTGCATGGAGGACGAGACGGGTGCACGGATCATGCTGGCCGAGCCGTTCGCAAAAGAGTTGGCTCGCCGTGAACAACAGGATAATATCCGGACACAGCTATCTAAGTTGGGGAATACCCCTTTCGAGGCCTCGGAGGTGGTGGTCGGTTTGTCTGAAAACTGGTTCGTTCCCTCTTCTCTGCTCGCCGATATGCGCCGTAGAGGAGTGGAGAAGTTGTTGGAAGTTCGCCGTGCCCGTTATCCTCGTGAGACGGTGAAACGTGTGCGGCTGTCCGAGCCGATACCTTTCCCTGAACGCAGCCTGACGTATTTGGGGAATGTCGCCAACGGGAAAGCCCGTTCGTTCTACCAGGACCACGGGGTGGAACAGGTTGACCCGGCTTTCGAACTGTCTCCCCGGAAAGATGTTCCGCTGATGTTTACCAAGCACTGCCTGCGCTACAGCATGGGGTGGTGTCCTACTTATCAGAAGAACAAGTCTCCCTATAAGGAGCCGTATTATCTGCTTTATAAAGATACGTGCCTCCGGTTGCAGTTTGACTGCAAGCATTGTCAGATGTTGGTATTTGAACACACTCGGCTTGCAGGCAAATGACTTTGTGCTGGCAGGTATCGAGAAATTGTTATGCATTGATTATTAGTGTGATATGTGGAAGCGTACCCCTCCTTTCGAGATAAAAGGACACGAAAGGGTAAAAAAGGCATCCGCTACAATTTCAAATGCGCAGGTGTATTCCCACCCATGCTGGCGGTTGGAGGATTTTCCGGAGTAGTTTTGCTTGTAGTTTACCTTGCAGGGAAGACGTGGCAAAAAGGAGATAAAAAGAAGGGGAAAAGGAGGGGAGGATGTTATATGTATGGATTTATATTGTTGTCTGTCAATCGTATAGTGTGTTATAGCCGTAAGAGGTTACCGTCCCCCCTTCACCCAAAAACACACGATGCCTTTTTGGCCCTTTTTTGCCCTTTTCCTCAAAAAGGCTCTTCGAACCCCAAAAAAAGCTATACCTTTTTCCTGCAAAAGCTATAGCTTTCGGGAGAAAAAGATATAGCTTTTTGGGGGATAGGGGATAGGCGGCGGGGGAGATAATAAACCTGCCGGGGTTATATTGCTTTCCCCAATAGTTCCATATATTTTTCCACCCCTTCCGTATCTTCCGGAGCCGGACTCCAGGGAGCGAAATTCTCCGGAGCAAGCGGGGCGAACGGCCCTTCCTTGATCTCATATATGACAGAGCCGGATTCCAGGACTAACAGGCCGTGCCATGTTCCCGCTTTTATTTCGGCGCCGTAGGCACCTTCTTTCGGATCAAGTATCTGCGTTTCGGTGATTTCCCCTTTGTTGTCGAAGAGGAAAACAGCAATGCGGCCGCGTAACAGAAGGAATATTTCATCCTTTGCAGGGTTCAGATGACGGTGCGGACGGAGGTAGGTTCCCGGCTCCAGGGCATTGAGCAGGCGGTTGACGGGATCGTCCAAACGTTCATGAAAGTTGTAGTTCATGCGTAGTCGGGGCGACTGTTTGGCACGTCCGGTCGTTTCGTCCAATAGAGCTTCGTTTATGATCTTCATGCGAATAATTGATTTCTGAGGGACGAATGTACAAAATAAATATTGGCTGGTATGCCATTTCTCCGTACATTTGCAGAAACCTGTAAACAAAACAGAATGAAACCTGCTCTAACTTATTACGCTCTACTGGTCTTACTTCTGGCATTCTGTTTTTCCTGCAAAACAGATTCGGAGAAGAAGAAGTATGTTATTGGCGTCTCGCAGTGTACACTTGAGGGTTCCTGGCGCAAGTCGATGTTGCTGGATATGAAGGTGCAGGCCTCCGAATATCCGGGTGTCTCCCTGTTGGTCGAGGATGCTGCGGACAGCAGTTTGTTGCAGGTGGAGCAGATACGCAGCCTGATAAAACGGAAGGTCGATCTGCTGATTATCTCCGCCAACGAATCGGAACCTGTCACTCCCATTGCGATTGAGGCCTACCGTGCCGGTATCCCGACTATCCTGGTAGACCGGAAGATCAGTTCGGACGAATATACGACTTATATCGGCGGCAATAATTACGAGATCGGTCGTCAGGCGGCATTTTTCGTGAACCGCCAGGTGAAAGAGAAATATCCTACCGTGCTGGAAGTATGGGGCTTATCCGGTTCTTCTCCGGCACAAGATCGCCATCGCGGTTTTATGGATGTCTTGAACTCCCGCACCAAGGTGAAGGAAATATACGGAAAATGGAAGCCGGAAACGGTGGAGAAGGAGATTGCGAAAATGGATTCGTTGGAGGAGGGGGACGTGGTGGTCGACCATAACGATGTGATGGCAATGGCTGCCCGCAGGGCAATCGAGAAGAAGCATCCCGGATTGGCGGACCAGATTCGCTTTGTGGGCATCGATGCTGTTTCGGGACGCGGTTCAGGGCTGGAGGCTGTCATGCACGGGGAGTTGGCTGCTTCGATCCTGTATCCGACGGGTGGGAGCTTAGCTATCCGCGTAGCCATGCAGATATTGAACGGAGAAGATGTGTCCCGGCAATATTTGCTCTCTTCTGCCTTGATCGATAAGAACAATGCCGGGACGCTGTTTATCCAGTCCGAACAGGTGGTCGACTATCAGCACCAGATCGAGTTGCAACGGGAGAATTTGGAGAGCATGCTTTCCAAATATACGTTCCTCCAAAGCTCTGTCAGCATCATCCTTTTGTTGATGGGGCTGTTGCTTTTGTCTGCCTTGTATGTGATTCATGTGAACCGGACGGTGAAGCGGAAGAACCGTGAGCTGAAACGCACGAACTTGCAGGTACAGCAGCAAAAAGAAGAACTGGCCGAGGCAAATCGTTATATAGAGAAGTCGACGGCTCAGAAACTTCAATTCTTTACCAATATCACGCATGAGATCAAGACACCGCTGACGCTTATTCTCGGTCCGCTCGGCAAGCTGTCGAAGGAGGCGCCCGAAGGTTCTTCGTTAGCCGACGATATCCGCATTATCCGGAAAAATGCGGAGAGGTTGAAGAGGGTAGTGGACCAGTTACTCGATTTCCGCAAGGTGGAGAGCAATAAAATGAATATGCGGGTCGGCGAGGTGGATTTAGTCGCTTTTGTGGCGGAAGTGAAGTCTTGTTTCGATACGATGGCTGCCGCCAAGCAGATACATTTCACGTTCGAACATGACTGTCCTTCTGTCAGTATATGGGTGGACAGGGACAAGATGGAGAAGATTCTGGCCAATCTTTTGTCTAACGCATTCAAGTTCACGCTGGACGGAGGTACGATCACGGTTCGCCTGAAGGATAAGGGCGATCAGGTCGAACTTTCTGTCGAAGATAATGGCAAAGGTATTCCGTTGGAAAACATTGCTTCCGTTTTTGACCGCTTCTTTACCGGCGACCAGAACTATGTGACGGGGACGGGGATCGGCCTGCATCTGACGCGTGAGTTCGTCCATATGCACAAAGGTACGATCCGGGTGGAGAGTGTTCCGCATAAAAGTACCGTCTTTACGGTTGTCCTCTTGAAAGGTAAATCTCATTTTGACGAATCCTGTACGTTCGATCTTTCCGTAACCGAGCTTTCCAGTGGTGTCGCCAATCTGAACACGGACGAATTGCAGGAGGCTTTGGACCGCACCTACGATTATACGGTCTTGGTCGTGGAAGACGATCCTGATATACAGGGTTACTTGCAGGCGGAATTAAAACAGAACTTCCATGTGTTGGTTGCCGATAACGGCGTGAAGGCTTTGGAGGTGCTGATGAGCGAAGAGGTTTCGGTGGTTGTCAGCGATGTGATGATGCCGGAAATGAACGGTTTCGATCTTTGCCGCAAGATCAAGTCGGATATTGTCCTGAGCCATCTTCCGGTTATGCTGTTGACCGCCTTGTCCGACGACAAGCAGCAGATGTACGGAGCTGCCAGCGGTGCGGATGCGTATATCCAGAAGCCTTTTAACATAGAAGTCGTGAAATTGCGTATCATCAAGCTGCTGGAGGATCGCGCCCGGTTGCGTGAGGCTTATGCTCGCGATGCTTCCTCGCCTGCTGTCTCCGTGAAGGAGGAAAAAGCGGAAAGCATGGACGATCTTTTTATGAATCGTTTCTTGAAACTGATTGAAGAGTCATATGCCGATCCGGATTTCAGCATCGAGAAAGGCAGTGAAAAGTTGGGCTTGTCGCGTGTACACCTTTACCGGAAAGTGAAGGAGCTTGCCGGAGTGACGCCGACCGATTTCCTGCGTAACTATCGTTTGAAGAAAGCCGCCGCCCTGCTCCGTCGGAAAGCCGGAAATGTGAATGAGGTGGCTTATGCGACAGGCTTCGGTTCGCCTGCTTATTTCTCGAAATGCTTTAAGGCCGTTTACAATATTACTCCGACGGAGTATCTGGAAAAAGAATAATATCCTTCTCTTTGATAACGCTCGTTACATTTGTGTAACATCTGTGTATGTAACTTGAAAATAAGTGCATTATGTAACAAACGTTATCAATCCTGTAGCATTTGTTATCGTCGCATCCGCCCCCGGTATCTATCTTTGCATCGTGAAAAACGAAATTATCCTTGTCAAATAAACTATAATGAAACAAATGCAAAGCAACAATAAGAAACCGGTCGTAGTAGGCATAGGAGAACTCTTGTGGGACATGCTGCCAACAGGAAAGAAAGCAGGCGGTGCTCCTATTAATTTCGTCTACCATGCTTCACGGTTGGGTGCGGAAGGATATGCCATCAGCGCCGTGGGAGACGACGAGCTGGGACATGAAATACTCGGCGAGCTGGATAATAATTCGATCCGGTATCTGATCGAGAAAGTCCCTTATCCGACCGGAACGGTACAGGTTACTTTGCAGAATGGTGTCCCTGATTATATTATCAACGAACGTGTAGCCTGGGATCATCTTTCTCCGACGTCGAATGCGATCGATCTGGCTGAACGGGCGGATGCCATTTGCTTCGGTACTTTAGGACAGCGTTCCGCGCAGTCGAGAGAGACAATACAGGCGATTCTTTCTTTTGCCCCGGATGATGCTTATCGTTGCTTTGACATCAATCTGCGCCAGCATTATTATACGAAAGAGCTGATCGAAGAGTCGCTTTATCTGGCCAATGTGTTGAAGGTGAATGACGGGGAGTTGGTTGTCCTGCGGGAGATGTTTCATTTGGAAGGAACGGACAAGGAGGTGGCACATTGGTTTATAGAACGCTATAATCTTCGTTTGGTAGTTCTGACTGCCGGAAGTGCTTATAGCACGATATATACTGCTAATGAAGAATCGACTTTGCAGACTCCGGAAGTGCAGGTGGCGGATACGGTTGGAGCGGGCGATGCTTTTTCCGGTGCGTTGATCATCTCACTATTGAAAGGGGCTTCGCTAAAGGAAGCACATGAATTTGCTGTCCGCACGGCCGCTTATGTTTGCACGAAAGAGGGGGCGTGGCCGGCATACGAGGAATAGGAAACTTGGGAAATATATATACGATTTGATAGGTTTAGTTTTTAGGTTAGAAAGATTGTTTAGTAGTTAGGAAACCTTAACGTATAGTAGAGCAAAAAGAAAAAGATGGTTGATGTTTAGGTTTTTAGGTTTTTTTGTTTTGGTTGATTGAATGGCTCGGAACTTCCGGGCCATTTTTATTGTTGAATAGCTATAGAAACATAAATATTAAATGATATGGACAAAGATTTTACCAAAATTCCGGAGAATGCCGAATCGAAAGCATCAGACAGAGAAAAAGAAGAATATCCCGTACAGCAAGTTGCCGTTACCTATCCGATAGGTGAAAAAGAAGTGAAGGATGCCGTCAAAGAGCTCAATCCTGATACGGATAGCCTCGGAAGCAGAGGATAAAGGGTATTAAAATGGAAGTATGTCAAAATGTATTATGCGATTCAGCGTCAAGCACAGGAACAAAGCTGTTTTGACACACTTCCATTTTTAATTCTCAAAAACTTCCTTCTATTTTATATCTTAGCTGATCCAGCATCAGAGCTACTTCGGTTTCTTCGATACCGGCGATCAGTAGGTCTGCTACGTCTTGGCTGAACTGTTCCTGGAACTTGAGGAAGTTGCCGTTTTCCATTTGTACCGCTTGCTGGTAAAAGGAGAGTGCACCTTTGATATTCTGTAACGCCCATTCGGTATGCCCGGCATTCAGCAGGTCTTGTGCGTTGGGCTGGTTGTCCAGTATCTTTTTATAGTAGTTCCGGGCCTGGTCGTATTTTCCTGTCAGGAAAGAGCACCATGCGATAGGTCGCCATGCCTTGTGGCTTTTGCTATCCAGATAATCGACTTTGAAGAAGCATTTCAGTGCTTCGTTATAATCTTTTAGTTCGAGGTGGCAATGGCCGATGCTGATTTGAACCGACAAATTGTCCGGATTTAAAGCCTCGTACCGGCGGTAATATTTCAAGGCCTCTTCCGGTTGTTTTAGTGAACGGTAGCAACCGGCGATTCGTCGGATTACCCATTTGCTTTCGGAATTCAACAAATCAGCGTGCAAATAAGCTTCCAGGGCTCCTTTCAAGTCTCCTTCCATTTGTTTGCAATAGCCGATTTTCTGGAAAAGAATGTCGCTATCTTGATCCGTTTCCGCCAATTGGTCGAATATGGTCAATGCGTCGTTGAAATAGTTTTTGCGGAGGTAATATTCAGCGATAGTCGTAAGGCTTTCTTTATCCGAAATATAAGGACGCAGAATGGCGAGGTTGTGAAAATCGAGTGGCATTGTGAAGATATCCGTAAAATCCAGATGGCCCGGATATAGCTTGAAGAAACGATACAGGTCTTGTATGTATTGTCCGATGATTGTGTCCTGTTTTCCGCGTTTGCTGATCAATTCTTCTTTATTCTGTTGGATCATTTCCGTGGCCTGGCTGTCGAACTGATTCATCATCATCTTTCGGGCCTCTTTCGGCAATTGCATCATGCTGAAATAAAGCGAATATTTGTCCGAGTTGCACATGAAAGCTGCGAATGTCATAGAGTCGAGCATCTGTTTTTCAGATTCGTTGTCCGGAGTGAATTGATCGTCGAAATAAGAGTGCTCGATGGTGAACGGAAGCAGCCAATTGCTTAGTTCGTGGAAAAACGGGAAGTTTTTTAAATGAACGAAGGTCGAGTGCATGATGTCGGCCCCTTCCTGTTGAAGTTCCCCGAATTCTACCATCTTCTTTCCGAGGGTGCTGTCGGAAAAGAAGCTTTCCCATTCCGGATTCATCTCATTTCCTGTCAAATCCTCAGGGGTAAGTTCGTTGAGGTTGATTTTCTTGCTGAGCTTCGGACTCAATTTTAGCATCTCCGGGATGATCTCATCCTGTAGTTTGCGGGTGATCTTCTCTGTCTCGCGAGCTAAGATAAAGCGCAGGATGATTGTGCGGACCGTCTTGGTGAATCCCGGAGTTTCGGCCAAGGCTGCCAGTCTGTTGGCTATCTGCGGGTATAACTGTGTCCGTTTTCTATATGTATATAAAGTGATCAAGATTGAAATCAATGCCCTGACTTTGATCTCTTCGTCCGGATGGCTGGCTGCGTCGAACAATAAAAGAATCTTTTCTTTATCAAACGCCTCTTGCAATCCTAACATCAAGGCGGAAACAATCTGACTGCCGGTTGTAAAAGACAGTGCGTTATCCCGAAGCATGCCGCGGATGTCTTCAGCCTCCTCTCTCTTCAGAAAAGAGGATACCCATATTTTATTAAAAATGAGAATATTGAATGCATCGCTCTCTTTGTGCTTTCCGGCTTCATATTCTAACAACAGTTGGTCGTGCAGCTGTTTGTAAGTGAGAGGAGGCTGTATGTTCAGGCTTCTTCGGCGGCTGTAGTAGGATAGGGGAGATTCTACTGCCAATGCTTTTTGCTTGACTGAATCGGCCAGTTCATAGGTCGATGCCTGTAGATTGTTGTATATCTGTTCCTGCATCGGATCTTTCGCTCCTTCAATCCGGTAGCGCAGCATATATTTGTAGGTATCCTGCAGTTCGTTCAGCTTGTCCTGGAAAGAATATTCACGGCTTCCTGCAATAAGAGCCTGTAAGGAATCGAAAGCGTTCTTTAATTCTTTACTGTCCAATGAACCGACTATGCGGTTGTATGATTTGTTTATTTCTTGTAGTGTCATATATTATTAACAACAAATGGTATGCCAAATGTATAATAAACCAGACTAAATTTTCTATAAAAATTCAAGGTAACCGCACCAAATTCATTTCTCTCCATAGAAATAAGAAATTGTTGCTGCTGAATTTGGTACGGTTGCCCTATGAACCTATAAAATCCTCATTCCAGGTATGAAAAAAATCTGTATATTTGCACCACTGAAAGTGAATATCTGTCAGTAAACTTTGGATATTTTTTTACATATATCTTACAATAAGTTTCTGAATATGATATAAGCTTTTGAAAATAAATATATTACGGTATAAAAATGAAGAATATCCGCAATTTCTGTATTATTGCTCATATTGACCATGGTAAAAGTACTTTGGCCGACCGTTTGCTTGAGTATACCAAGACAGTAGAAGGTAAAGATTTGCAGGCGCAGGTTCTGGACGATATGGACCTGGAACGTGAACGAGGCATTACGATCAAAAGTCATGCCATTCAGATGAAGTATAATTATAAAGGAGAAGAATATATCCTGAATCTGATCGATACTCCGGGACATGTCGACTTTTCATATGAAGTTTCCCGCTCGATTGCTGCTTGTGAAGGTGCTTTGCTGATTATTGAGGTAGATGATAATTTGAAAGTGCAGCCACGTACGACAACGGTCACCGTATATGCAGGTAATATCACAAAAAGTATTACGGTGGAACAAGCTGCTGCCAATGAAGCATTATCATTTGTGCCGGATAAAGTGGAACTGGATGCCAGTGGAGAAACTGTGAATGTAACCATAACGACGAATACAGATTCATGGACTTACAATGTTGATAAAATGTGGTGTAATGTATCTCGCAATGGAGATGTATTATCCGTTTCGGCAGATGAATATACGGATGGTGAACCCAGATCTGCTGTTATTACTGTCAAAGCCTGCCATTTTATTTAGGACATAACTAAAACCCA
>OGGE01001823.1_pt1 | contig 11871 bp, 10 predicted proteins | sample 1571121 | NCBI WGS metagenome assembly OGGE01 (sample SAMEA2581959, study PRJEB24529) | metagenome | biome: Human gut stool | place: China | collected 2011
TGTTCAGCGGTTAGGCGAGAGGCCTGTGTTACTTAAGGTTACGGTAAAAATATTCTGTGATTTTCACAGGAGTGAGTTTTTTCAATACAAGAAATAATAATTTTTATTGTGGTTTTGGAATAACAGTTTGTAATAAAACAGCCACAATAAACACTAAAATTTCTGTTACAGGAAATGAGATCCAAATCCCATTTATCCCAAACATATGATTAAACAGCCACATCAAAGGCACCAATAAAATTCCCTGCCGTAAGATGTGGATCAACATACTAGATTGGATCTTCTCAATTGCCTGCTGATAAGTAGCGATCATAATAGAAAATCCACAGAAAACTAAACCGATCGACAGGATCCGCATGGCTGGAACTCCGATTTTGATCATTGATTCAGAAGCTGCAAACAGGAACAAGATCTGTTTTGGTAAAAACAGAAGCAGGCATGTTCCACCGATCATCATAACAGTTGCCGCCTGTGTGCCAAAATGAAAAGCTTCTTTTAAACGTTCTGGCTGTTTGGCACTGTAGTTGAATCTCATGACAGGCAAACATCCTTGGATCAAGCCATTTACTGTCATGAAGATCATCTGTTGTACTTTGAAATAGGCACCAAAAAAGGCAACAACAGTATCTGAATAAGCTGTTAAAAACAGATTTGTAAATGTCAGCATAAAAGATCCAAGAGCATTCATAACAAATGAAGGAAATCCATAGGAAAACAGATTCTTTAACATATGAAAATCAACATGGAATCCTTTGATCTTGATACGAACTTTCTGTTTTGTAAAAACAAGCAGAAGAAAAGCAATCACCATAGATAAAGCATATCCAAGGACAGTAGCCAGTGCAGCACCACGGATTCCCATCTTAGGGAATGGTCCGATTCCAAAGATCAGTAATGGATCGAAAACAAAGTTAAAGATAACCCCTGCGATCTGAAACCACATAGGAGTGATCATATTTCCAGTACCCTGAAAGACCTTTTGGATGGCGATATGTACCATGTTTGGAACCTGCATAAAAGCACAGACGGACATATACTGCATCGCATAGTCAAAAATAGCTGGATTGTTTGTGAATGCTGAAAAGTACGGTTTCATGATCAATAGTGCAAGGATATTGATACAGATACCGACGATCAAGGCTACCAACAATCCAAGTGTTGTTGCACAGTCAGCAAGGTCTTGTTCTTTCTCTCCAAGATAACCTGCGATCAAAACGTTGATACCGACCCCAATCCAGATGGACAGGGAGATCATAAGGGTTGTGATCGGGAAGGAAAGAGAAACTGCCGCAAGTGCATTTTCATTGATATTAGCCACGAACATGCTGTCAACAAGGTTGTAAGAATATTGCAGAAACATGGAGCACATCGGAGGAAGGGACATCTGCAATATCAGCTTTTTGATGGGAAGATACCCCATCTTGTTTTCATTTGCCATAAAAAACTCCTTTTTGTGTAGTTAAATAAAACGTCACCCCTTGAAAAATCCGACATTTTACAGTAATATTATTCTTAGTATCATTGTACACAAAAACTGTGTATATAACCATAGAAAAGGAGACATTTTGCAATGGCAAAAGATAAGAAATTAGTAGAAGCGATCACTGCGATGGAAGATGATTTTGCACAGTGGTATACAGATGTTGTTAAGAAAGCAGAATTAGCAGATTATTCAAGCGTTCGTGGATGTATGATCTTACGTCCGAATGGATATGCGATCTGGGAGAATATCCAGAAAGTTTTAGACGCCAAATTTAAAGAAACAGGTGTGGAGAATGTTGCAATGCCAATGTTTATTCCAGAAAGCCTTTTAAAGAAAGAAGAAGACCATGTTGAAGGATTTGCACCAGAAGTTGCATGGGTAACTCATGGTGGAGATAAAGAATTACAGGAACGTCTTTGTGTAAGACCTACATCTGAGACATTATTCTGTGATTTCTATTCAAAGATCATCCAGTCTCACAGAGATTTACCTAAATTATATAATCAGTGGGTATCTGTTGTACGTTGGGAAAAAACAACAAGACCATTTTTAAGAACTTCAGAGTTCTTCTGGCAGGAAGGACATACAGCACATGCGACAGAAGAAGAAGCTGAAGCAAGAACGGTACAGATGTTAAATATGTATGCAGATTTCTGTGAGCAGTATCTGGCAATTCCAGTTGTAAAAGGACAGAAGACAGAGAAAGAGAAATTCGCAGGTGCACATTCCACATATACGATTGAAGCATTAATGCACGATGGAAAAGCATTACAGTCTGGAACAAGCCATAACTTTGGTGATGGATTTGCGAAAGCATTTGATATTCAGTATACAGATAAAGATAATAAACTTCAGTATGTACATCAGACATCATGGGGAATGTCTACACGTATCATCGGAGCGATCATCATGGTTCACGGAGATGATTCAGGTCTTGTATTACCACCAAGAATCGCACCAGTACAGACAATGATCGTACCGATCATGCAGAAGAAAGAAGGAGTGCTTGATAAAGCAGAAGAGATCAGAAAGAGACTTGCTTCTTCTTACAAAGTAAAAGTTGATGATTCTGATAAGAGCCCAGGATGGAAATTCAGTGAACAGGAAGTACGCGGAATTCCTACAAGAATCGAGATCGGACCAAAAGATATCGAGAAGAATCAGGCGGTGATCGTTCGTCGTGATACAAGAGAGAAGATCATTGTATCTTTAGATGAGATCGAGACAAAACTTGGTGAAGTATTAGAACAGATGCAGAACGATATGCTTGAGAGAGCAAAGAAACATCTGGAAGAACATACAGTAGAGGCTAGAAACTGGGATGAATTCAAAGCCCACATCGAGAAACAGGATGGTTTCGTAAAAGCAATGTGGTGTGGAGAAACAGAATGTGAAGAAGCGATCAAAGACGAGACAACAGCTACAACAAGATGTATGCCATTTGAGCAGGAACATTTAAGTGACGTATGTGTTCACTGTGGAAAACCTGCGAAGAAGATGGTTTACTTTGGAAAAGCTTACTAAGAGTATAATGATAACAATTGCCGGGGATTATGAAGATACATTTCCGGCAATTCTTCCGTTTGCGAGATACATTTGTAAGAATAGTAAATGAATATGAGAAGCAGATATAAGAACAAAGAAAAGGAGAGGTGATAGGATGAAGATCAAGATGCCCGCACAGGCAGCAAAGGTAATACAGACATTAGTACAACATGGATTTGAGGCATATATCGTTGGGGGCTGCGTCAGAGATTCCATACTAGGAAGAACGCCGGGCGACTGGGATATCACAACATCAGCTTCACCTCAGGAAGTTAAAGAAATCTTCGATCATACGGTAGATACAGGAATCGAACATGGAACAGTTACGGTTCTTATGAATCATGAACCATACGAAGTAACAACCTATCGTGTCGATGGAAAATACGAAGATCATAGACGTCCCAATGAAGTGCATTTTACAAAGTCATTAAGAGAAGATCTGTTACGAAGAGATTTCACGATCAATGCGATGGCATATAATGACAGTGAAGGGATCATTGACATGTATGATGGTATGACAGACCTTAAAAATCAAACGATCCGCTGTGTCGGGGAAGCAAAGAAACGATTTGATGAAGATGCATTGAGAATTTTAAGAGCTCTAAGATTTCAGGCTCAATTAGGATTTCAAATCGAAGAAAAAACCGAAGAAGCAATTAAAAATCAGGCAAAATTTCTAAAAGATATCAGTGCTGAGCGAATTCAGGTAGAGCTTGAAAAACTGATCACATCGGCACATCCAGAAGTATTGGTCAATGCATATAAACTAGGTGTGACGAAGATCATTTTTCCAGAATTTGATATTATGATGGAAACACCGCAGAATAATCCGCATCACAAATACAATGTTGGAATCCATACGATCGAAGCAATGAAACAGATCGAAGCAGAACATATTTACCGGTGGACAATGCTGCTTCATGATGTGGGAAAACCAACAGCGAGAGTTGAAGGTCCAGATAAAGATCATTTTAAAATGCATCCGGTGATCGGAGAAGAGATGGCAAGGAAGATCCTCCGAAGATTAAAGTTTGACAACCAGACGATTAAGCAGGTAACGACTCTTGTCAGATGGCATGATCGTAGATTTGCTTCTATAGAAGAAGTCAATAAGAAAACAGTCAGACGATGGGTCAGCCAGTTAACCCCAGAGTTGTTTACAAGACTGATGGAGGTCCAGAAAGCAGATATCAGTGCACAAAGTGATTATCAGAGAGATAAGAAAGAACAGGTATTACAAGAAACAAAGAAATTATTCGAAGAAATCATCGAAGAGAAAAACTGCCTTTCCATCAAAGAATTAAAGATCAATGGAAAAGACTTGATGGATATGGGAGTTCCACAGGGAAAAGAAATCGGTCAAATTTTATCTTGGCTGTTAGATCAGGTATTAGAAGATCCACAGTTAAATGAACGTGAAACATTAACGCGGATGGCAGAAGAAAAGAGGGATGAGAAATGATCCTGTTATGGATATTGGTCTTAATTATTGTATACATCAAGATGATCGATCCGGGAAAGAAAAGAAAACATCCGGTATTAAATGTAAAATACTATGCACACAGAGGATTTCATGGAGAAGAAGGAATTCCAGAAAATTCCATGGCAGCTTTCAAGAAAGCAAAGGGAGCAGGCTATGGAATAGAATTAGATGTTCAGCTGACCAAAGACGGTGTAATGGTAGTTCACCATGACTATGATCTTAAGAGAACATGTGGAGTAAATAAAAAGATCACAGATCTTACTTATCGTGAATTATGCAGATATCGATTGATGGGAACGAGAGAAAGAATTCCAAGGTTTGTGGAAGTTTTAAGAGAAGTTGATGGCAAAGTACCATTATTAGTAGAATTAAAAATGGAAACATGCAACCGTAAATTATGCAAGAAAGTTGCAAAAGCTTTAGATCAATATAAAGGATTATATTGTATGGAATGTTTTCATCCGTATGCTCTGTATTGGTTTAAGAAAAACCGTCCAGAAGTGATCCGTGGACAGTTAAGTGAGCAGTTTTTGAAAGAAAAAGAAGAAGGGACGTTTACTCGCAAAATCGGTTATTTTATTGTGAAGAATTTATTGACAAATTTTATTACAAAACCAGATTTCATAGCCTATCACTATAAATATAAAGACTGTCTTCCACTCAAGATCTGCCGCAGATTTTACAAGATTCCAATTTACGGATGGACATTTCGTGACAAAAAAGCATATAAAGAGAATGAACCTTATTTTGAAGGATTTATTTTTGAAAAATTTGTGCTATAATCAAATGATAATGATGAAATACTTTTTATGATGATAAAGGAGTTTAAATCAATGAAAAAGAATGTAGTAGTGATCTTTGGAGGAGATTCCTCTGAACATGATGTTTCATGTCTGTCAGCAACAACAGTCATTAAGAACATGGACACTGAAAAATATAATGTGATCTTAGTTGGTATCACAAAAGAAGGAAGATGGTTATTAGTAGATGGTGTTAAAGATATTGAAGATGGAAGTTGGAGAGAAGGAGAAGTGAAAGCATTTATTTCTCCTGATACAACAACTCGTTCTTTAGTGATCCTTGCAGAAGGTACATATAAACTTCAGAAAGTTGATGTGATCTTCCCAGTTCTTCATGGGATGAATGGTGAAGATGGAACCGTTCAGGGACTGTTTGAATTGTCTAAAATTCCATATGTTGGATGTGGTGTATTGGCATCAGCAGTTTCAATGGATAAAGTATACACAAAGATCATCGTCGATCATATTGGAATCGATCAGGCAAAGTTTGTTCATGTCAGAGAAAGCGATTTTGAACATTTAGAAGAAGCCATGGATCGTGTGGAAAAGGAAATTCCATATCCGATCTTCGTAAAACCATCTTGTGCAGGATCTTCTAAGGGAGTTTCCAAAGCAGAGAATAGAAAAGAATTAGAAGCGGCATTATACGAAGCAGTGAAACATGACCGTAATATCCTTTGTGAGGAAACAATTGTCGGAAGAGAAGTGGAATGTGCGGTGTTAGGTGACAGAACACAGGTGAAGAGTACATGTGTTGGAGAGATCCTTGCGGCCGAAGAAGCGGCATTCTATGATTTTGATGCAAAATACAACAATGCAGAGTCTAAAACGGTTGTTGATCCAGAGATGCCAGAAGAATCTAAACGCAAGATCAAAGAAGATGCAGAGGCAATCTTTAGAGCTGTTGACGGATTTGGATTATCAAGGGTTGACTTCTTCTTAGAAGAATCAGGAAGAGTTGTATTTAACGAGATCAACACATTGCCAGGATTCACATCGATCAGTATGTATCCAATGTTATGGAAAGCATGCGGACTTGATATTCCTGAGTTACTTGATACATTGATCGATCAGGCAATGACAAGATATCGTTAGGAGGAATTTGATATGAATGCACCAATCGGGGTGTTTGATTCTGGAGTTGGCGGGCTCACTGTTGCAAGAGAGATCATGCGCCAGCTCCCGGAAGAAAGTATGATATATTTTGGGGATACTGCACGTGTACCCTATGGAACGAAGTCCAAAGATACGATCGTGCGCTATTCCAGACAGATCGTCAATTTTCTGTTGAGTAAGGGTGTTAAAGCAGTGGTCATCGCCTGTAATACAGCGAGTGCGCTCGCCTTAGCTGATTTACAGGAACTTTATAATGTGCCGATCATCGGTATGGTACAGCCAGGTGCGATCGCAGCAATGAATGCGACGAAGAATAAGAATATCGGGATCATTGGGACAAATGCAACGATCAAGAGTGGACAGTATGGCCAATATTTAAGGAAACTAGATCCATCTGTAACTGTCGTTACAAAAGCATGTCCATTATTTGTTCCGCTAGTAGAAGAAGGACTGATCGATGACCGTATTACAGAAGATATGGTATCCAGATATTTAAGAGAATTTAAGCAGTATGATATTGATTCTTTGATCCTTGGATGCACGCATTATCCATTGTTGATCAATCCGATCCAGCGATTTGTAGGGGATAAGGTCACACTTGTAAACCCTGCCTATGACGTTGCGAAGACTTTAAAGCAGATGCTCGCACAGAGAGATATGGCGGCATCAGAAGATCATACTGCGAAGTATGAATATTATGTCAGTGATATGGCGGATCAGTTTTTATCATTTGCCGACCAAGTACTTCCATGCCGTGTGGATCAGGTACAGCCGGTAGATATTGAGAATTATTAGGAAGTGAAGATAAGATGACAAAAGATATATTAATTAATATTTCAGGACTTCAGATGGATGTAGATCCAAATGATCCGATCGAGATGATGACGACAGGTGCCTATTACCTGAGAAATGGAAAACATTATATTTTATACGATGAACTTTCTGAAGACAACGAGATCGTAAAAAATGTCATAAAGATCGGACCAAAGAGTGTGGAACTTACAAGAAAAGGAGGACAGTCTTCTCATATGGTCTTTGAAGAGGGAAAAGAAAACCTCTCTTACTACGATACACCATTTGGAAGTCTTTTGATGGGGGTCAATACAAGCAATATTGACTGGATCGAAGAAGAAGAACAGATGCATCTTAAAGTGGATTATGATCTGAGTATGAACTCTGATCACGTTTCAAAATGTAAGATAGATGTGAATATCCGGCCGAATGGAGAATAAACATGAAGCAGAATGAAAAAGGTTTGATGCAGTGGGAGAAGGATTTTTTGATCTCGGTCACGATCCTGATCATTGCGACCATCATTGCGCATATTTTTTTCTATCAGACAGCTCACAACATTAATGTGCCAATGATTTATACATTGGCAACTTTTTTTATCTCAAGATATACAAAAGGATATGGATGGGGAATTGTTTCTTCACTGTTAAGCGTTATTTTTATTAATTGGAGATTTACGTTTCCATATTTTAAGATTAATTTCATGATTGACGGATATCCGATGACATTTCTTGGAATTTTAGTGATCGCAATCATCACGAATATGACAACAACAAGCTTAAACCGAGAGAAAGAAGCAGCTGTCAAGAGAGAGAAAGAACTTGCAAAATTAAATGAATATAACAAGCAGATCAATGAGCTTCAGATTGAGAAAGAAAAGGAGAAGATGCGCTCAAATTTATTAAGAGCGATCTCACATGATCTTAGGACTCCGCTGACTGGAATGATCGGGGCAAGTTCGACATATTTAGAAGCCAAAGACCAGCTGGATGAAGATGCAAAAGATCAGCTTGTCATGGGAATCAAAGAAGATGCAAACTGGTTGTTAAACATGGTGGAAAACCTGCTTAGTATCACGAGAATCCAGAGCAATGGAAGTGACACACAGCCACATGTAAAGAAAGTACCGGAACCTCTCGAAGAAGTTGTAGCAGAAGCGATCCAGCGTTATCAGAAGCGATATCCAGACAGTGAATTAAAGGTAAAGATCCCAGAAGATTTTTTAATGGTTCCAATGGATCCGACTTTGATCGAGCAGGTAATTATGAACCTTTTGGAAAATGCATGGGTACATTCTGGAAGTGATGCACCTATTGAATTTGATATCAAAGAAGAAGGGAACAAAGTTGTATTCTATATCCGTGACCACGGAAATGGTATCGCACCAGAGCGCTTGGATCAATTGTTTGACGGCTGTGCAGGTGCATTAGACCATGAAAGCCGTAAGGGCATGGGTATCGGATTAAGTATCTGTAAATCAATCGTTATGGCACATCAAGGTGATGTCTATGCAAGAAACTATGAGGATGGAGCAGAGTTTAGTTTTAGTCTGCCAATGGATGAAAAAGAATTGACGGAGGAAAAGGAACTATGACAGAGATAAAATTTAATGTATTGATTGCTGAAGATGAAGAAAACATCGGCAATTTTATATCAACGATCTTAAAAACCAATGGCTACAAACCAATCATAGCAACTACAGGAAATCAGGCGATCCAGTGTGCGGAATCATACTGTCCAGATGTAATCTTATTAGACCTTGGACTACCGGATATGGATGGAATCGATGTGATCTCCGAGATCAGAAAATGGGCAGTTACTCCGATCATCGTGATTTCTGCAAGGAACAGAGAATCAGAGAAAGTAAAAGCCCTGGATGCCGGAGCAGATGACTATATCACCAAACCATTTGGCAATCAGGAACTGCTTGCTAGAATCCGTACTGCCCTAAGACATAGAAGACAGCCAATGGGAGCAGAGACGAAGACACCAATGTATCATGCAGGTCAGTTAAAGATTGATTTTGATAAGCGAAGAGTCTTTCTTGGAGAAGAAGAAATCCGTCTTACACAGATTGAATATAAACTGGTATCCCTTCTTGCAGAGAATGCAGGAAAGGTTATTACATATGAGTCTATCATCAAAGATATCTGGGGACCTCATGCAGATACGAACAATAGGATTTTGCGAGTAAATATGGCAAATATCCGCCGCAAGATTGAGAAAAATCCAGCAGTTCCAAAGTATGTTTTTACAGAAGTCGGAGTCGGATACCGTATGCTTGAGAACGAATTAAATAGTTAAGATTGTGCTAAAAAAGATACATTCTTTGCATAAAAAATGCTAAAAATATTATTGACAAATAAAAATAAGGCGTTTATAATTCCAACCATAACAAAGGCGTTATGAGATGACACAGATCATTCCTCATAACGCCTTTTCTTTTTATCAAGAAGGATTTCTAAAATCCTTCAATCAATTCATTGAGTAAAGACACGCGCGTTTCTCCTGAATGAAAAAACAAAAACTTTCGAAATGGGAGGACAAAGATATGACAAAAGAAATTATGAACGCAGTAAATACCCAGATCTTTGGGGTATGGTTCCTGATCGGAGCCGCATTGGTATTCTGGATGCAGGCCGGATTTGCAATGGTTGAAGCCGGATTTACAAGAGCTAAGAATGCCGGAAACATTATCATGAAAAACCTGATGGATTTCTGTATTGGTACTTGCGTATTTATTCTGATCGGTTTCAGTTTATTACTCGGGGAAGATATGATCGGATTGATCGGAAAACCTGGATTTGACATTTTTACATCTTATGCAAATTTTGACTGGTCCAGTTTTGTATTCAACTTAGTATTCTGTGCAACAACAGCAACGATCGTATCTGGAGCCATGGCAGAGAGAACAAAATTCTTATCTTACTGTATTTATTCTGCAGTAATCTCTGCATTGATCTATCCAATTGAAGCACATTGGATCTGGGGTGGTGGATGGTTATCTCAGATGGGATTTCATGATTTCGCAGGATCTTGTGCAATTCATATGGTTGGTGGATTATCCGCACTGATCGGAGCAAAATTCTTAGGGCCACGTATTGGTAAATTCACAAAAGATAAAGATGGAAATATTACAAAAGTAAATGCATTCCCAGGACACAATATTCCACTTGGAGCATTAGGAGTATTTATCTTATGGCTTGGCTGGTATGGATTCAACGGTGCAGCAGCAACATCTGTTGAACAGTTAGGATCTATCTTCGTAACAACAACAATTTCACCAGCAGTCGCAACAGTTGTTTGTATGGTATTTACATGGGTAAAATATGGAAAACCTGATGTATCAATGTCATTAAATGCCTCTCTTGCAGGACTTGTAGCGATCACAGCACCATGTGATGTCACAGATGCTTTTGGAGCAATTGTGATCGGAGCAGTTTCTGGATTACTTGTTTGTTTTGGAGTATGGTTATTAGATTATAAATTAAGAATTGATGACCCAGTTGGAGCCGTAGCAGTTCATTTTATGAACGGTTTATGGGGAACATTAGCAACAGGATTATTTGCAACAAAAACTGCACCAGGAAGTGAATTAAATGGACTTTTCTATGGTGGTGGATTTGGATTATTAAAGATTCAGATCATCGGTATTGTTTGTGTCTGCGCTTGGACAGCCGTGACGATCAGTTTAACATTTACAATTATCAAAGCAACGATTGGTCTTCGTGTAACAGAAGAAGAAGAGATCATCGGTCTGGATGGACCAGAACATGGTTTAACATCAGCATATGCTGGATTCAGTATGATGGATATTTCTAACACAATGATCATGGAAGAAAATGCAAATACTGTTCTTGGAGAAGAAGATTACGAAAGAGCTTCTAAAGTACAGAAAGCAGCAGCTGTACAGGTCAGCAAAGCTCCAGATCTTGTACCTACAGGAATGTATAAAGTTGTTATTATCGCAAAATTAACAAGATACGACAAGTTAAGAAAAGCAATGAACGATGTTGGTGTAACTGGTATGACAGTCACTCAGGTTATGGGCTGCGGTATCCAGAAAGGTGCCGGAGAACGTTACAGAGGTGCTGAAGTCGATGCAACATTACTTCCAAAAGTTAAAGTTGAAGTTATCGTAGGAAATATCCCAGTAGAAAACATCATTGAAGCTGCGAAGAAAGCTCTTTACACAGGTCATATCGGAGATGGTAAGATCTTCGTATATAACGTTCTTAAAGTTGTTAAGGTTCGTACCGGTGAGGAAGATTATGCAGCCCTTCAGGATGTAGAATAGGGATTAGGAAAAAGAAAAAAGAAAAATAAAAAAAGATGTGATAAGACCTGCGTCATTTTACTTTGACGCAGGTTTTTGTTATGATAGAACAGGTTTGCAGAAAAGAAAGGCAGTATGGCATGAAAATAAGAGAAATCGCAGAGACAAAAAGAAAAGCAAAAGAATGGTTTGCATCTTATACGGCAGACTATGATATGGAAGATCCCAAGATCGCGCTCAAAGCAGTGCATACCTATCATGTGGCAGAACTATGTCAGACGATCGCTGAGAGTCTGGCACTAAATGAGGTCGAGTGCATGGCAGCCTGGCTGAGCGGACTTTTGCATGATGTCGGCAGATTTGAGCAGATCCGCAG
>OGGE01001839.1_pt1 | contig 11757 bp, 10 predicted proteins | sample 1571121 | NCBI WGS metagenome assembly OGGE01 (sample SAMEA2581959, study PRJEB24529) | metagenome | biome: Human gut stool | place: China | collected 2011
CTCTGCCCGAGATATTCGCACGGTTGCGGCGGTTGGAACCCGGAGCGATGGCAGGTGTGACGCTGCCGAAACTGGCTCAAGCCCTCGTAGCCGCAGGAGTGCAGAAAGTGCACACGCATTACGGAAACCGATACAGGGTGGCGGAAAGGTGATGGTGGGTATATGAAAGGCGCAAATGCTGAATATCCCTTTGAAAAATAGGCTTCCATGAGAGAATGAAAATAGGGGCAAGTGGCTGATGCGCTTGCCCCATTTCTGGGATTACTTTAAAATGACCAAACATGTGCATGCCCCGTGTGCCCCCATGACCAATGCCTGTTCGATATCGGCTGTTTTGGAAGGGCCGGAGATGAAAGTGCCGAAAGGGTAGGTTTGCCCGGCGAGAAATTCATAGGCTTCTTGCATATTATGGACCAGGGAATGTCGGTCGAGGACAATGACTAAGGCTTCAGCAATGAAATAGAGTGCTTTGTGTTTTACGTTCTGAGGAATCCAGACCGCACCGTTTTCCGCTACGCCGAACGCTCCTTCTACGACCGCCACGTCGGTACCGTCCAGTTCTTGTGCCTCGGCCAATGTGTCGGGACGTATGGTAGCACAGGTGATCTCTTCCATCTGTGAAGCGATTTTGCGAGCCTCGGGAAAGTGGCTGCGAATGATGTCGTTGATGTCTTCCGCTTCCTGTAGGACGACCGCCTTGCCTCCGACAAACTGGCTGATTTCGTAGAAACGGCTTATTTTGTCCGGGTAAACCGTAGCTTTTATTTCCCAATCCGGATATTCGTACCTTTGTACGGTGTTTTGGCGGATGGCTGTCAATATCTCGTCTTTGCTGCTCATTTTTTATCCTCCTTTCTTTGTACTTTACCTTTTTTCCACATGCTGTTGAACGATTCCCCGGCGAATTTCGGCAGTTCGCGGCCTTTTCCCCATTCGTTCAGGCGGTTATATTTGATTGCGTCTGGCATGACATTGACCATAGGAGCAGCCCAGAGGGCGGCGTTGAACAGCACGGGGCGCTCCATCAGAAATTTCATGCCGGCAGACATGAATTGCTTCTCGGTATTGGCTTTGCCGATGTCCTTCAACGTTTGCCTCCAGCGGTAGATTTGTTCTCCCAAATCCACTTTGGCCGGGCAGACATTGGAGCAAGACAGGCAGAGGGAACAGGCCGACAAGTTGTCATAGTACTTCGACGGGTCGTGAGCCATTCCCAAGTTTATTCCGATGGGACCCGGAATGAAATAAGTATATGAATAGCCTCCGCTGTGCCGGTAAACCGGACAGGTGTTCATGCAGGCGCCGCAACGGATGCAGTTCAGCGTCCGGATATGGTCGGGGTGAGAGAGGATGCGGCTTCGTCCGTTGTCTACGATAATGATATGGTATTCACCTCCTTCGCGCGGCGTACGATAATGAGACGTGTAGGTTGTGATGGGTTGACCTGTTCCAGAACGTGCCAATAAACGGGTGAATACGCCTAAAGCTTTCATGTCCGGTACGATTTTTTCCAAACCGAAGGCCGCGATGTTCAGTTTCGGGCAGGATGTGCCCATATCGGCGTTGCCTTCGTTGGTGCACACGACGATGTCTCCCGTGGAGGCTACAGCGAAATTCGCTCCTGTCATGGCAGCTTCGGCGTGCAAGAAAATATTTCGCAGGTTTTTTCGAGCCACATGCGTCAGGTAAGTCGGGTCGTAATTGCCTTTTTCGGCATTCATCTTCTCTTCGAACAGCAGGCCTACTTGTTCGCGCTTGATATGAATGGCCGGCATGACGATATGGCTGGGTGGAAGGTGCATCAGTTGCAGGATGCGTTCACCCAAATCGGTTTCCACTACATCTATGCCTTTAGATAACAAGAACGGATCCAGTTCGCATTCTTCCGAAAGCATGGATTTGCTTTTGACGAAACGGGTCACTTGATGTTCTTTAAGCAGTCCATAGATGATCTGTCGGTATTCTTCTGCGTCTTTAGCCCAATGTACGATGGCACCGTTTGCCGTGGCGTTCTTTTCAAATTCTATCAGCAGTTCCTCCAAATGGCTGTTGGAATAGAGTTTCAACTGGCATGCTTTTTCCCGAAGGTCTTCCCATTCGGGTACCTCCTTGCTCATTTTGTCTCTTTTGGCACGTACCATCCACAGGGTTTCGTTGTGCCATGCCGCCATGTCGCCGTTCCGGAGGAACTTTTCGGCAGCTTTGGAATGTAAGGTGCTCATAACTGTGACGCTAATATTTCTACAATATGAATCGTTTGGATGGGAAGTTTCTCACGGTCGATGACTCCCTGCATGTGCATCAGGCAGGAGCTGTCGGCTCCGGTAATATATTCGGCCCCGGTTTCGCTGTGGTGCCTGATTTTGTCTTTTGCCATACAGACGGATACGGCCTGTTCTTCGATTGCGAACATTCCGCCGAAGCCGCAACATTCATCTACGTGGGACGGCTCGCATACTTCGATGTCTTTCACCATGAGTAGCAAATCCCGTAATTTATTATAATAAGGAATATTGCGTTCACTGGGAGAGGACAAGTGGAGTTCCCTTACGCCGTGGCAACTGTTGTGCAGGCTGACTTTGTGAGGGAAGCGGGCATCCAAATGTTCCGGCTTGACGACGTCGTGGATGAACTCGCACAAATCATATATTTTCTCCGCACTCTCGCACCGATGTCCTTCTTGTGCCAATATGTCGGGATGGTTTTGTTTGACGAAAGCCACACAACTGGCCGACGGTCCTACAATGTAATCGTATGACTGGAACAAGGTTTCGAAACGCCGGGCCAGCCGTGAGGCTTCATTTTCGAATCCGGCATTGGCCATGGGTTGCCCACAACACGTTTGGTCTAAAGGGTAATCTACGTCGACTCCCAACCGGCTTAAAATTTTATATGACGCCACTCCGACCTGAGGGTATATGGCATTGATGTAGCAAGGGATAAATAAACCGACTTTCATATTTTGGGTTGTTTTGAATTTGGTACAATATTAGTGTTTGGTCCGTATGCCTGCCGGTATGCGTTGGCCAATAGCTGCAAAGTTATAAAAAAGCATGGTTCTATTCTATTATTCGTGCTGCCTTTTGATTCGTAAACCATTAATTTTTGGCTGTTTTCTTTCGTATTCTCTCAAAAAGTAGTAATTTTACGTGCTTTTTGGCAAGTGGTATTTATAATAGTAACAGATATAAATAATGTTAGACCAAGACAGAATAATAAAGGTGAACATTGAAACCGAGATGCGTAAATCGTATATCGACTATTCAATGTCCGTAATTGTATCCCGTGCTTTGCCTGATGTGCGCGATGGATTTAAACCTGTGCATCGTCGCATTCTCTATGGAATGAGGGAACTGGGTAATACGCACGACAAACCATATAAAAAATGTGCCCGTATCGTAGGAGAAGTGTTGGGTAAGTATCATCCGCATGGAGATTCTTCCGTTTATGGTGCATTAGTGCGTATGGCACAAGAATGGAGCATGCGTTATACGCTGGTGGACGGTCAGGGAAACTTCGGTTCCGTCGATGGGGATAGTGCTGCTGCCATGCGTTATACGGAGGCTCGCCTGCAGTTGATGGGCGAAGCTATGATGGATGACTTGGAAAAGGAAACCGTAGACATGATGAACAACTTCGACGATACGTTGAGGGAGCCTACGGTTATGCCTACAAAAATACCGAACTTGCTGGTAAACGGTGCCAGTGGTATCGCAGTGGGAATGGCCACTAACATCCCCACGCATAATTTAGGGGAAGTCATTGATGCTTGTGTGGCTTATATAGACAATCGGGATATTGACATCGACGGACTGATGGAGTATATCAAGGCTCCTGATTTTCCTACCGGTGGCTTTATTTACGGTATGCAGGGCGTGCGCGATGCCTACGAGACGGGGCGCGGACGTGTGATTATGCGTGCCCGTGCTGAGATAGAGCCGGGAGAGAATCATGATAAGATTGTCATTACGGAGATTCCTTACGGGGTAAACAAAGCGGAGCTGATTAAACAGATTGCCGATTTGGTAAACGACAAGAAGATAGAAGGCATCAGCAATGCCAATGACGAATCCGACCGTGAAGGCATGCGTATCGTGGTGGATGTGAAACGCGACGCCAACGCAAATGTCGTATTGAACAAATTGTTCAAGATGACTCCGTTGCAGACCAGCTTCAGCGTGAATTGCATAGCGTTGGTGAAAGGGCGTCCCAAGTTGTTGTCTCTGAAGGATTGCATCTCTAACTTTGTGAACCATCGTCACGATGTGGTCATCCGTCGGACGCAGTATGATTTGCGCAAGGCGGAAGAACGTGCCCATATTTTGCAAGGTTTGATTATTGCGAGTGATAACATCGACGAAGTCGTGCATATTATTCGCAGTGCCCAGAATCCGCAGGCCGCCATCGAAGGTTTGATGAACCGTTTCGAGCTGGACGAGGTACAGGCCAAAGCCATCGTAGAGATGCGTCTGCGTCAGTTGACGAACCTGATGCAGGAGCAGTTGCGTAACGAATACGATGAACTGTTGAAACAAATCGAATATTTCAAACAGATACTGAGTGATGAAGACCTTTGCATGAAAGTAATCAAGGACGAATTGATTGAGGTTAAAGAGCAGTTCGGCGACGAACGGCGTTCGGAAATCGTATATTCGAGCGAAGAATTCAATCCTGAAGATTTTTATGCTGACGACGAGATGGTTATCACCATCAGTCACATGGGATATATCAAGCGTACGCCTTTGGCCGAGTTCCGGGCACAGGCCCGTGGCGGCGTGGGCAGCAAGGGAACGAGCACTCGCGATACGGACTTTGTGGAATACATCTATCCGGCCACGATGCACAACACGATGCTCTTCTTCACGCAGAAAGGTCGCTGTTTCTGGATGAAAGTATATGAGATACCGGAAGGTGCCAAGAACTCTAAGGGACGTGCCATTCAGAATATGTTGAATATCGACCCGGATGACGCTATCAATGTTTGCTTGCGTATCAAGAACCTGAACGATGCGGAATTCTGCCGTTCTCATTATGTGGTGTTCTGCACGAAGAACGGTATCATCAAGAAAACCTGCTTGCAGGAGTATTCCCGTCCGCGTACCAATGGGGTCAATGCCATTACGATTCGTGAAGACGACCGTGTCATCGGCGTGCGTCTGACAAATGGCGAGAATGAAATCATCATCGCTAACAGAAACGGTCGTGCCATTCGTTTCCATGAAAGCAAAGTGCGTGCCATGGGACGTACGGCTACTGGTGTGAGAGGTATGACCATCGACGAGGACGGTAGCGACGAAGTGGTAGGCATGGTATGTGTGAACGACCCGCAGACGGAAACCATCATGGTGGTCAGCGAGCAAGGCTATGGCAAACGTTCGGACATAGAGGATTATCGTGTGACGAACCGGGGCGCGAAGGGTGTGAAGACACTGAACATCACGGAGAAAACCGGTAAGTTGGTGGCTATCAAAGTCGTGACGGACGAGAACGACCTGATGATTATTAACAAGAGTGGTATAACGATACGTCTGAAAGTGGCTGATGTCCGTATTATGGGACGTGCCACACAAGGTGTCCGTTTGATTAATCTTGAGAAGCGTAATGACCAAATCAGTAGCGTATGCAAGGTACAGACGGAGGACGAAGAAGAAGAGACGGAAATGTTGAGTGACGGTGTGGCTCCGGTGATGGATGAGTCGGAAGGCGGTTCTGATGCATCGGTTTCAGAGTCCCGTGACGAAGAGACTGAAACGAATGAATGAGTTTAAAACTTTTAATTTATAAAGTTATGAATAAATACGTATTATCAATTGCATTGCTGGTTGCTTCAACCGGTGCTTTCGCGCAGAACAGACTGGTGAAAAAAGCTCAGGGATTGATTAACAACAATCAAATAGAGGAAGCCCAGACGTTGTTGACGGAAGCTTTGAACAGCGGAGAAACCAAAGACATGGCTTTGGCTTGGGATGTTCAGGGAGATTTGTACCAAAGGCTTTTTGCAGACGAACTGAACAAAGCGGCTGCTCACCAGCCTTTGGATACGGCAAAGTTTGCTAAAAACCTGTATGCTTGTCTGGACGCATACGAAAAATGCAACGAGTATGACGAGAAAAAGGAATATGCGGAAAAGAACAAAGGCAACTTGATGAAGTTCCGTACTTTCTTGATGTACGTCGGTCAGTTTGACTTCCAAAATCAGAATTTTGCGGGAGCTTATAAAGCATACGATGCGTGGTTGACTTATCCGCAGAATCATAAACTGGTGGCTGATGAGCCGAAGGTGTTGAACGATAGTGTATTTGACAAAAATCAAGTAGCTTATTATGCTTGTCTGGCAGCTTACCAGGGTAAAGATTTTGATAAGGTCGCTACTCATCTGGAAGAGGCATTGAAGTATGATAAAGAAGCCAAGACGGTAAGACAATTACATTTGATGACACTCTTGGAAAAGGGAGATACGGCTCAATGGGTTGATGCTTCGAAGAAGTATGCAGTGGCAGATGAGGTGATAGCCCAGAATTTGTTAGCTTATTACACCGAAAAGAAGAACGATGCGGCTTCGTTGGAGTTTGCCAACAGTCTTTTGGCGGCCGACCCGAATAATAAGATTGCCAATTATTCAAAAGGTGTAGTATTGTTCGGTCAGGAGAAATTTGAGGAAGCTCTTCCGTTCTTTGAGAAGAGTGCGGAAATAGATCCTACTTTTACGGATGCTTATTACAATGCCGGTGTATGCTGCTGTAATACAGGATATGGCATCAACGAAGCAATCGGTAAGACGAAGAACATGAAGAAAGCCGAATATGACAAGGAGATTGAAAAAGTGAAGTCTTGGTATAAGAAGGCAGAACCGTTCTTCCTGAAAGTGAAGGAACTTGAGCCTGACAATCCGCAGAGATGGGCTTCTCGTCTGAAGACGGTGTATTATATAACCGGAGAAAAGGCTAAAGAAGCAGAGATGGATACTTATCTCAAGTAAGCGGTAGGAGATAATGATAAAGTAAAAAAGAATTGGGGTGGTGTTCAATGAAAGTGTGGGCATCACCCTTTTGTTTTATATAGGATGAGTAGATTGAGTTTTTGGGCAATGGTTTGTATGTTCGGGGTTTGTTGTCAGACACTGGACGGTGCCAATGTGGTTCGTGAAGCGCGTAAAACCATAAAGAACGCCAGATATGAGGAGAACGGGGATGAGGCCAAGAAGGTAAGGGAGCGGCTGGATGCCGCAGAGAAGAGCCTGATGGATGCGCTGTCCGGCGAGAAAAAAGTAGTGAAACGTGCAGAACTGTATTATACGGCGGCATTGGTGCAGTGCAGGTTGAATGACATTGAAAACGAAAAAATCTATTTGAAACGTGCATACGATACGGTGCTTTATTATAATAGTATCTACAATGCCTATAAATATTTCGAGAAATGTGATTCCGTGGAGTTGGCTTCAGACTACAAAGGGCGTTTTAAGTTCCGTTCGTCGGCTCGTAAGAGACTGCTGGAACATCGTGCCAATTTATTGAATGGCGGACGCTTCTATTTGAGAAAGAAGAATTATACGGAAGCATTCCGATTCTTGGATTTATATTTGTCTTCGGCCGAATATCCGGCATTGAAGAGCGACTTCTTGAATCAGACGGATACGATGTATTCCCGTGTGGCCTATTGGATTATAGCCACAGGATACCATATCGGGGCTTACGAGGGCGTGATACGTTATGCTCCGATGGCTTTGCGTTACTCCAAGAACCAACAGTATGTGCAGGAGTATCTTTGTAGGTCGCACTTGGCTTTGAATGATACTGCAGCTTGGGTGAAGGAATTGAAAAGGGGTATTGTGAATTTCCCTGACCATACATATTTTTTCACCAGCTTGCAGGAGTTTCTGAATCGTAAAGGGAAATACGACGACGCGTTGTTGTTTGCAGACCGGATGATACAATACGACCCGAAGAATGCTTTGTTCTGGTATGCAAAGGCATTGGTGTACATGCGTAAAGATGACTATAAGAATTGTATAGCCAATTGTGATGTGGTTCTGACTTTGGACAGCATGAATATTGAGGCTAACTATTTTAAGGGATTGGCTTATTGCAATATGGCCAAAGCGTCTTCCGATGCGATGAAAAAATCAGAACTGAAAAGTGCTGCATATCGGAAATACAGAACGGAAATGATGACGTATTACGCATTGGCAGAGGAGCCTTTGGAACAGGTACGTCGGTTGTCTCCGGATAAGGCTTCCCGTTGGGCTCCTTTGCTGTATCAAGTGTACCTGAATCAGAACAAGGGAGAGGAATTCGATGAAATGGAACGTATTATACGGGATATAAAGAAACCGGAAAAATAGATATGGAAAGACTAAAGATATATATGGCTCCTTTGCAGGGGCTTACGGAGGCTCCTTACCGCAATGCTTTTGAGAAGCACTTCGGTGGAGTGGATGTGTACTACACACCTTTCATCCGTTGGGAGCACGGTGCCCTGAGAAGAAAGGATGTACGTGATTTGCATCCGGATGCAAACAAAGTAGGGCATCTTGTTCCTCAAATCATAGCGGCTTCGGCCGAAGAGGCAGAACAGATTCTGGCTCAGGTAGTTCCCTATGGATATCAGGAGGTGGATTTAAACATGGGCTGCGCTTTTCCCATGTTGGTGAAAAAGGGAAAAGGATGCGGTCTCCTGCATGAACCAGAACGGGTGAGAGGATTGCTACAGGTAGTGGAACGCTATCCGGACATCTCTTTTTCCGTGAAAATGCGTTTGGGATATGAGAATGCGGCAGAGTGCATGGAGCTTCTTTCTGTGTTGAATGAGACTCGTTTGTCACGGGTGGTGGTGCATGCAAGAACAGGACGGCAGCAATATAAGGGGGAATGCGACCGTGAGGCTTTTCTTCGTTTTGCCCGTGAATGTCGCCATCCGGTAGTTTATAACGGCGATGTCACGACGGTAGAGTCTCTTAGTGAATTACAGCAGGGAATGCCCTTTTTGGAAGGCGTCATGATGGGACGCGGATTGTTGGCAGCCCCTTGGGTAGCTATCGAATACCATGAGGGCGCGGCGTGGAGCATGGAGCGAAGGATGTCCTCCTTGCGGGCGTTGCATGCGGATTTGTTGGACCATTATGTCCAGACACTCGAAGGGGGCGAGAAGCAACTGCTGACGAAGATGAAAGCTTTTTGGGAATATATATATCCCGAAGGTGACCGGAAATGCCGCAAGAAAATTCATAAGGCACAGAAAATGGCGGATTATACACAAGCCGTCTTCCAACTTTTGAGCGGATATTAAAATAGTTATCGAAATCATTAATCTTATTTCATGAAAAGAACATTGTTTATAGGTATGTTGGGGCTTTCTGCACTGATGAGCGGTTATGCCCAACAAGGAGAGGGAGTTCGTAAAGGGCGTATAGTGCGCGAACCGTTGGTACATGACCCTGTCATGGCAAAAGAAGGGGATACATATTATCTTTATTCCACTGGACACAACGTTTCGTCTTTCTCGTCGAAAGACTTATCCGAATGGACTATCCGGCACAGTGTTTTTTCGGCTCCTCCTCAGTGGGCTGTGGATAGTATCAAGGGATATGAAGGTCATACGTGGGCGCCGGACATCATTTATTATAAGGGGAATTATCATCTCTTTTATTCCTGTTCCGCTTTCGGTAAAAATACCTCAGCCATTGGCCATGCCTATCGCAGGACTTTGAGTTCGGCATCTGACGAACCGTGGACGGATACCGGCGCGGTTATCGTATCGCATGCCCGTGACAACTTTAATGCCATCGATCCGAACATCGTCGTAGACGAAAAGGGAGACCCTTGGATGGCATTCGGCTCCTTTTGGGGAGGCATCCAGTTGGTACGGTTGACCGAGGATTTGACTTCTACTTTGAAACCGGAAAAATTGTACACAATATGCACACGCCAGTTCGAGGGGGCTTCCGACGTACCTTCGCGTTCCGTAAATTCCGTCGAGGCCCCGTTTATCTTCAAGCATGGCGATTATTATTATTTGTTTGTGTCCTACGATTTTTGCTGTCGTGGGTTGAAGAGTGATTATAAGGTAGTGGTAGGCCGTTCCACCCGGGTGACCGGTCCTTATGTGGATAAAGACGGACGGGAACTGACGCGAGGCGGAGGAAGTCTGGTTGTAGACAGCAATGATGAGTTTGTGGCCATCGGGCATAGTGCGGTTTATCATTTCGATGGAAAAGATTATTTCATGGCCCATGGTTACAGCCGTTCGGAGGATGGAGCCAGTAAATTATTTTTTCGGGAGATGACATGGGATGAAGAGGGCTGGCCACTTGTTTCTGCGGAGTGAAGAAAGCGTTGAATCAATCTTCCTTTTATTTTTTCGTCAGATTGCCGTGTCGCTTTTTTTTGATAAAAGATTTGGATTGTATTTCATTTTTAGTACCTTTGTGAAATTGATAAAAAAACGTATAAATATGGAGTTTAAGATAAAAGGCTGTATCGGAGCGTTAATGATGGGTTGCGTGTTCGCAGCCTGCGAGGACGATACGGACAAGGGAGGGTCTGACGTAGACCAGCCCAAAGAAGCTACTTACCTTTTATATATGGTAGGGCAGAACGATTTGAAACAGTATCTGAATGCCAACATCAGTGACATGAAAATCGGATACGGTAAATCCGTATCAATGCCAATGTGTTGGTGTATGCCGATATTAGTTCGGTGCCGACATTATATCTGATAGGGAAAGATAACAGCGGAAAAGTGCAGCAGACAACTGTGAAGACTTATCCGGACCAGTATTCGGTGGACCCGGAAGTTATGAAGGAAGTCATCAATGATGTCTTTACGCTGTATCCGGCCGAGCGAAAAGGAGTTGCGTTCTCTTCTCATGCCAACGGCAGCCTTTATACGCCAAATACGGTAAGGAAGCGTGCTTTCGGGGATGAGGAAAGTGGCTACAGCATGAATATTACGGATATACGTGAGGCTCTTGAGGGATGTCCGTATATGGATGTGATTATGTTCGACGCTTGTTTGATGGCCAATATGGAGACGGCGTATGAGCTGAAAGACCGGGCGCATTATTTCCTTGCAGCTCCCAACTCCATTCCGGCAGAGGGATTCCCTTACGACAAGGCTCTACCTCATCTGCTGAAGATGGATGCGGCCGGACTGGCACGTGCAGCCCAGGCTTATATGAAACATTTCCAGAATAACGATGTGGAGTGGGATGATTTCGTTTCCATCAGTGTTTCCGATCTTTCGCAGATGAATGCCTTGGCTTTGTATATGGATTCTTTGTTTCAGGATGAGGCGGTACAGAATCATTTGATGAAGGTGGACCGTGACGATTTACAGATGTTCGAGATGGGCTTCGAGTTATATGATTATGGGGAATGGGTGGACAGCATCGGACTTTCAAGTCCTTACGTCCCGAAAATCAGGAGTATTCTAGACGAGGCGGTGGTTTATAAGGAACATAGTGATTACAGTTCGGTAAACGATTATACCGCGATGCCGGAAATCCCGATTAAAGATGGTGCGTTTAGTGGTTTGAGTACTTATGTGCCGCCAGAAGCACTTCAACTTGTGCAATCAGGTTATGATATGTTGATGATGCGGTTTTTCACTTCTTTGAAATGGTACCGCGATGCCGGTTTCTGGCGCGTGCCGCTATACAATATATTTGAACAGGATGCTGAAGAATGAGCCAATCCCCGCCGGATTTTGAAGTGCCCCCAAAAAGTTGGACGGGTTAAATACTATCCAGTAATTGAAAGA
>OGGE01001845.1_pt1 | contig 11729 bp, 7 predicted proteins | sample 1571121 | NCBI WGS metagenome assembly OGGE01 (sample SAMEA2581959, study PRJEB24529) | metagenome | biome: Human gut stool | place: China | collected 2011
ATCGTCATCATCGTCTGTGCAAGCCGTAATGAAAGCAGCAGACAACATCAAGCCTAAAGTCAGTTTTACTATATATTTCTTCATAAAATTCTATTTTACTGCAATACAACTTATTTATTCTCCAACTTTAATGCAGGACATCCGCGGATATTCTGCCAAGAGTCGTAAATCAATGTATACATTCCGGCAGTGATATAAGGACAAACGGCTGATATGTTAATTACGATTTCCGGATTGTCGCTGATATCGAGTATGTAAATGCGGTAAGAGATTTCCTCAGTTTCGGGCACTTCACCGATATCATTACCACCTAAGAAGAGACGTTGCAGTACCGGGCAGGTAGCTACATTGGTAGGCCATTCTTTCATGCAACGATAACCGTCCGCGTCACGTTGATGACGGACTGCGATAGAACGCAATGTCTGAATATACAGTGCCTCGAACGGGAACTTATTGAATCGGTTGTAACTTAAATCCATCTGTACTATATAGTAGAAGTTGGTAGAGAAATCTTCCGGTAGTTCAGTCAGGCAGTTGAAAGTCAAATCGAGTGTATTCAGCATATTGGCTCTCGGACCTTTTGAAGCTCCTTTAGGAAATTCGGAAATCTGATTTCCTGCCAGAGTCAACGAACTTACCGGAGAACCCGCCTGAATGATGGCCCCCGGAAACTTAGTCAGCTTGTTGTATGATAAGTCTATCGTAGAGGCATTGATCCCTTTATAGCCGTTGCCATCATTTTCAATGCTTGCTATTTCGTTGTATGAGAAATTGACAGAACTCATGACATAAATGGAGCTGGCATCGAACATATCGGGCAATACTTTCAGCTTGTTGTGAGAGAATGAATATGTTTCGATGTTGTTGATACCGCTGAAATTATCCGGAATTTCTTCAATCTCATTATAGTCCATGGTCAGTTGCGTTAAATCGATATCAGCACCCATCGGATAAAGGGTTTTGATTTTGTTGTGTACGCAATCCAACTTGGACAACTTTTTCATCTCAGCAAATTCTTTCGGAATTTCTGTCAGGTTGTTATAACCCAAGTATAAGATTTGTATACTCTTTCCGGCATCTGATGTTGCCAGACTCTTCAATCCATCCAATAACTCTTCACTTGAAAACTGAGGGTTCATGGCCAAGTTCAATGCTTCCAGATTCTTCAATTCATTTAATTCCTCAGGGAATTCTGTCATTTTCTGGCAATTGTAAATTTCTACGTCGCGGCACTCTTCCAAGTATTTCATAGAAGAAGGTAATGAGCTAATCTTACCGTTGGCAATATAGAACTGGCGCAGTTTAGTCAGATTCTTAAAGATGTTATCTCCATCCTCAAATCCGGTAATACCATTTGTATAGTCACCCGGCTGCACATCTGCCGGCATGATATTTGTCTCTTTAGTCTTGTTTTTCTTCAAGTCCTCAACTTTGAAATCCGGTTGCAATGTTGCAGAGAAGTTGGCGTACGGACTTTTTTTCAAAAACTTATTGTAATAGTCATTACGTGTCTCCTCAAGATAAGTAGTAGCGGCTTCCGCTCCGTATTTCATTTGCGGACTGATAGAGCCGATCTTGTCGTTATGAGAACCGAGTGTCAAGACTGTAAGTTCGGTAAGCAAGCCGAGCTCTTTGGGGACAACTCCTTTGGGATTGAAATCGCCGATATTCAAGGCTGTTACACGACCTTCGCTGTTCACTGCGACTCCCGGCTGATTTCCCCACATATCTTCTTCCTTGTTAAAGTCCCAGTTGGTACCACGTGGATATCCCTCGCCATTGAACGACCAGTTCTTTCCTCCTAAAGCTTCCCAAATCGCTTTCAAAGCATAATAATCCTGGATATCTGCAGCCAGACGATTGGTTTTCACCGGAACTTCTGCATGGGTCTCTTCACCCTCCTTGATAATAAAACTGTTTTCTTTCAGTGATGCAGTCGATTCCAAAGGTATTTTACTTGTCTTATTGTAAGTAGTGTATGAGATGACTTCATATTCACCGGCCTCTAAAGTAACTAATGTGTCGATAACGCCGACTGCCATTCCCGGACTTCCGGCTTCCGTACCATCAAATCCCTCTTTATATTTCACTTTCAAGTTGGTGAAAGTGCTGTCCTGCTGCGTATAAAGGTTTCTTACTTTGATATCCACTTTAGCTATCTCAGAGAAAAGATACGTCTTTCCACCTCCGTTTCCTCCAGCACGTGTATTTTCAGAAGTGCCTTCATAAAAGTCTTTCACTAATTTGAACTTTACCAAACCACTGTTGACAGCTTTCACATAAATGTCCTGTACGATCAATCCACCTGTCTGTATGGTGAAAGTGGTAGGCTCTGCCGGTTCTCCAGAGAATATTTTCTCTTCCACTTTGTTGAACAGGTAATAACCGATCAGTTTGTAATCTCCCGGAAGCAACTCTAGTTTATCGCTACGCAAGCCATATTCTGCCAACTGATCGTTATAAGCATTCAGAGGAACACTTTGAGTAATAGTTGTGTTGTTATGCAAAAGTACAACCTGCATTTTCTTGGCATCATTCAAGAAATCCAATTTATCAGTAGTTGCACGAGTGGCAGACTCCTCCCCATCTTCAATACTCTTATAGAGTTTAAACTGCACATAGCCGTTGCCTACCTGCATCTCTTCGTTGTCATCGGAGCATCCGGTTATTGCCACTGTGCAGAGCAGGGCAATAACTGTGACTATATTCAGTTTTGAAAAGAATGATTTTAATTTCATAATTTGAAAATATCTTTTTTAACTAAGCATTAATACTGTTCAATCAAAAGTACGCTTACGATTTCTCCATGTTCCATATTCATATCATCTTGTGCATACTCTTTGATGGTCACAACCATAGGTGGTGTTTGTACTTCGGGATATGCCGGAACTGTCAATCCCCACATATTGCCACCCCATGATTCAATACTTGCACCTGTCCATGGATTTGCACACTCTGGCATAATAATATCACATCCGGCTACCGTTACTTGGAGGTTTTCATAAGCTTGTATATGATCCAAAGCAACCGCCCAAACATTCGATGTACCATACTTATCTGGATCGACTTCTACTTTCACAGGATCTTCACCTTCAGGCAAACCTTCAATAATAAATCCACCCTTTTCTATCGCCGCTTTACCTTCTTGAGTAAAGTCTACTAAAATATATGGAGTGTATTGCGCTTTTAATTCAAAGAAACCGTCTAAATCATCGAAAAGATTATACATATCTCCCCCTAATTCTTCATATTTTTTAGATGGAAGCACTAACACCATTCCTTTACGAGGGTCTCCGCTATTACCGGTCATCATATCCTCTTCATTAGATTTGACAGATATAGAAATATTGCGGACGTCTTGTTCGTCTTTTTTTGGATAGATCCAAGTAGATTCGTCCAACGGTGTATACCCCCATTTTTCATCAAACGAAAGGCATACCGTTTTATATTCATCATCGCGGGTAATAACCTGTAATTTCATTGGGGCCTCTTTTTTCTCCACTTCTTCACCGGATAAACTGGCAGTCCAATATTGGTTGCCATCCTGTGAAAAAGTCCACCCATACGTATTCATCGGGAACTGCACAGCATCTTCCGGCATTCCTTCATACGCAACCGGAATCTCGATAGAATATTCTTGTCCGTCCTTATTTACGAATACAATTTTGTTATTTATATCTCCTGCTTCTAACGGATATCTCACATCTGCATTCTCAGCAAAATCAAGAGCAATAACAGATGTCTTTCCGGCTTTCCCTACTCTGTATTTGCCATCGATGGAGATCCATTCCGGATATCTTTGTATTTCCCAATCAAAATTCGCAACTACGCTGATGTTCTCCAAACTGATTCCTACAACTGAATATTTCAATGTAGCCGGATTTTCCTCTCCGAAAGGATGTTCGATGTCCTGATACATCTTTAAATCGCGTGTATTGGCAGAACGGTTCACTACAGCAATCGCTTGCGTCTGCCCTCCCATTGATAATGTGATTTCAGCCAAAGAATTTTCAAAATTCCACACATCGTCTGTAGCGATTATTTGCACCTTCTGTTCACCCGCCTTACCGGCCAATGAATTCTGCAATTCACCGTCTACAGAGAATTTGCACCATAATTTGGAAGAAGCGAGTGTCCAAGGCTGGTTGGCGGTAAATACCAACTCGGCCGGCTCATTCTCTCCCGGCTGGCAATTAAGTACTACCGATTCCGGGAATACCGGAACTTCCAGTTTGTCGTCGTCATCCGAACAAGCAGTAAAGGTAGTCATAGCCAGCAGCATTGAAAATGCTCCCAAGAGCCATTTTATATTTTTCATACTCATTTGAATTTCCGTTTATTTAGTTATTCTCATCTGATGGTTCTTCCGGTTTAACTCCGGCTTCAGCATCACTGATCCATTCAAGAATAGTCAGATAGGTGTTTTCTGTCTGTACTTCGTCTCCCTTTTGTGCATACAGCATAAAATATAACATACAATAATGCTGACATACATTATAATAAGAAAGCATATTGACAGGTTGCTGTATTCTTAGATTACCATCTCCAATTGGTCCTCCGAAAACTTCATTCGTACTGGCTATCACCTGACCTTGCTCCAAGTCGATTAGCGGTTGGAGCGGATCTTCGGTGCTAAAGCGTATTTTAATGTCATATCCTTTATAGAAGAAATCTTTGAGTATGACTGCATTTTCTTCTTCCGGATCGGGTTCGGTCATAATGATACGTTCTGTTACACCCGGCATGTGGCTATCAAAATATGTAGAAGTAACACGACAGTAGCGAGTGAAGGTATTCAGATTGAATGGACATACTTTGCGCAAGACAACGCGTGCCTTATCACCATATACGCTCCATATCTGTTCTTTATTGACCAGGCGCAGCGTGACACCGATAGAATCCGTGTCTGCAATTTTGTCGAAATTACCACGGATACGCACCGCTGTAGAGTACTCACCGGCTTTAATCGTCACTGAGTTGGACTCGATTGAATAATGTTTCCCTTCGATGGCGTTGCTCTCCTTGTCTATTACTTCTACTCCGTAGGTGCGGTCGTAACCGCATGCTTGGGTAGCTGATATATATACATCATGGTAGTCATTATTCTGAATGGCAATAGTCGATAATGTATCGGAGAACATGACATAATTCGGACCGTCGTATGTGACATGATCTTCGTCACATCCTGCCAGGCTGCATCCTATGATGACAGTCGTGCATAATCCTGCTAGATAGTGTTTCATTGTCATATATTCTGTTTAGTTACTTATTTATTGCTCTCATTCGGTTCAACTTGCGACCCGGGTAAATCCAGTTCGTGTTGTGGAATAGGCCATACAAACAAAGGATTGGAAGCATCTACTTTCAGACTGCTTCCTACTGCAATCGTATTCGCTTGTGGTTTACGGGTGAATCCGTCAACAAGTCCTTGTTGCCCCCAACGTTTCAGGTCATTCAAACGGAAGCCTTCCATATAAAGTTCCCTTACACGCTCTTCTGATATTTCCTTAAACCAGTTTTCTTCCGTTAAAGAAGCGGAACCGTAGTTTGAATAACGTGCCTGACGTAATGTGGTAAGATCACTTGCTCCTTTTCCATATTCAGGATTCGACTTCTGGCAATAAGCTTCTGCGCGAATCAGATACTGTTCAGAGAGACGGAATACTTTCGGCATGGTAACATGCAGGATGTTCTGTTCATAGAATTCTTGGTTTCCGAAATATTTAGCCAGCAAAGGCCATTGCAGACCGTGTTCGTATCCGGTTCTATAAGACTGGAAGAAAGTAGTAGCACGCAAATCAGTATCTGCATACAGATTCAACACCCATTCTGCCGGAACATAATCCGGTTTGAACGAATTGAAATCATAATTGAAGAATATCTGTCCTAAACTTCCACCATATGATGTGGTGGTGAATCCTACTTTCCAGATGGTTTCCGTGGAATGGTCGTACTGCCACATATACTGATAATAGGAAGTTTCGGAATCAATCATTTCGGTTGTACTGGACAACTTGAATTTACGGCTGTCGATTACTTTCGAAGCATACTCAATTGCCTTGTCCCATTCTTGCATATTCAGATAAACACGTGCGTAAAGAGCGTTTACTGCATATATAGTGAAGTAGGGAGTATCATAATAAGATTCGTCATTCTCGTTTTCATCCGGTTCGAGGCAAGTTGCAGATTGAGCTAGATCGTCTAGTACGAATTGATAAGAGTCCTTCAAGGAAGCACGTTTCAATGTGCCAGTGTTTGAATAGCTTGATACCAATACTACTCCCAGTTCATTGGCGGCAGTGGCAGGATCGTATGCTTTGCAATACATCTTGATAAGATCCGAATATGCGAGGGCACGGGCAAAGAGAGCCTCTCCCTTGAACTGTTGTAATTTCTCATAATCTTCATCGTCAACCTCCTGCTCCAATATGGCAATTCTTTCTAGCAGGAAATTGCATTTACCGATCAGAGCATTTAGTGTTCCGTAAACGGCCTCCACTTCTGTATTGGTAGGCAGGATATCCCAGCGCCAAATGTTGCCGTATGTATTGGTGTATCCTTCTACGGCATAAGCCAGATCGGCTTGTAAGTCGGGTAATAATGTCAGTAAGCCGCTATAAAGATTAGGATTCTTCATGTAGGCATAAATTCCAATCACAGCCTGATTGGCTTCTTCTACCGTTCTGATTGCATCTCCTTCCGGAATCGCATCTTCAGGATATTTGTCTAGACAAGACACCGAAGAGAAAGCGACAGCAGCCAAGGTGATATATATCTTTATCTTTTTTATCATGATTACTATGTTTTTAGAATGTAATGTCTAATCCGAAACTGAACTGACGTGACATCGGATAGGCAGCCTGATACATGTTTGAGTTCGTTTCCGGATCCAATCCTGTAAACTTGGTGAATGTCAACAGATTCTGAGCTTGTCCGTAAAGACGCGCAGAGCTGATGAATTTGGTCTTCTTCAGCCAATTCTGCGGCAGGGTATAGGACAACATCAGGTTTTTCAGACGAAGGAATGATGCGTCTTCCAAGAAACGGGTATCATGCTGTGCATAAACACCGTGACGGGGAATATCCGTTATGTCTCCAGGCTTTTTCCAACGGTCGTAAAGCAGTCTTTTCGATTGGTTGTACATAGAGAATTGTCCGTTGCTTTCTTCCATATAACGGTCGTTGTTGTAAAGCCAACGATCGGCCATCCAACTGAACTGTGTATTTAGTGACCAGGCTTTCCAAGTCAGTGTAGTGCCGAAACCACCCTGCCACGGAGCGATATAGCTTTTACCGGTCATCACTTTGTCTGCTTCTCTGAGTTCAGTAGTCACTTCACCGTCTTTGGTGTACCACAACGCATCACCATTAGCCGGATTGACACCAGCATAGCGGTTCATGTAAAATTCACTGACAGAATGCCCTACGGTCAGTTTGCTTGCGGTGGTACCTACAATGTATTCATCTGCACCGTTATACAGCTCTTTCAACTCATTTTTGTTGTAAGAAACATTGGCATTGATATTCCACGTGAAGTCTTTTGCTTGGATAATGTCGGTATTTAATGACATTTCGACACCGCGGTTGACCATCACGCCAACGTTGTCCCAACGAGAGGAGTAACCTCCATCAGAGTAGGATACAGGAACTTCCATCAACATATTGGAAGTACGTTTGTTATAGAACTCGAAGTCAAAGTTGATACGGGAAAATAATCCCAGGTGCAAACCGATATTGGTGGTCCATAACTGTTCCCAACCTAATTTTTCATTACCTTTTTGAGAAGGGGCGATACCTGCTTCTCCCATATAATCAAGTCCGCCGGATACCAAAGCCAGGTGGTCATAATTGGGAATGGTAGAGTTACCGGAAGTACCTGTACTGAATGTTACCTGTGCGTTGGTCAGCCAATCGTATTTCTGCATGAATTTCTCTTTACGCAAGTTCCACATTAAACCTACCGACCAAAAGGTAGCCCAGCGACCGTCTACACCGAAACGGGAAGAACCGTCCGTACGGACAGAAAAGTCTGCATAATAACGGTCGTCATAGTTATACTCACCTCTACCGAAGAAAGATACGTATGCATAAGCGGCAGCTACATCACTCCAGCTGGTAGCACGTGTACCGGAAGTGACGTTGGTCAGGAAATCGTTATTCTGCCCTCTGGTACTTACCATAAAACCTTCCTGACGGAAGTCAACGCCTTCTTGTCCAATCATAAAATTGAAAGAATGGATGTCTTTCAACATAAAGCGGTAATTAGCCGTATTGGTAATGGTCAGGTTCAATATATCCGTAGAACTTCTGCCGGAGCTACCTTGCAGGTTGTTCGGTTTATAGCTTGGGAATGATTGCATAAACGCTGACTGGTGAGAAAAATCGATACCAAATTGAGAGCGGATTGTCAGCCCTTCCAATAGTGTCGCCTCAGCAAAAAGCGTAGACATTACTTTATATTTCTTATATTTGACAGGGTTATTGGCCATCCCTTCCAACTGGGTTTCTCCTGTGCCGGTCCAGCTTCCGTCGTTGATGGAAGCAAGCGAACCGTCTTCACGATAAGGATTCCAGTAAGGTAGCATAAAGCGTGCAGCCGGAATCGGGGCATTCAGTGCGTAACCGTTTCCGGACTCGGCCTGTTCTGTCTCATCGTAGGCAAACATAGAGTTTGTGCCTAATTTCAACCATTTGGTAGCTTTGTTTTCTACATTGGCACGCATGTTATACCGGCGAAAAGTTGAGCCTGTGGTGATACCGTCCTGATCAAAGAAACTTCCGGATACGAAATAGTTTGTTTTTTCTGTAGCACCATTTACCGACAATTCATAATTTTGCAAAGGGGCGCTGTCATTGAATACCTGGTCAAGCCAGTTGACATTGGTTCTTCTTAATACATCATAATCTTTTCCGGCATCTATTCCGATTTCTTTTTCATATTGAATGCGTTCTTTTGTATTCATCATATTCCATTTGGAACGGGTCAGTTGTGAAAAACCGTATTGTGCACGGAAAGTTACTTTGGCTCCATCCATTGAACGTCCTCGCTTGGTGGTGATGACTACAACACCATTGGCGGCACGAGCTCCGTAAATAGAAGTAGAAGAAGCGTCTTTCAGTACAGAAATGGATTCGATGTCGTTAGGGTTCAGTAAGGTCATATCGCCTTCGATACCATCGATCAATATCAAAGTAGAAGTCTTGTTGGCAGATGAGAATCCACGAATACGCATTCCGGAATGGAGTTTAAATTTGGCACTTTCATGATGAGTGACTCCGTATCCGGTAACAATGGTTGCTTCTTCCATGACCATTTCGTCCTCTTTTAGATAGACATTTAATTTTCTCTCTTTTACCGGGATATTTTGAATTTCTAACCCGATAAAACTGAAATGTAGGGTATCTCCGATATTTGCCTGTATCGTGTAATTTCCCTGTGAATTGGAGACTACACCTATATTCGTGTTCTTAATGCGAATGGTGACCCCGGGTAATGCCGAACTGTCTGCGGCAAGCATTACCTTACCGTTTACTTGGATTTTTTGGGCTGAGACAGCATTGGATAATCCAATAAATATAACTAATCCCCATGCAATTTTTTTTAGAAAGCTACTTGTTTTCATAAGTCGTTATTTTTGAATTAATTTTATCCTAAGATGACAGACTAAAAGAAATTCCATAAATCTTTCGAGAGATTTTTTTTAATTCTTATATTTGTAAAAATCAATGTATAAATAGTGACGCGAGGTCAGGAGAACATAACGGATGAAGAACTGCTGAAAAGATATTGTGACAGTGGTGACTTGGTGTATTTCGTGGAAGCTTATAAAAGATACATGCCTTTGATGTACGGGGTAGCCTTAAAGTATCTGAAGCGACCGGAAGATGCACAAGATGCCGTTATGCAATTATTCGAAGAATTGATTGTAAAGGTAAAAGCGGTAGAGATACAATCATTTAAAGCTTGGCTATATACCTGTATTCGCAATAATTGCTTGATGGAAATTCGGAAAAAGAGTAAAAATTTATCTATTTCTGTATACGATTCTTGTTTGTCATTTTGCGATGATTTTCATCTTACATTTGTAAATGAGAGGGAAAATCGGGAGAAATCGTTACGGGAATGTGTTGAGGGGTTACCTGAAAGGCAACGTGTCAGCGTGAAATATTTCTTCTTAGATGAACTTTCGTACAAGGAAGTGGAAGAACGCACGGGTTTTTCTTCGAAAATGGTAAAGAGTTTTATACAGAATGGTAAACGGAATTTGAAATTGTGTTTGCAACGTAAAGGAATAACATCAAATGAAACGGATTGACGACATAAAAGAATACCTGCATGGCAACCGGAAGGGAAAGGCTGCTAACCATATGGAGCGGGAGGCGTTGTCCGATCCGTTCTTGTACGAGGCGTTGGAAGGGTTGACTTCAACTCCCGGAGACCCGATTGATGGCTTGATTCGTTTGGAACGCCAGTTAAACGAACGAGCCCGTTCTTCTCGTAAACAGAAGCGGGTATGGATGTATGTTGCGGCCTCGTTAGCAGTTTTATTGGCTTGTGGGACATGGTGGTTTACCCGGCAGGAGAAAACTTTTGATGTACCCATGATGACGGTTGCCCAATTATCAGATTCGGTGAAGACTAAAGAGAAAGAGAGACTGACACTTGAAAGTGAAAAAGCGATAGATTTGTCCGATGAAACGGATTCTTTAACGGTACGTTCAAACGATAAAAGACAGTTGCCACACTCGGCTGACAAAGTGGTAAGAAGAAAGGATTCTGTACGGGAGATGGTGATGGAAGAGCTTGCTGATCAGGAAATTTCTTTGGCAAGTGTTCAAATGGAAGATACTTCCCGACTGACAACCCAGAAAATGAAAGTAATCAACAATCACGTGTCGGGTACGATAACGGATGGAAAGGGCAATCCTTTATCGGGAGTGACTGTAATTCTTTCCGGTTCCACGATAGGGGTTGTTTCAGATGGTAACGGGCATTTTAGTTTGGAACTTCCTGCATCAGAGGGGGTACTTGCTTTTTCTTTTGTCGGGATGAAATCTCGGAATGTTTTGGTTAAGGCGGGGGATAAATTGCAAGTGAAGATGGAAGAAGATACGGAAGGTATGGATGAGGTTGTTGTTACCGGTTATGGTGTTGCCAAAAAACGGGAGGTCGAAATGTCTAATGTGAAAATACGGGGGACTTCTACTGTTTCCGGTCAACCCAATGTCCTGCTTGATACACTGGTATCTAAAGATGATATTCTCCATTTCAATCAATATATGGAAAAAGCTTTGCGTTATCCGAAGGCGGACTTGGATTCAAATAAAATGGGGATGGTTACACTCTCGTTTGAATTGAATCGGAAAAAAGTCCCTAGCCGGATCCGAATAGAAGATGGGTTTTCGAAGGAGAGCAATAAAGAAGTTATCCGATTGCTGGCCGAGGGACCTAAATGGGAAAACACGCCATCCGGTAGGCGAATACAAGTCCATATCCATTTTACGATCGGAAAGAATGGCGAATCTCATAAAGCCATCTTGATCGTGTTGCCTTCCGGGGTTGAACGAAAACCCTAAAAGAGAAGGTGAATATCTTCTTCTATCTTGCGAATGGCAGGATAAGCCCCGAAATGTAAATTCTTTTTTAATTGATCGTCAATACTATTTCGATAACCGAAAAGGTTGATATGGGGCGATTGTTGTGAACCGGGATACGAATCTTTCGCAAT
>OGGE01001873.1_pt1 | contig 11598 bp, 9 predicted proteins | sample 1571121 | NCBI WGS metagenome assembly OGGE01 (sample SAMEA2581959, study PRJEB24529) | metagenome | biome: Human gut stool | place: China | collected 2011
GGAACCGGCGGGCTGATATTCTGCCTATCAAGCGCTGAATTGGTGTAGATTTGGTGTAAATCGGGGACACCAGCCACAGAATATCCAGCGGTATCAAGGGTCAGCGGCTATTTTTTAGTACATGCCGCCCTTATCCCTGGTCAAGGGCTGTTCATCCCGCAGCAGCCTTGCATCGATGCCCAGAGAGGCACAAGTGTCCTGGCAAGTTCTCTTGTTCAAGCGGACTTAAAGACGCTCAAATAATTTGCATATATAGAAGGGTCCTCTGAATATATTCATCATTTTCAAACATTGCAGATAGCCTTCCCTTTGCGTGTCCCCGTCGCTATGCGGTCAGGAACACGCAAAGGGAGCAATAGCCATTCAAATAAACAATTAACTCAAGACCTGTTTAATTGCAGGCAGTCAATCCACAACTCTCATTAATCGCTTCAAAAATCAATTTGCCAACTGCAGCTCCGCCATCCAGTAGCCCCACACTTTTCTCTCCATAATATGCAGCTCTCCCCCAAACCGCTTTCATTGCTCGCGTCTCCTCAAATCCAGCGGCGGCTGCTCTCATGGCTGCTTCAAATGCGACTTTCGGGGCATCCTTCGAATGATCTTCCAACACTTTTACCGCCGGAACCATTGCATCCAGGATCGTTTTTTCTCCCGGTTTCGAACCGGCCTTATTCATAATACTGTCAGTTCCCGCTCTCATCGCATCCGCCAATTCTACCAGATCAAATGTTTCTTTGCCATTGAGTGCAGCCGCCATTCCTTTCATGAAGAAGGAGAGAATGGTTCCAAGGCTGCTGGGGGCATCCCTGTTAAATACATCTGCGGCTAAACCAAGGACTTTTCCCACGTCTTTTTCCTCAGTCTCTCTGACAGATCTCAATGCCCCCTGAAATCCAGTTTTTACAGAAATGCCCAGATCTCCATCTCCCATCTTTTGATCCAGTTCGGTCAGCAGCTCAACATTTCCGGAAATTTTCTCAAATATGTTTTCGAATGCAACTTCTAATGAATGAACGTTCATATCTTCTTCCGCTTCTTTCTACTTATTATGATTGGTATAAAAGGGTGTATCCGCCGGATCATACAATAAGCCTTCCAGCTCATCGTCCAATCTGCAAATAGTAATGGAAATACCAGCCATCTCCATGGAGGTTGCATACTCTCCAATATGCGGCATTAGCACATGGACTCCAATCTCTTTTAGCATCTGAGCAGCTTTGCGGTAGATAATAAACTGTTCTTCAAGAGGAGTTGCCCCCAATCCGTTGATCATGAGCGAAACCTCATCATTTCGATTCAGCGGCATATCTTCTAAAATCTTACCCATGATGATTTCTGTTATTTTATCTGCGGTCATCATTTTACGGACCTCAAGACCTTTCTCCCCATGAATACCCATACCGAACTCTATCTCATCATCAGCAATAAAAAATGTGGGTTTTCCAACTTCCGGTATTACGCAGGAAGAGAGCGCGATTCCCATCGTACGTGTATTTTCCACAGCCTTGCTGGCCACCCTGGAGACCTCTTCGAGCGGCATCATACGATTTGCTGCTGCGCCTGCCATTTTATACGCGAAAAGTAATCCCGCAACTCCGCGTCTTCTTGCCTCTTCCCCCTTTGGGGCCGATGCAATATCATCAGAAACACGAACGCTTTTTACCCTGATATTGTCTGCTTCTGCATCCTCACAGGCCTGATTGAAGTTCATCTTATCTCCGCCATAATTTCCATACAAGCAGAGAACGCCAGCTCCGAAGTCACATGCGCGAATAGCTGTTAGTATTGCCTGGTAGGACGGTGAAGTAAAAACATTCCCAATGGCGCAGCCATCGGCCATTCCGTCACCAACATATCCTAAAAATACCGGCAGATGTCCCGATCCGCCCCCTGTGACGATGCCTACTTTTCCTTTCTTATGGGGATATTTTGAGAGAATAACTCTGTTGTTCTCTTCCGAAATCTTTAACTTATCCGGATAAGCTAAAAGAATACCCTCTATGGTTTCCTTCACGAAGTCAGAAGGGGAATTCATGATTTTTTTCATGGCCGTTATCTCCTATAATAATCAACAATTAAAACCGGCTTGTGTCAAACATTCAGAAAAGCTGTGTTCACAAGTCATACGGCTTCATATGTACCTGACTTGTAGCAAGATAGTCAGAATCTATCCTCCAGCAGATACTGTAAGGTCATCAGGGCCTCTCTATCACTCTTTAGAAATGGCCTTTTACCTGAGCACTGACTCCGACACAGACTCCTCAACAATTCCTTTCAGTGCTACACATTTAGTAAGCATCATTTCTTCAAGTGTCAGCATCAATCCCTCTGTACCAATTCCACTCATTTTATGTCCGCCGAAGGGTGTATACAAGGTGCGGTAATCACCGCAGCCATTCACAACTGTCGTCCCGCTCTCAAGTTTAAGCGCTGTACTCAGTGCGGCCTTAATATCACGCCCAATAACTCCTCCGGACAGCCCATATTTTGTTTGATTAGCAATTTTTATTGCCTCATCATTTTCCTCAAACTCAATAATCGGAACAACAGGCCCAAATATCTCCATATCTTTGGCAATGTCCATATCCGCCGTAACATCTTTCAGAACTGTCGGTTCAAAATAAGTCTTGTTATATCGTTTTCCGCCGAAAACACACCTCGCCCCCTGTTTAATAGTCTGGTTCACTTTATTTTCGACTTCACATGCAGCCTGTTCACTAACCAGCGGCCCCATGTCGCATTCTTTCTCATGTGGCTCACAAACCTTTAATAACTTCAAGGCGTTAATCAGTCGATTCGTATACTCCTCAGCAATACTCTTTTGCACCAAGACACGCTTTGATGCGCAGCAAACTTGGCCCGCATTAAACATTCGTCCTTTTATCGTCTCTCTCACAGCGAGATCAAGATCGGCATCTTTCATAATGATTAACGGATCATTGCCTCCCAATTCCAAAAAGACCCGGGTCAAATTTCTGGATGCCCGCTCAGCAACACTTAATCCAACCTCTGTGCTGCCCGTTAAGCTAATCGCGTTAATTTTCGGAGAGGCGGCCAACTGTGCCCCTATTTTTTCACCGCTCCCAGTAATAATCTGAAGCGCTTGCGGTGGGATTCCGGCCCTCAGCAAAAGTGCGGTCATAAAGATAGATGCCAACGGGGTTACAGATGCTGGCTTTACAATCACTGCGTTTCCAGCCGCCAGAGCCGGTGCCGCCTTAAACGCATAGAGGCCAATAGGAAAGTTGAAAGGTATAATACACGCAACTACTCCCAGAGGTTCTCTCTTCACCACAACCATATCTGTAACATCGCTGGGAAGCATTTCGCAGCAGCTGTGTTTTGCTTTTTCTGCAAACGACCGAAAGGTTTCGCCAACGCTGGCTGCCTCGTCTAAGCACTGTTTGTAAGGTCTCCCTAATTCTGCACACAAGAGGTCCGCCATTTCTTTGCTGTTCTCTTCAAGAATACCCGCGGCCTTTATTAAAATGGACACTCGCTCTCCAACCGGTGTTCTTCCCCAGATTTTTGCTCCTTGTTTTGCATAGTCTAACGCAAGATCGACATCTTTTTCAGTTGCATTCGGTACAGTGTCAATTATTTTATGTGTTGCCGGATTGTACACCGGTATTTCGCAATGATTAGTTGCGTCAACTTTTTTTCCGTTCAAAACCATACGCATTTCACTGGGATCCCCTTTCAATTCAAATTGTGTGTTTTGTTCTCTTGATCAGGCTATCCTGCACCTCTTTCGAAAGTGCAATGAAATAAGCGGACAATCCCCCCAACCGGACCCGCAGATTTTGATACTTTTCCGGCTCTCTCTGCGCCTTCTCCATGGTCTCTCGGTCCACGCCGGTCATCGTCAGCATTAAACCGCCAAGTTCCAGAAAAGATTTCATAAGAGCAACAAGCCTGATCAATCCCTGCTCACCGCAAATTTCTCCCGGATTAATCTGCAAATCCAACGGTCCTCCGATTGCATACGGCAGCAAGTCCGGTTTTGTTACAGATTTGACTGCTGCAGTGGGGCCAGATATATCCATGCCAATAGCCGGTGAAAAATTGCTGCCCAGCGGCTCCTGAGCCAGTCTTCCGTCAGCTGTTGCACCCACATCGTGCCCAAACTTAGCATAAAACTCAAATGTCGCAATTCCGCAGCCAAGAATATAGTCGGATGGACAATCCTTGCGAACGCGCTCCACAATTTTTGCGTAGTCGTCTAAGAGCCGAACCGCCAGGTCATCAACCTCAGGCTCGTCATTCCCAAATTTGGGGATTCTGTTTAAGAGCATTTGTCGGAAGCTTTCCTGTCCGGCAAAATTACTCTTCAATATTTTTGCAAAATCAGCCAGAGTCAACGCCTTATCTTCAAAAACCAGTTTTCGGATTGCTGTCAGAGAGTCTACCGTGCTTGCAAATCCTGTAATCATGAAGCAGAAAAACTTATACTTGGCTCCGCCGTTTGAATACTCTCTGCCTCGTGTGATACAATCATCCATCAATGCGGAAAGCAGGGGTGAGGGTGCAATTTTATAGCGCGCCTTACTGTATTTAATTTTATTTTTCATCTCCAGGCGCACAAAGCGTTCTAATAAAGCAAGATAGGATCTGTAAAACGCCTCAAATGAATCATAGCTGTCTATTGGAGGAATATCTTCACATTCCAGCCGGTTGCGCACCAAGCTATATCCATTTTGCAGCAGATATTCTAACTGTTGCAAAATCTCTGTACCGCAGAATCCGAAATTCGTCTTCCCAGGAATCAATGTCTCCCAGCAGCCATCGTTGGCATAGTCGCGCGCATCCTCAAGGGGAATGCCCATTTTGCACAGTCCAGGAATGATTTCATCATCATTATACAAAACCGGTTCTCCCGATCCCTTCCGCAGAATATCCGCACACAGTTCAAACAATTCTTGCGGGCTGTTTTTATGCAGCCGTACGGACATTACAGGAACTATCGCCTCAAGATATGACCAATTTTTTAAAATCATATATGTCAGCTCATTTGTTGCATCTTTGCCATCCCGTGTCTGTCCGCCTAAAATCATATTAATCAGCCAGTGATTAGCGGATGTGCCAAAATTGTAGGATTCGTCATTCGCATAGCCTGCGGAAGCAGCTGACCCTTTCAGCCTTTCGGGATCTGCTCCATTATATTGTGTATCCTGTTCGGTCAAATGCATTTCCCATTGTTGCGGATCAAGCTGTACCCGCTCGCTAAATTTTGCAAGCCAACTGCCAACCAGTTCATCGGCTTGTTCCGCTGTGATGACATGATTATCAATATCGCGTCTGTAGTATGGGTAGAGATATTGGTCGGAGCGTCCAATCGGCAAGAATTCGATCGTACTGTGAAACAGTACAAACGTTATCCAAAGAGACTGCAGAGCCTCATGAAAACTGCTCGGCGGATTTTCCGGAACTCTTGTGCAAATTTTTGACATCTCAAGCAATTCCGCCCGCCGAGCCATATCGTCGCAAATCTCTGCTTTTTCCATCAATAGTACGGCGTAGCGCCGAGCCAGTTCGCCAACTGCATCCAAGCTGATCAAAACAGATCTGTAGAAATCATACATTTCTTGATCTGTCTCCCGCAAATCCTCTTTCTGCTTCAGGCTCGTGTAAATCTCTTGTCGGATTCCTTTGAGGCCCAAGGTCAAAAGCTTTTCGTAATTTGCCGGATGATGTCCAAAAACGGATTTCTCCGTATAAGATGATTGGGCCGCCTCTTCCTTTTCCTCGGGTAAAGCATAGGAGGGAAAACATTTGCCGAAGCCAACCGAGGCCATCGTCGGAACACCAACAATCAGCTCATCATCTTTAACTTCGATTGGCATATTCCTCGCTACATGTAATACGGCCAGAGACTTTCTAACAATAAGCGGCTCAGACTTTACCTCTTCGTTTACAAGAATTGTCTCCCCTTCACCCCACCATGATTTACGAGTTACATACTCTCTGTTAAATAATCTCTCTTTAATTTTCTCAATTCTTTTCATATATGCCTCCTATCAGTGCAGAGAAAGTTTTAAGTCCTCCAGCGTTGCACCACGCTCACATTAGTAAAGGCAAGTAGACTTATTTATGGTATAATGCGGTAACCTATAAGGTCACCGCATTATACCTACTTTACTACCGTAGCTTTATTGCTCCGCAAGAACCTCATCCAAGTCAATATAAGAGCCTTCCAAAACTTCAGCCATATTGTCTTTTGTAATAACGCTTGCGCCCATGCTGATCGTGGGAATGTTTCCGTAGCCATTGTTCGTATTATAGTTCGGCTCAATATGGGGCTTAACATTCAGTTTTGCAGCCAGGCAGCTGTTCGCCAGTTCCTGAACCATCTGGGTAATATCCTTATAAATCGTCATGGACTGAGTTCCTTCCATCACCCGCTTAAGCGCAGCGCCCTCACTGTCCATACCCGTGACAACCACTTTCCCGGCCAACCCTTTTTGCTCGAGGACAGAGATAACACCAGAAGCAATGCTATCATTCATACACATAAAAACGTCAATGTCATTGTCCGCCAGTGTCAAAGCGGACTCTGCGTGCTTCATCGCCTCTTCCGCTTTCCAGTCCTCGCAATTCTGCTCCAGAACGATATTGATGTCACCGCTGTCCACATACTGCTGGATATCGGTCATCATGCCGGCATAAATCTGGGGAACATCAGTAATTTGCCGTGCATCACCTTTCAAAATCACAAAATTCCCGGAAGTAATGCCTAATGTATCCACAATATACTGGGAATGCAGCTGACCAAGGAGCGTGTTGTCAGTATTGCAATGATAGGCCACTGGGCAATCTACCGGGAGGCGGGTCTGGCTGACAACGGGAATTCCCATCACAGCAATTTCAGTAAGAACCGGCCCAAGCATGGAAGCGTCATGAGCGCCGACCCAGATGGCATCTACTCCCTGTGCCGCGAGACTCTGGAGCTGCTGAATCTGGCGATCAGCATCATTATCCGCAACCAAGATCACGGCCTCATAACCACGCTTTTCGGCATCCTCTTCAATCAGAGTCATCTGAATCTGCCAAACTTCTTCCTGCACAGTAGGCATAGACATGCCAATCTTGTATTTTTCACCGTTTTCCTTCAGCGGCCACTTTCCGTCCTCCTGCAAAATGGAATCAAATTCCGGGAGATTGGCCCACGCTTCCTTTGAAGGGTCTGTAATCGGCACCGGGTCATTGCTGGACGTTGCTTCCGCATCATCAGTCCCGCTATCAGCCGTATTATTTCCAACGTTTTCTTCCATTTCTCCCTGCGGAGTTGTATCCTCCGGGCTCTCCTGGCTGCAGCCCGTCATCAACAGCATACACATTACCAAGATCATCGCCAAAATACGAGTCATTTTTTTCATACGTGTCATCCCCTTCAAGTAATTCGTCATAACAATGTTTGGGGCTAATTGGCGTTACCCTCCATATCCTCCTACATTGACGTTCAAACCGTAGCCCTCAAAAATACTGCGGGCACGCTTTAAAATATCGGGGCTTGGTTCATCTTTTCCCGCCAGCAGATAATGTCTGTCTAACGATTTCCATTTAGACTCTCCCAATTGATGGAAAGGAAGCAAATGTACCTGATATGCCCCAAACTTCAATGCATACTTTGCCGTATTGCGCAGGTTCTTCTCGTTGTCATTAAAATTTGGAATCAGCGGAACCCGGATAATTAGAGGTTTCTGCATTTTTTTAATTACCTCTAAATTTTTCAAAGGAAGCTCATTTCCAGACCCCGTATACTTTTTGTGCATTTCTGTGTCGGTATGCTTCAAGTCAAACAGTACCAAATCTACATTTTCCAGCAGGCGTGTAAAATCTTCCTCACAGCACACACCACAGGTTTCTATGGCGGTATGGATCCCGAGCTGCTTTAACCGCAATAACAGTTCGCAAGCAAATTCAATGTGTGCCACAGGATCTCCGCCGCTTAGCGTTACACCTCCTCCTGAATATTTATAAAAGACCTCATCCTGTAATACTTTTTCTATCACCTCTTCTACTGTGTATTTCCTGCCAACAATTTTTCGTGCTCCAGAAAAACATACTTTGACGCATTCTCCACATTCAACGCAGCGGGTCCGGTCAGTTACGATTTCTTCTCCCTTCACACTCACTGCCTGCTTCGGGCAAGCAAGGATACATGCGCCGCAATGGATACATTTGCTTTCAATAAAAAAAAGCTGCGGCTGCTTACGCTGGGTTTCCGGATTATGGCACCAGATGCATCTTAAAGGACATCCTTTAAAGAATACTAATGTGCGGATTCCCGTCCCATCATGAACCGAAAACCGTTGTATGTCCGTTATCTCTGCCTCTGCATTCATCTCCTCTTTCACCCCCATTGCTTTGCTGAAATCCTCGCATCCCATATTTCTCACAAGTACCTGCTGTGTGAAAGGCATCAGTGGCCATGCCAAATTTGTTCACTTACTCGGCATTTTTCTTGCTGGAAATATCGATACTAACCGCAATCAAAAGAACTGCGCCTTTTACGATATACTGAAATGTCGAATCCAAATTCATGAGACTCATGCCGTTTTCCAGGCTTGCCATCATCATCGTACCGATAATGGCGCCTATAACTGTACCAGAGCCTCCTAAAGTACTGGTTCCGCCAACGATGCAGCCGGTAATTGCGCTAAACTCAAAGCTCTGCCCAACCATGGCAGTTGCCTGCCCCACACGCCCAAGGAATACAATGCTGGCAATCGCTGTGATCAGGCCCATAAACGCATAAACAATCATCTCTGTGCGGGGAATATTGATGCCCGCCAGCCTCGCCGCATCTCGGTTACTCCCCAGGGCATAAATGCTGCGGCCAAGCGTCGTACTCTGTGATAAAAATGTAAACATGGCAGCCAATAGGAACAGCAACACGATTGCATAGGGAATTCCCTTATACTCCAGAAGCACTACGAGCAGCAAAATCGAAAGCCCTACGACTACAACTATTTTGAAACTCTCCAGCCGGACACTTAACACAGGAAGCCCATAGCTTTTCTGTGAAAGTCTCTTTTTCAATGTGTACGCAACAAACAGGCACATAGTCAGCACTACAAAAATGATGCTGGCACTATTTAGCAGAAACCCACGGCCCATTTGCGCAAAAGAATCGCTTACCGGCCCTTGAGCCTTTCCCTCGCCAATCAGCAAAGTCAGCCCTTTAAAGATCAACTGTCCGGCCAATGTTGCAATGAACGCAGGAATCCTTCGGTATGCGATCCAGTATCCATTCCAGCAGCCGATGAGAGTTCCTATAATCAATGTAAAAAGAATGGTTGGCGTTGTCCCCAAATTATGCTGCGTCTGCAGCACTGCTGCAAAATTTGCCAAAAAGCCGAGCACTGCACCCGCCGAAAGATCAATGCCGCCTGACACCATTACCCAAACCATACCGATTCCTAAAATTGAAAAGGTGCATCCCTGCAGCAGCAGATTGCTGAGATTCAGGCTTGAGAGAAACACACCGTGTGTCAATATCTGAAACAGAAGGAAAATACCCGCCATTTCTATAACCATTGCAAACTTCGTGATATTTCCCCGGATGTCGATCTTTAACACTTGGTGTTCATTCTGCTGAGCTTCCAACATATTCACCTCTTTCTCCTGACGCACAATACAATATTTTTTCCTGAGTTGCATTTTCTCTTGTCAGTTCTCCATTGATCGTTCCTTCATGCATTACATAAATTCGATCACTCATTCCGAGAATCTCCGGAAGTTCCGAGGAAATCATAATAATCGCAACGCCTTTGGACACCAATTCATTCATAATCTGGTATATTTCGTATTTTGCGCCGACATCCACTCCTCTGGTCGGTTCATCCAAGATCAGCACTTCTGGTTTTGCCAACATCCATTTTGCCAAGATTACTTTCTGCTGATTTCCGCCGCTTAACGTCTCTGTGCATTGATCAACATCTCGCACCTTGATATTGAGGTCTTTTACATACTGCTGGGCCTGTGTAATTTCCAAATTTTGATTGATGGTCCATAAGTGTGTCAATCGCTTTAGACTTGCCAAGGACATATTGCGTTTAACGTCATGCGATAATATTAGGCCGTATTGCTTTCTGTCTTCTGACACATAGCCGATCCCCATTCGGATAGCTTGCTCCGGTGATCTGATTTGGACTTTCTGTCCATTAAGCCACAATTCACTTTTTTCATCTGCCTTGAGCATTCCAAATAAACTCAGTGCAAACTCCGTGCGCCCGGCACCCATCAGTCCAGCAATCCCGAGTATTTCCCCTCTATATACGCTTATGTTGACATCATCAACCAACTTTTTTCTGGATCTTGCCACTCTTCCAAAGGCAAGGAAGCCTGATTTGTCTACTTCATCATACCACCTTGCCAGCCTTGTCAAAGCAATATCCTTAAACTTACACTGATGATAGATTAAGCCTAACCGCATAGACAGATAATATCCTTTCTTTATATCGGGATATTCCTTGAAAAGAATTTCAGCCCGTATTCTTTGAGACTGAGTCCATAAGGATTCCTTCTTGTAAAGCAGATAAATACTTCTCGCTAACAACTGCTTTCTTGTATCTCCATTAGCGAAAACAGGTGCATGATACATCTTTCCACAGGCCTTTGCATAAGCAATCTGAGTGGACTCTTCATCCAAAGCCTCCCAGCGAGCTTTTACACGCATCTCCTGCACAGCTTCATAAGCTAACTTCTGTACGTGAAAGCGATCGGTAACACGTTTGGCCGCAGGAAAGCAGATGCGTGCAATCTGCTCCATGTTAGGAGCCATATCCAAGGTTATCTCGCGCACTTGGTAACGGCGGCGACGGGAGAGCTTAAGCAGGACAGAAGTGACCGTATGAACGTCCGTACCTTTAATGATAGCAATCATACTACCTTTACCACCGTGAGCTTCTTTATTGGTCAGTACAGTATAGAGTTCTCCACGCGAGAGGGCTACCTCATCAATACAGATATAAGCACCGATATTCTTTTCGAATAGTAGCCAATCCTCTGCATGAACAAGTTGGTCCCAATGGAGATAACCACTTAGATGGTTACGGTATTGACGCTCCAATAAATCCCCGTCAACTCCATATAAAACACCTAAGAGCTTGCAACTGATCGGATAGCTATCAATATAGTTCTTTTAAAAAAGACGCAAAATCCTGCGTCATACGAGTACCTTCAGCCACCATACGCCAGTTACGAGAGATATACTCATTATGCTTCTTTAAGAGCCAGCGACGACGACGAATATTAAGGAAGACCTTCTTGCCACGAAGAGGAAAATCCTGAACAATAACAGGATCATAAAAGCCTTTACTCTCAGTATCCTGATCTGTATACTTCTCAGGAACGATATTTTTCTCCTCAAGGTAGATCACAACTTCATTTACGCTTTCCTTCACATCAACAAGATCAAAGTAATCTAAAGTGCCTTCAGGAAGAAGAAGGCGATAACCGTTTAACTCCATAAGCTATGAATTTGGAGACAAAGATAACAATTTATAAATTTACCCCTCAGGTTTTTACATTGACCCGTTATAAAAATGCCGTTGTCTGATTGTTGGATTCAGGCAACGGCATTTATAACTT
>OGGE01001882.1_pt1 | contig 11540 bp, 11 predicted proteins | sample 1571121 | NCBI WGS metagenome assembly OGGE01 (sample SAMEA2581959, study PRJEB24529) | metagenome | biome: Human gut stool | place: China | collected 2011
TCTTCTGATCGGCATTCCCGCGGGCGTCTTTGCCGCGCTGCGCCGCAATACGCCGGCCGACCGCGCGATGATGGTCGCATCTGTCATGGGCTACGCCGTCCCGAACTTCTTCATGGGCATTCTGCTTTTGCTGGTGTTCTCGATCTGGCTCGGATGGTTGCCTTCATACGGCAACGCTACGGCCGCGCACTACATCATGCCGATCATCACAATGGCAACGACCGAAGCGGCCATCTTCTCGCGTTATGCACGCAGTGCCATGATCGAATCCATGCGCCTGCCGAGCGTCAAAGCCGCCATGATGCGAGGGCTTCCGCGCACCCGCATCATCTGGCTGCATGCGCTGCCCAACGCCATGCTATCGATTCTTACCATTCTGGGCTTTTTCCTGGGTACGCTCGTGGCAGGTGCCGTGATTACCGAAACGGTCTTCTCATGGCCGGGCGTGGGCAAGCTTCTGGTCCAGTCCGTTGCCAACCGCGATATTCCGGTGGTGCAGATGATTGTTCTGGCAACTGGCGCCTCGCTTATCGCCGCCAACCTTCTGATGGATCTTCTCGCGCTCGTCTTCAATCCGCGTCTGAGAAAAGCCAACTAATCCAACGTACGAACGCTATGACTACAGCAACAGCTACAACAACGATGTCGGCCTGGGCGGCCAACCGCCCGTCGCCGCTGGCGGCAACCGCGGCGCTCATCCTTCCGGTCCTCTTTACGGGCGGACTGCTGGCGCCCTGGATTGCCCCCTACGGTCTTGAAGACATGGATCTGATGGCCCGACTGGTGGCACCCTTTACGTCGTCAGCGCATATTCTCGGCACCGATGAGCTCGGGCGCGACATCTTGACGCGTCTTCTATACTCCTTGCGCCTATCCTTTGTCCTGGCCGTCTGCGGCACATTGATCGGCGCCATTCTCGGTACGGCTCTGGGCTTTTTGGCCGCGCGCTTCGGCGGCGTCGTTGACGATCTCGTCAACGTCGGCGTCGACTTTACAGCCTCGCTTCCGTTCATCATCCTGGCGCTCACGATCCTCGCGTTTCTCGGTACCGACGTCAAGGTGATCATCGTGATCATGGCCTTCTACGGCTGGGACCGATACGCCAAGCTCTCGCGCAACCTTGCCCGCTCGGCATACACCGAAGGCTACGCCGGCGCTCTCGAAGGCCTGGGATTGCCGACTCGCCGCATTCTTCTCAAGCATATCCTGCCTAACATCGCGAGCGCTCTTGTGGTGAACATGACTCTTAACTTCCCGGGCATGATTCTTCTTGAAACGAGTCTGTCCTTTCTCGGCGTCGGCGTTCAGCCGCCGATGAGTTCCCTTGGAACCATGCTGGGCTTCGGGCGTGATTACCTCACTACCGCCTGGTGGATTGCCGTGGTGCCCGGTGTCACGATCGTGATTTCGACGCTTTCCATGTCCGTGCTGGGCGACTGGGTGCAGCAAAAGCTTGAGCCGCAGTCCCGCTGACCATGAATGACTCTATCGACTGATTCAAATGACCGATACGAATTCCTTTCCCTGCAAGTTTCTATTGGTGGGCTTCGACGGCCTGCGTCCCTGCGACATTACGCCCGATGTGATGCCCAACCTCGCGCGTTTTCGCGATGAAAGCCACACCTGGGAAAACTATCTGGCGAGCTTTCCCACCGAAACGTACGTTAACCATCCCGTGATCTTTTCGGGGTTTCGCCCCAACGGTCACGGGCTGATCGCCAACAGCTTCTATTGCCCTGAACTTAAGGGCAAGGCGCAGCTTTTCTGCGGTTGGGATACTGAGAGTGTGATCGCTCAGGACGAAGCGCGTCCCGAAGGGCTCTATGCCGTGCCTGATATGGCTGAACTTCTTGCTCAAAAAGGTAAGACCATGCGCGTATTGTGTGCCAATTCTGCCGGCAGCACTCGCCTCCAGAATATGCACGCTGATCGTTATCCGGGGCACTTGAACGCCTGTATTCATGCGCTGGAGAAAGCCATTCCGATCAATGAACGCAATCGTTTGCTGCAGCACAGTCCGGCCACGATGCCGCTTACGTTCCCTGACTTTGCCGCGCAGTCGGAGATGCTCGACATTCTGTTTCGTGATGAGCTCAATAACGGCGTACAGAACCTGGCCGACATGACGGTGTTCTGGATCGGTGAGCCCGATCATTCGAGTCATGAAATCGGACTCAAGAGCGAACTTACGGAACGCGCCCGCACACACGCCGACAAGCTCTTCGGGCGCACCTACGATTGGTGGCTCAAGGAGGGGCGCAGCCGGAACGTTCAGCTTGTGACGATGTCCGATCACGGCCACGGCGAAATCGCCGGTCACGTCGACTTTGCCGGCATTTTGCGGCAGGCCGGCTGCACGGTGGTGACCGATCGGGAGATTCTTGGTGGCGCCGATCCGAATGAAGCGGAAATGGTGTTGGTGGGCGACTACACCGCAGGCCTCTGGGTTAAGGACAACAGCGTTGAGAATCTCACGAGGATTGCGCAGATACTGACGTCCGATCCCGGCGTCGGGCTTGTGTTCTCTCAGCCCAACGAACAATACCGAGACGCCGTGGCAGGCCGCGTTCCCGGTACGCTTTCGGAAGCATTGGTGTTCAGTGAAAGCGTTCGCGGCCCGGATCTGCGAATCGTGGGTCGAGGCGACAACAGCACCGGACGTATTTTGAGCGGCGGTCATTACTCATTGGGTTGCGGCAACCATGGCGGTCTGACGCCGGCTGAGCTGCACGCGCATCTGTCGTGTGCGGGTACGGCATTCACGCAACAGACTCGCCGGCATAAGGCACCTGCCGGCCACGATGATCTGGCCAAAACCATACTCACGCTGATGGGAGCTGAAGCAAACCATTCGCCTGCGAGAGTCCTTGACGAAGCACTCAAGGATGATGTTGATGAGTCCTACGGCGTTTTTACCCTGCGTTTGTCGCAAGGCAAGCTTAGTATGACGATTGAGCATGCGCACTACGCGGGGCGACGTTATGTGTTAAGCGGTGAGAGAGAAGACGGGGCGTTGCCGGCTTTCAATACAGTCGGTTAAGAGTCACCGAAAGGCAAGCTTCAAAATACGGGATGTTTTGACGTACTTCGCTCGTGCTCCCAATAGCGCGTGCCTGTTTATGTGGTTGATGTTGAGATCGCACGGTTAATGATTTTGCCCGGTTCTGTGAGGCGATTGGCTAAACATTCGACAATCGGGAGTCTCTCGAGTTTAGCTAGCGTTTAATTGTAGAAATTAATTAACTAAAGCGTGATAGGATGCTCCGTGTCCGGAAACGCGGAGCAGCCATGTCAAGAAAGCCGCAGGTTGTCACAGCCGGCAACGAAGTCAAGGAGCAACTCCAAAACATCGTCAACAGGCGTAAAAGCGAACAGCGTCTTGTAGAACGGGCCAGGATCATTTTGAAATGTCTCGAAGGCATGCCTCTTGAAGATATTGCCAAGCAAGTAAGCGTTTCCAAAGTTACCGTTAGCAAATGGAAAAGTCGTTTTTTGAGCGATGGATTCCAGGGGTTGTTCGATATGCCCCGATCCGGTCGAACGGCAAGCTACACGAAACAAGATGAGCAACGAGTCATCGATCAGATAAGTCAAGAACCGCCGAACGGGTTGTCCAGGTGGGATGGAACAACGCTTGCCCGAGAGTTAGGCTATTCCGACGACTTTGTCTGGCGCGTCATGCGTAAAAACAACCTGCACTTGAATCGCAGTCGAAGCTGAATGGAAGCGGCCATCTCCATTCTGGAAAGCTGCTCTTCGAAAGCTGTCCATCCGGTTTGACGATCGTCACATCTCCTTTGTTGATTAACAACCTAAAACAAGTCGTCCGCAAAATCTTTTACATTCTCCCTGCAGGCGCAATCGTTTGAGCTTTTCAAGCTCATTGCGTTGTTGCTCAGGCATACGAGTTTGTGTTGCGGTGGCCCAGTGGCTGACTGTAATGCTTTGACATTCTGAAACCTTCTGTTGATACATGGCTTATAGCTGTGTTCGTTTTGGGATTCAAAATTCCGCAATGATGACCTCAGTTCAACTCTTTAGGAGGATGAGGATACTAATGAGAACTCAGATGTAAGCCGACAACACCGACAATGCACACGCAGATAAAGAAAACTTGACCCTTGTTGAGGCTTTCATTGAACAGGAAAGCCCCGACTATCAGAACGCCAGCAGCTCCGAGTGTTGTCCAGACGGCATACGTGAGTCCTGACGGGAGAGTCTTCATCACCCGTGCGAGAAGGTACATGTTGGCGCACGTTAGCGCGATGGGTACAAGAGCAAAGATTCGGTCAAGCGAATAATAGGACAATGCCTTGAGACTGCAGCCCCAGGCAATTTCAGTCACGACGGCGATCATTAACAGAGCCCAAGTTGAAAGCATTATGTGCCTCCCTTATTTCGGGCTCATGAAGAAACAATCCTTCTGTCAGCATGGAAACCCTCAGATGCAGGCAGAAGCAGGACGAGGTCACGTCAGGCGCGCCCATTGTAGCGCCTTCCGGCCAAAAAGGCTTTTTCTATTTCGACCGTGTTAAGCCAACGCGATTTTTAGAAAAACTACAGCGGGATTCTTGGAAAGGCAACCTCCGCACCCCTCCAAGACGTTTCCTCATGCTTGCGCGACGGCGGCTCTAGAAATCCTGTTGCAGGTCTTTAAGTTTTCGCGTTGTATACGGTCGGTTTACAACTCGATTCATTGAATTTCTACAATGCAATTTCTTGTTGGTTGACGCAGTAAGCTTCCACAAAACGACAAAGAATTGAGCCGTCCCCAACAAGGGAAAAAATGAGTCAGACAACATCAAGCGCAATGAGCGAAGGTCCACATCTTTGTCTCAAAAACATGCTTAGCAAAACAGAGATCGTTCAGTTCAAAGCGCTTGCAGCCAACAAGTTGCCTATCCGTCGAATTTTCGAACTGACTGACGGGATTTGTTGTGCCGTCGTCCAACGCAATTTGCAGGAACAGAGTGTCAGGATCGGATCGCGACAGCTTCAGCGTTTCAGTGAGCCGTGGCGACTGCAGTACAAGGCCGTCAGGAAATACGGTCGACGTTACGAAACCGCACCGGGCGATCACATGCAGATTGACTTTTGCGAGAAAACCATCATGGGCAACAACGAGGCCGTCAAAATCCACGTGTTCGTTGCCGCATTAGTTTTCTCCAGACGGATTTTTGCCAAGGCTTACCCTGCGAAAAATCAAACCGCATGGCTTGATGGCATCAAATCGGCATTTTTTTCTTCAAGGCGCGTCCGAGAGCGTTTGTCTGCGACAACACCAGATGTTTGGTTCGCGCCCACAACCGCCGCGGCTCAACCGAATGGACGCAAGCCTATTGCTTGTGCGTCGTATCATCCGTAGTCAAAAGGTAGGGTGGAAAGAGCAGTGCGCTATGTACAAAGCAATGCCTTGTAAGGCAAACCGTTCGAAAGTTCGCAGGCAATCAATCATTGGCTGGAGCACTGGTCCCTGACATACGCTGACGAGCGCCTGCTCAACGATTGTCTCAACTCACAGAGAGCGTTTCTTAGTAAAGAGACAAGCGACGAAGGCATTGAAGGCTTGCCTGGATTCGTGCGCGTAGGGAAAGAAACAAGGAAAGTCGATGCGACAGGCTTCATCCGCATCGCTCCATTCTTGCTTGTGGGGAAAAACTCTCCGAAGATCTCAAGGCTTCTTGCGGCGACAGGCAACGCAGTGCCCTTGAGAATCTGAGATTTTGAGAGCTTGGTCATGGCACCTCCCTACTGAGACCAAAAGGTGTCCCCGGTAGCTCTCAAAATCAACACTTTGCTTTAACAGAGCCTTTCTGTCATTGAGCCTGACAAATTACGACTTTAGACGTCGAATAACTTTTCGAGCGCATCGCGGCTGCTAGCGATTTCGGGGTGCTCCGAGAGGGCGATCATGAGCTTTAGACGTGCTTTGGCGGCAGACGTTTCGCCTCCCATTGCCGCGCCGACGCGACGCGTGTCGGTAACGCTGCCGGGGTAGCCGTAAACATCAAGCACGCGCCCGCCTGCTGCTCGGGTCGTGAGCACAACGGCAACGCCTGCTTTTACGGCGTCTTCAATGCCTGAAACCATGGGGGGCGGCACGTTACCACGGCCGAATCCTTCGATGACAATGCCCTGGCAGCCCTGTGAAACAGCAAAGTCAATGTAGTCGCGAGTCGAGCCGGTCATAGCTTTGATTACGTCAACGCGGGCGGTAAGCGCTTTTGGGGCAAAACGAACAGAGTTAACGGGTTTGCGGCGAACAACAACTTTGTCGACATCAACGTAGCCTACAGGGCCCCACCAGGGCGACTCGAATGTGGCAGGGTTGGCCGAATGGGTCTTTGAAACTTCGCCTGCGGCGTGTAGTGTTTCGTTCATGCAGACTAGTACACCCATGCCGCGAGCCTGTTCGCTTGAGGCAGTTTTGACCGCGCAGTAGATGTTCATGGGGCCGTCGGGGCTTGCCTCATCAGCGCCGCGCATCGCAGCCGTCATCACGACGGGCTTTAGGTTCTTGTGCAGCAGATCCAAAAAGTAGCTCGTCTCTTCGAGTGTATCGGTGCCGTGTGTGACGATGGCGCCGGCAACGTCGTCTCGAGCGAGAACCTTCTCAAGTCTGACGTGCAGATCCCACATTGTCTGAGGCGTCATGGCCGGAGAGGCAATGTTGGAAAACTGAATAAATTCTAAAGGGGCGATTTCGCCTAGACCCGGCACGGCCGCAGCCAAGTCTTCACCCGTGCAGGCCGGTACCAAGCCCTTTAGCTTCGGGTCATATTTCATGGCGATGGTGCCGCCCGTGGCAAGCACAACAACTTTTTGATCAATCATTGCGAAACCTTAAGAGACAACTCCTCAGCAGATTTTGGTTTTACCTGAACGCTAGGTTGCCAGATTACTAAAAAGGGTTACTGGAGAGTTTTTGGAATTACGGAATCGGTGGCAAATCAAGCGGCGGGAGTATATCCCAAAGTTTTTTGCTAGGGACGTGACACCCCATGCATTGGAACTTTCTCGATGCTCAGCGCGAATGTTGCGCAGCAGGGCATGGATCATATTGACTGAGTCGTTGGAAACTTTGATTTTCAGAGCATCCGCATTCGCGCGGTTCCGGGTCAAGATCATCTGGCGCGCGACGCCGCCAACATGCAGATATCACTCGCGTAGCTTCTTTGAAGTTCGCAGGGCCAACTATTGATCAGGCTGCGTCGCCTGCTGTGGCGGCGCCGAGTCTTGAGAGTCAAACGTGCTTCGGGATGTGTTTTGCAGTGCGTTTTTTCACAAAAGTTCTGCAAGGTGGCTGCGTAGTGTGGCTACGATTTTGCGGATTACAGGGTCTTTTTCCGCCGAACGCCGGAATCCCAGTTCGACCGGGTAGACGGGGTAGGCGATCGGGCACTCGTGGTACTCCAGAGATGTGATGGCAGCGATGCTTTTGGCAGCGTGCCGAGGCATGGTGATGATGGAGTCGGTGCCTTTTAGAAGAAACGGTGAAGCTGCGAAGTGCGACGTCGAAACGCGGATGAAGCGCCTGGCACCGCGTCTGCCGAGCACTTCGTCGACGACACCGAAGAAACCTCCAAAGCTCACCAGGATGTGCTCATGAAGAATGTAACTTTCGTAGCCGAAAGGGGAATTGAATGTTTCGGGATCGATTAGGCATCCATAGGTGCCCGAGCCTACTGATTCGTGCTGAAGCAGTTCACTGTTGATACCGCCAGCGGTGATGGACAGGTCGATGTCGCGGTTGATCAGCATATCGCTGACGAAAAGAGAGTTCGTCTGCCGGAATCTCAAGCGTCCGCCCGGAATGAGTTCTCTTGCCATCTCCACCATTTTTGAGCCCAGAGCAATTTCAAAGTCGTCCGACATCCCTACCGTAATGGTTCTGCCTTCGAAAAGTCCTTTTCTACCGGCATACAGCTCGAATGTCTTTTTGGCTTGATTGAGTGACTCGGAGGCAAACGGGTAGATCTGTTGGCAAAAGAGAGTGGGCTTGAGTCCACGACCGGTGCGCACAAACAACGGGTCGTTGTATGCGTTTCGCAACTGTGCCAAAGCGGCCGAAACAGCCGATTGCGTGATGTTTAAACGGATTGCCGCGCGTGAGGCACTGCCCTCTTCAAATACGGCCTCCAATACGCGGAACGCATTGAGATTGAAGTTGTCGATATAAGAGTTGCTCATATCAGATTCTCATGTCCATCTGTATTCACAGGGAGGTGACAGTCGAATAATAACCGCATTACTAACACCGGACATACCGGCCACATAAGGAGGTTTGATATGAGCAAGCATGTTGTAGCAGCTTTGCAATTGGGTTCTGATCCGCGTGGCAAGCAGGCTACGCTCGAAAAAATTCTCTCGTACGAGGACCAGATCAAGGAAAGCGGCAGTGAACTCGTCGTGCTCCCGGAAGGTCTCCTCGGATCCTATCCCAAGGGTGAAATTTTCGGAACCTACCTTGGCTACCGCCTTGATGAAGGCCGCGAAAAGTTTTGCCAGTACTTCAAGAACGCCATCACGGACAACGGCCCTGAGAGCGAAGAGCTCGCAGGTCTTTCCGCCCGCACCGGCGCTTCTTTGGTGGTGGGCTGCATTGAGCAGACACAGCATGCGCTCTTTTGTGCCGCATTTTTCTATGACCCGGAAAAGGGGCTTGTCGGCAAGCATCGCAAGCTTATGCCGACGGCGTCCGAACGTCTGATCTGGGGACAGGGCGACGGCTCGTACATGCCGGTGGTTGAAACCAAGGTCGGTCGCGCAGGCGCCGTCATTTGCTGGGAAAACTATATGCCGCTTTTCCGTGCCTACATGTATAGCCAGGATCTTGAAATTTACTGTGCTCCGACCGTCGCTGTGACGGACATCTGGCAGGCATCCATGCGGCACATTGCGCATGAAGGCCGTTGCTTTGTAGTCTCTGCGGTTCAGTATTTGCCGCCGCCTGAAGTCCTGGGCGTTGATGTTCCGCACTGGGATCCCAAGGAAGAACTCATGCGAGGCGGTTCAGTCATCATTGATCCGCAGGGCAACGTTCTGGCGGGGCCTCTCTATCACGAAGAAGGCCTGCTGACAGCTGAAATTGATACGGACGATATTGTTCGCGCCCGCTACGACCTCGATGTTTCAGGACACTACGCGCGTCCCGACGTCTTTAAGCTTGTCGTCGACACTCGCCGCAAACTCAACGTGGAAAAAGTGACGGAAGACTGCTGCTGTCAAGACAAATAGGGGGGTGAGACATGGAAATGCATTTAATCATTGCTCAGCTCATCATTGCTGCCACGTTGATTTTGATGGTCATTGGCAGAACGCCTCTGTTCATGACAGCCATGTTCGGGGCGACCCTTGCGGCTCTCGTGGGCGGCATTCCGCTCACGGCGGCGCAAGGAGTCTCCATCAAGTCGCTTCTGATCGGCGGCTTGAACCCGGTGCTCGTTGATATGGCAGGTATTCTGCTTTTCATCGGCATCATGAAGACCTCAGGCTTCCTCTCAGTCATCATTAAGGAAGTCATCAAGTTCGGCAACTATGTGGGCGGTGGCCCGGGCATTATCACGGCTGCGGCATTCGTTGCTGGCGTGATCGGCATGTTCGTGGGCTACACGCAGGCTGCCATTACGGGTGTGATTGCCGGTCCCGCGGCTATCAAGCTCGGCGTCAAGCCCAATGAAGCGGCTGGCGCCCTGCAGCACGCCAACAACCTCGGCTGCGGCGCAGGCTTCGCACATCCGACCGAATTGAGCATTCTCGCGTTGACGGGGCTTACCTTCGGCATGTTCAACATCTGGATGGCCATTTCTGCCTTTGCCATCATGGGCGCCGGCTGGTGGCGCATGAGAAATCGCATCGTTGCAGAAGGCGGTCAGGTTTCGAAGTTCTCCAAGGAACAGATCAAGTTGATTTTGGACGGCTTTGACAAGACCGACCACATCAACCCAGTGAAGGCCTTTATCCCGTTCATCGTCCTGCTCGTGTTTGCTTCAAGTGGCATCCCGGTCTTCGTGGTCTGCTTCGTTGCAGCGCTGCTCACGATTCTGCTTTCCGGCAGAAACATCATGCAGAGCGAGACCGATATGGTCGAAGGCGTCAAGATGCTGTCGGTTCCGTTTACGGCCATCATCATCTTCCTGTTTCTTTCTGGCGTTATCAACAACGTTGGTGTGATCGATACGCTCAAGAACTTCTTTGAGCCGATCCTCAACACGGCTCCGATCGCCCTGATGTTTGTCGTGTCCATGATTGCGGGCGTTGTGACCCAGTCCTATACGGGCGCTGCCGCCATCATCTTGCCCTTTGTCACTCTCGTGATGGGCACGGGTGCTGATCCGATGGCCACCGCTGTGGCGGCTGCTTCGGGAGGTAACATCGGCCAGTACTACCTGACCGGCGGACCGGTGTCAGGTCTAAACACTGTGACGCCTGTGGTTCCGGGTTCTGACCTGCGCGGCGCCAACCTGTTCCAGCGTCCGAACCATATCGTGGGTGCCATTGTGGCCGCCATTATCACGGTTGGTCTTGCACTGGTCTAGCAACAAATCGTCAAATCCATCATCGACATCTCGTCGTTTTAATAGCCCGGTTGTTCCTATGTGTCATCCGGGCTCTTTTTTCAAAAATGCAAAACACACACTCCTCATAGAAGTTTGGAATCAAAAGACGGGAAGCTCTTGTTTTCTCCGACTTGGCTAGAAGAAACCAAAAGCGCTCCAAAAGGCGAAAAAGGAGACAAGTTATGAAGAAATTGAGAATCGCAGTTACGGCAGACACCATGCCTGAAATCTCCCACGTCACCAACATCATCCGGGCGCCGTTCAGTCCGCGTCAGCTCGTTGAGGTCATTGCTGCGCTTGATGCCATTCCGGTTGTGCTCCCTGATGTGACCGGCGCCTGTGGCGAGGACTACGTCGAGCTCTTCGACGGCCTGATCATCCCGGGCGGTCCCGACATCGATCCGCGCTTTTTCGGAGAGCAGCCTTTCTGGGCTCTCGGTCGCACCAACTACAAGCGAGACGTTTTTGAAATCGGGCTTGTGCAGGCGGCGCACTGCGCGGGCAAGCCGCTTCTGGGCATCTGCAGAGGCTGCCAGCTCATCAACGTTGCCTTCGGCGGTACGGTTTATCAGGACCTTCGCACGCAGTTCGCCGAAGCCTACATCCAGCATTCGCAGCAGGCGCTTGGCTCCTATCCGGTTCACGAAGTGCGCTTTCCGGAGGGTTCCTCGCTTTATCAGACCTTTGGCGGCACGACGCAGGTCAACTCCCGCCACCACCAGGCCGTCCACGAGATCGGCAAGGGACTTAAGGCAACAGCCTTTGCGCCCGACGGTGTCATTGAGGGTCTTGAGGGCACCGAAGGCGCTTCGATTGTTGCCGTGCAGTGGCACCCGGAAAACATGTGGATCGAGCATGAAGAAATGAAGCGCTTTTTTGCCGACTACCTCAAGCGCGTGCAGGAAAGCGTGGAGTCAAAGCGCTAAGGGGGCACATTCCGATTTGTTTGTCAAGGGTTAAGCGCAGAACGAAGCCAACTCT
>OGGE01001885.1_pt1 | contig 11529 bp, 7 predicted proteins | sample 1571121 | NCBI WGS metagenome assembly OGGE01 (sample SAMEA2581959, study PRJEB24529) | metagenome | biome: Human gut stool | place: China | collected 2011
AATCTAGATAAGTTACCTCAAATAAAAAAGAAAGTAGGTAATAATAATTGATCCTAACAAATAACTTAACACCTGATAGTGCCTGTTGTACCTTCTTCAGTAATGATATCTATTTTGCTTCTTTTTCTAATGCTATCTTGTTTGATGATAAACAAGTCATTCGTCCCGAAAGACTTGTACGTTATGAAAATGATATGTCACTTATTATCGATGATACAAAGAGTGCAGAAGATAAAAAAAGAAGAAGGGACATTGTCGTAAAAACAGATGTTGATGGTGTCTGTTGTCTCTTGAGTATTGAACATCAAAGTACGATCGATAAGAATATGGTGATACGATGTGGCAACTATGAAATGTTGGAGTATTTAAAACAGTTAAAAAACAAAAAGCTTAAAAGATTAGTTCCTCAAGTTATGATTGTTTTTATACAGGAGATAAAAAATGGAGTACCCCTTTAGAATTAAATGATTACTTTGATATACCAGAAGAATTAAAAGAATATGTTAATGATTGGAAAATCAAAGTTGTCGATGTCAAAGAAATAGATACCAGTAAGATCAAAGATGAACAAACAAGATATTTTATAGAAGCTATCCAAGAGATGTATAAAGGAAACTTTGAAGGATTACACCGAAGAATAAAGATGAATAGAGATAACTTTATTTATGCAGCCATCATTACAGGAAGTTTAGATTTAATTAGAGATTTACCAGAAGGAGATGAAATCGATATGTGTGAAGGAATGGAAAGAATGGCAGAAGGATTTAGAAATGAAGGAAGAAAAGAAGGTGAAAAACGAGAAAAGAAAACTGTATTATCATTATTGAAAGTAAAATTAGGAAATGTATCAAATCAACTCGAACAAGCGATACAAAATAGCTCAATAGAAAAACTCAATACATTAACACTTTCAATTTTTGATATCACAAACGAAGATGACGTTTTAAAAATCATTAATTAATAAGTTAATATATAAACAAGAAAAAGCAAGGCATTTTATTTGGCTTGCTTTTTTTATAAAAAAGAAAAGTACGGTTTTGTCGTACTTTTCTTTCGTTTATTTTTTTGATAACGTTTCAATAAACTCATTTAAACGATTAAGCCATTGATCATGTTTATTGATTTTAATTGTTATTTTATTATCTAAAGATTTAAAGGCTGGCTTTGTAAAAAGTTGATTAGCAAGCAAGAATAATTTATCACCTGAAATTGTTTCAAAAGCGTTTGGTGAAAAGATAATTTCTAGTTGTTTACCAGAATCTTTAATATCTTCAATAATAGAATAATGTGAAAGAATTTCAAGTTTTCTCTTTTCAATCAATGTTAAAATAGCTTCTGGTAAATTTCCATAATAATCATCAAATTCCGCTTTTAAACTATTAAGTTCACTCATTGTTTTTGCTTTATCTAATCTTTGATACAATTCAAGTTTTTCATAATCACTTTCTACATAGTCATCAGGAATATAACCATCTACACTCACATTTAAGTTTTTAACCTCTTCTTCAGGCTTTTCATCTTTATGCATTCTTACATTGATGGCATCTTGTAAGATTTTCATATACATTTCAAAACCAATATCATCAATAAACCCAGCTTGTTTACCCCCAAGAATATCTCCTGAACCACGAATTGATAAATCACGCATGGCAATTTTATAACCACTACCAAGTTCAGTAAATTCTTTAATCGCTTTTAAACGTTTTAATGCATCATCTTGAATAGACTTATCCTTTTTATAAAGAAGATAAGCATAAGCGCCTCTTTCACTACGACCTACACGTCCTCTAATTTGATAAAGTTGGGCTAAACCAAATTTATCAGCATCTTCAACAATCATCGTATTGGCATTAGGAATATCAATTCCTGTTTCAATAATTGTTGTACAAATAAGAACATTAAATTCTTTATTCATAAAACGAAGCATAACATCTTCTAGTTCATTTTTATCCATTTGACCATGTCCTATAGCTACTTTTGCATTAGGAACAGTAGAAGAAATTTTATAAGCTACATTAGCGATTTGATCTGTTCGATTATAAAGATAGAAAACTTGTCCATCCCTAGCGAGTTCTCTTTCAATAACTTGTTTAATTAATGTATTATTTTTTTCAACAACATAAGTTTGTACAGGTAATCTATTTTTAGGTGGTGTATCGATTTTCGATAATCCTCTAATTCCCATTAAAGACATTTGTAATGTACGAGGAATTGGTGTAGCTGAAAGAGAAAGAACATCAATGGTTTCACGGTATTCTTTGATTTTTTCTTTTTGTTTAACACCAAAACGTTGTTCTTCATCGATAACAAGTAACCCTAAATCATTAAACGCGACATCTTTTGATAAAATACGATGTGTTCCTATTAATAAATCAATTTTACCTTCTTTAACTTCTTTTAAAATACGTTTCTTTTCTTTAGAAGAAGTGAAACGATTGAGTAAAGCAATTTCTACAGGAAAATTTTTAAAACGTTCGGTGGCTGTTTTAAAATGTTGCATTGATAAAATAGTTGTTGGACAAAGAAAAGCTACTTGTTTATGATCTAAAATTGCTTTAAAAGCACCTCGTAAGGCCACTTCAGTTTTACCAAAACCAACATCTCCACATAAAAGACGATCCATTGGTTGAGGTTTTTCCATATCCAATTTAATCTCATCAACACTTCTTTGTTGATCAGCAGTTAAAGCATAACCAAATTGATTTTCAAAATCAATTTGTAATTCATTATCCTTAGAAAAAGCAAACCCTGGTGAAGACATTCTTTTAGCATATAATTCTATTAATCGATCAGCAATATCATCAATTTTATTTTTAGCCTTTTGTTTAGCTTTTGTCCATTTGCTACTTCCAAGAGCATGGATCATTGGTACTTTACCATCAGCACTTGCATACTTACGAATCATTTTAAATTGTTCAACTGGAATATAAAGCGTATCATCTCCAGCATAAGCCACATATAAATAATCTTTATGATATCCTTTAACATCAAGTGTTTTAATTCCTAAATATTGCCCTATTCCATAGCTATCATGAACAACATAATCACCAACATTTAATTCTTGGAAGTTACGTAATGTTTTAGCATCTTTAAATCTAAAATATTTTGTTTTAGAAACATTGACTTTTCCAAATAATTCATTGGCTGTTAAAATAACTACTTTTTCTTCAATAAGTTCTAATCCTAATGCAAGTTTTCCTACATAAAGATTAATACCTGGATAAATTACTTCATCAATTCCTACAAGTGTATATTTCATTTCATGACGATCAAAAAGTTCCACCATCAATTGAAGTTGATGTTTATTTTCTAGAGAAATTAAAATTTGACTATTCTTTAAATAATCATTGATTTGTTGGATGACACGTTTTTCATCATCTCGATTAAACATCACATCGTGACTTAAAAAGACAACATCATCTTTATTTGTTGTAAAGGTATTAATGGCTTGATAGTTATCTTTAATAATGCTATCAAAGTCTTGATAAAGTTGATTATCTTTTAAAAAGCGTCCACTTTGGCTTAATTCTTGATAATAATAGAAGTTTTCTGAAATATAGTTTTTGATTTGAAAATGAATATCTTCTTCTTGACATAAAATAGTAATTGGATCATCTAAATAATCTTTAATACTCGTCACATTTTTAAAGAGATGATAATACGCATATTGACTACTATCTGTAGCATGTGCTTTTAAGTTTTCAATATCGATCATGATTTTTTCTTCAAAATCATCTTTAAATAAATCATCCATCTTTTGATATTGTTCTTCAAATGAATCTTTGATTTGTGTAACAACTGAACCTACTTCTTGATCTAAATAAAGAAGATCGGTAGCTGGAATAATTTCAATTTCATCCACTTTTTCAATCGTTCTTTGTGTTTTTTCATCAAAAAATTTAATATAATCAATTTCATCATCAAAGAAATCGATACGAATAGGATGGTCATATTGCATTGAAAAAATATCAACGACTCCCCCTCGTTTAGAAAAATAGAAAGGTTGATCAACACGTGTTGTATGCATATAACCTGCTTGCACTAAAAATCTTTGTAAATCATAAACATCAATATGATCTCCTACTTTTAAAGTCATACAGTTTTTCTTAAAAACATCAACAGTTGGAACATATCGCATCACACTATGACCATGACTAATCAAAAGATGTGGACCAGGTCGTGTAAGTTGATACATCGTTCCTAATCTTTGTCCTAATAATTCTCCTGAAGCAGCTAAACTTTCAATACGATAAGATTCATCTACAGGAAAATAAAGAGCTTCATCAATCATTTGTGAAACTTGTTTATAAAGAAGATTAGCTTCATATTGATTTGATTTAACAATCAGCATATCTTTTTTTAAAGTCAAAAATGCGCTAGCAATCAGTAGCGCTTCGCTGTTAGAAGAATTGACAACGATATTTTGTTTATTCAATAAAGCATTAAATGCTTTATTATCTTTTAATAAATGTAGTATCTTTTTCATATGTGCCTCTAATTAAAACGATTCATTGCATGGTTAAATCCATGATCCAAATAATCAACGACTGCATCACTGGCATTTTCAATTCCTTGATTGATAGCATCTTGTTCATCTTTTGTAAAACGTGATAAAACATAATCAACAACTTTTATATATTTACTACGATCAATACCTACACGAATACGATTGAAATTTTGACTTCCAGTATGCAAGATAATATTTTTAATACCATTATGTCCACCAGCACTACCACTTTGTCTTAAACGAAGCTTCCCTACTGGCATATCTAAATCATCATAAATAACTAAGATATCTTCTTGATTGATTTTAAAGAAATCCATGACTTGTCTAACAGATTCTCCAGATAAATTCATATAAGTTTGTGGTTTTAATAAAATCACATCTTCACCTTTATATTTACTTTTTCCATAAAGTCCTTTAAATTTGTTTTGTGTCATTTCAATATTTAATTTTTCACTTAAACGATCTAATACCATAAATCCTGTATTATGTCTTGTATTTTCATATTCTTTTCCAGGATTACCTAAACCAATAATTAATTTCATTTTTTACCTCTTTAATCCAAATATTTTCATCGAAATAGGAGCTAAATATGTGCGTGATTCATGATCATTATAAATCACTTCATATTCATCCATATCATTTATTTCAAAATCATAATACGAAGGATTAAAATATGCAACAATCTCTTGATATTTTCCTTTATTTTGTTTCACACAATATCTTAAAATACGATAATCAAAATGATTTGTACCTACATATTCATTTACTTCTTGAATTGTTTCATACTTAAATCCACCATTTTCTTTTCTAAGTTGAATCATTTGTTTAAGAGTTTCAATATCCTCTTGATTTTCATCAACTAAAGACCAATTGACTGCATTAATATGATCTAATGTATTATACGTATTTCCAAGTCCATCTTTACTACGATAGAACTCTTGACCACAATGAATAAAAGGAATTCCTTGTGATAAAATAAGCGCAACATTCAACATCAATTGTCTTTTCTTACGGGTTTCAAGTGGTTCATCCCCATTACTGATTGCAAATTTATCAAATGTTGTCGCATTATCATGGCATTCAACATAATTAATACTTTGATCAACATAGCTGTAGCGATTTGTATTTTTCATACATTCACCACCAATTTCACAATTATACATATTCCCCGCAAAATAACCTTTATCCTTTAAAGCAGAATCTCCACTACCACCCTTTAAAGTTTCACGATAATAATCATTAAAGAAGCCAATATTTAACATCTTACGATGATTATCTTGCATTCCTTTTTCATGATCATCCATAGCTGTAGGCATATTCCATCCTTCGCCATACATAATAAAACTATCATCTATTTTTGAAGCTTGATCATAAACTTGATTTAAGGTTTCAATATCAATAATACCCATTAAATCAAATCTAAAACCATCTACTCCATAAAGTTTTTGCCAACGCAAACACATATCTTTAATATATCGTCTTACCATTTGATGTCTTGATTCTAAATCATTCCCACACCAAGAACCATTAGACATTTCTCCATATTGATTCTTTCTAAAATAATACCCCGGTACTGTTCTTTCAAACGCACTTGTATAATAATCATACATATGATTATAAACAACATCCATCACCACTCTTAAACCTTTTTGATGAAATGTTGAAACCATATGACGACATTCTTTAACTCGCGAATAACCATCTTGAGGATCTAAAGCATAACTTCCTTCAGGAACATTGTATTGAATTGGATCATAACCCCAGTTATACATCACTGTAGGATGAAGTTCATCTACTGTCGCAAAATCATACATTGGCATGATTTGAACATGAGTGACACCTAAATCTACAAGATAATCAAACCCTGCTTTATTACCTTGTGGTGTAACTAAACCACTTTCTACTAAAGACATAAAAGTTCCTGGATGTGTTGCGTTAATTGTTTTAGACATAGTAAAATCACGAACACTTAATTCATAAATGATCGCTTCTGTTTTTCTTTTCATATGTGGTAAGTTTTCTAAATAAAGTGGTTCATTGATTTTATCAACATCAATGACAATATTACTATTACTATTAGCATTAGAAGCATAAGCATAAAGATCTAATGTTTCATGAAAACTTTTATGATGACGAATCAAATAATTATATTCTTGATTATCCAAATCTCCTTGAATCGTTACTTCAAAAACCCCTTTTTCTTTTCTTTCCATTTGATAAGCTTCATTTCCTACTTTAACCATGACTTCTAAAGCCGTAGGAGCCCATACTTTGAAAGTTGTCTTTTCTTTTTGATAAAGAGGTCCTAATTTCCCATCATAATAAAATAATTCATCAAAATCATCCAATTCAGAAAGTCTTACATATTGTAAAATAGCACTTAAACCATAATTATCTACCATCTCATAATGATGCGTTAAATCAATATGAACATTTTTAAAATAATATTTAACACAAATATCATCTTCACATGTTTCAGCAACAGGAATTTCTACAAGTGTTTCTTTATTTAAATCTCTCAAATAAAATTTTGGAGAAATTCCCCCATAATATTTTTTTGAAAGTCTTACTTCTATTTTATTTAGCTCTATTAAATTGGCGAGCATACGTATTTTGCCTTTTTCCATTTTCAATCACCTAATCGTATTATACGCAAAATATATATTTTATTCAAACATCTTCTTTTTTGCTTTGATGTTCAAATTTTATGATATAATACCCTCGGTGATATAAATGAAAGTTGGTTTAGTATTAGAAGGTGGCGCTATGCGTGGTTTATACACAGCGGGTGTCATCGATACATTTTTAAAAGAAAAGATTGATGTTGATACAATTATTGGTGTTTCAGCAGGAGCTTTATTTGGAATGAATTATAAATCAAAACAAATAGGACGTGTTTTGAGATATAATAAAGCTTACGCTGGAAATAAAGATTATATGGGTGTTTATTCTTTTTTAAAAACAGGAAATGTCATGAATGAAGAATTTTGTTTCGAAAAATTGATTGATGATTTAGATCCAATTGATTATCAAAGTTATCAAGAATCTCCTGTTGATTTTTATGCCGTTGTGACAAATTTACAAACAGGAAAAGCAGAATATAAGTTGTTGGATACTTTAGATAATTATGATCAAGTTGAATATTTAAGAGCATCAGGTTCAATGCCTTTTGTATCTCATATCATTCAAGTCAATGGTCATGAATATTTAGATGGTGGCTGTAGTGACAGTATTCCTATTAAAAAAATGTTAGAGATGGATGTTGATAAAATCATCGTCGTTTTAACAAGACCCTTAGATTATCGTAAAAAACCATCCAATAAACATCTTAATAAACTCTTTTATCATCAATATCCTCATTTTGTAGAAACTTTAAATAATCGTTATTTAAATTATAATGCGTCTTTAGATTTGATTACAAAATTAGAAAAAGAAAAGAAGATTTTTGTTTTAAGACCTAGTCAACTCATCCCTATTGGACGACTTGAAAAAGACAAAGAAGTCATTCAACAAATGTATGACTTAGGTGTATGTGATTGTAATAACCAATTAGAAAACTTAAAAAAATACTTAAGAGGCTAAATTAGCCTCTTATTAATTGATATTTAATTAAAAGTTCTTTAATTTCATCTGGTGAAACACATCTATTTTCACCTAGATGAATTGCTGGTTTTGTTTTACCATGAAAATCACTTCCACAAGTAAATAATAAATCTAGCTCTTTAGCTTTTTGATAAAAATAATCATTGGTTTCAAGGCTATGATAGCTTGAAAAGCATTCAACTCCTTGAAGTCCTTTTTCTACCATTTCATCGAAAATGTCAAACTTTCCTTTTAAGTTATTTCCCGGATGTGCTAATACAGCCACTCCCCCATGATCATTAATTAATTGAATTATTTTTTCTAATGAAGGAAAAATAACTTCTGTATAACAAGGTTTTCCTTGAACATAATAATCCCAATAGAAATTAACATAGGGATTATCACTACGACTTCCGCCACTTCGATAAGGTTTTAAAAGTTCATGATCTACATATCTTTCATCCTTTAACAAAGCTTCACCAAACATTTCTCCAGTATAAACCCCATTACTACTTAAGGCATCTAATTGTTCTTTTTTTAAATCAAAACCTAATTGATTGGTAAGTTCTAATTTTTTTAAACTACAGTTGAGTTCTTGTTTTAAAATATCTTCTCCCAATTGATTAAATGCTGGGTTTGTATAATCGATCCCATAGCCTAAAACATGTAAATTGATTTCTTTATAAGTGCAATCAATTTCAATAGCAGGAATATATTTTATCTTTAATTCTTCTGCTTTCTTTTTAGCTTCATCAATGGCTTTGACCCAATTATGATCAGCAATTGCCATAATTTTCACCCCTGCTTCATGACACATTTCTACAAGTTGAGTAGGTGTAAATTCTCCATCATCGCTGTATAAACTATGCATATGTAAATCAATATAACTTTTATTCATTATTCATCCCTCCTATCATTTGATTCTTTCCTATTTGAAAAAGTCCTTCTTTAATTAATTTATATAGTTGATTAATTTTAATTATTTGAGGTTGATGTTTTAAAGGAATCGTTGGTAAAGATATTTGTATGTCTTTTAAAACATCACTACAAATACCAATAGCTTCTGGATTTAAGACACAACATAAAGTAACAATCTGTTTTTCTAATAATTCTTGAGGATCATCTTTTAATAAATGCTCTTGTTGTAAATGATCATAAAAAGGTAAACATCGAAGTTCTCCCGCAAAATGACTAAAACCATTGTAGAGTTTCCCTTGAATGATCATACCACAGCCTACATAATCAATCGAAGGTTGATAAATAAACGCACTATTTTGATAGTGTGGATATTGATGATAAAAACCAATGCTGGCACAATTGACATCATTTTCAATGATTATTCTTTGTTTAATTTCTTTTTTTAAAATTTCTAATATATTTTTATTTTGAAAATCTTCAAAATCACACAAATCAATCATTCCCTGATCACAAACCCCTGGCAGTGATAAACAAATGACAACGATTTCTTGATCTTTCTTTAATACCTCTTTTAACATCTTTAAAAACTCTTCAACTGTTCTTTTTAAAGAAGAATAATTTTTTTGATAAACAATTTGATCATATAAATCTATGATTTCAAAAATAAATTCATAACTCTTCTTATTCTTCTTTAAAACTATCTTTAACAGATGCTTATAATCTTTATATAACTGATATTCTTTAGACTTTCTACCACCCGTTGACTTAGAATCACTTACATATTCAATTTCATGATTTTTCAACATTTCTTGTAAAATATTAGTAGTTGTCGCCAATGAAAGACTTGTTTTATATGCTAAGTCATTTTTTGTCCAAGTTTGTCCATCATAAAGGCATTCTCTTATTTTTATTTCGTTTTCTTGTTTTAAATCATTTACTTTTGACACTCTATCACCTGACTTTCATCAACTTTTGTCGAAAGTTATTATAACATATCATTTTATTAAAAGGAATAATTTATAAAGAGTCTATCATTATAAATTATTCCTTAATATTAGAATATTTCTCTCCTATTTTAAATAAGGAACAATAGCATCTATAAATTTCTTACTCCATTTTGCATGAAATTTAGCTATTTGTAACCAATCATTTTCATTATAAATACTTACATTTTCCAATCTATACGAAATTATTGATCTTTTTACGTCATCTCCTCTATCCCACTCTAAATTAACACCCAAATTTGATTCTATTTCTAATTTATGTAACATAACATTATCAAATGCAATTTTATTTTCATTAGCATTAGTCTTTCCAAAATATACATCTACTCTTGCAAAGTCATAATTAGCAATACAACATATAGCAAAACCACCTATACCAAAAGTACCATTTATCCAATTTTCCTTTGAAGTATTTACATTATCAAAAGATTTATTATCAAAATTTTCTTCTTTTATAAATTTTAAAGCGTACCCCCAATATCTTCGACGTATTTCAAATCTCGTTCCTTTTTCAGCTTCTTTATCATTAGAATCTCGCAAATAAAAAACTAAATCAGTTGGATCCATACCATATAACTTATACAATCTATTTAGAACAGATAATTTACTTTGTGTATTTGTATTAGTTTGCACATAAACATTATCCCCTATTTCATCACATTTTTTAAAAATCCTTTTATTAGTTGAAAAATGAATAGATAAATCATCATCTGTTGATAATGCAATCTTGGTAATAATCGTTTTATCCTCTAAATATAAAGCTCTTAAAACTTTCGTATACATTTCAACCCAACTTACAACCGGTTGTTCAATTCCTTTATATACAAATTTAGCAATCTGTCTACCACTTAAAAAAGATGCTTCATCATCTAATGTATAAGAATCCAATTGTTTTTCTTGCGGTTTATAATTTGTTGATGGAAATGCCCAAATATTTAGCGCTCTTTTCAACAAATAATCATTCCTATCTCGTAATTCAGCTAATGTCCATTTATCCTTTTTAGAAACATATGTATTTAGACGAATCCCACTATCTTCAAATCCATTCTTCATTGTCTTTTTTTCTACAAACGTACTATTGCTGTACTTTGAATTATATGCTGTTAACGTTAAATTAGCTATTCTATGAAGCCAAGTATCATGAATTTCCTCATAGCTATCACCTAATTCTTTAATCCAAGCAGGTGTAAGATGTTGTGGCATAATATGTTCAATAGAATATTCTCCTTCATCATAATGTCTATATATGTCTTTATCTTCTAATGTTCCAAAATTTTCTAATCTTTCTAAAATATAAATTTTATTTTTACTATTCATTTGATAAATCGGTTTTTCTGTGAACATTAAAGAAAAGTCATCATCATTTGGAAATCTAGCTCTATCTTTTTTTGATAATAAAGCAAATTTTAGTTTTTCTATGTAATTACTATCCGTACCATCATATCTCATAATTTCTCTATTAAGTAAAAGAAATATTTTATTTAATGCGTTTGTAGGCAAATCGCATATTGTTCTTCT
>OGGE01001886.1_pt1 | contig 11527 bp, 9 predicted proteins | sample 1571121 | NCBI WGS metagenome assembly OGGE01 (sample SAMEA2581959, study PRJEB24529) | metagenome | biome: Human gut stool | place: China | collected 2011
TTTCCCTACACGACGCTCTTCCGATCTGTTCTGTGGTCATTCCGATTCCTGTATCGGATAAATTTAATACAATATGTCCCTGTTCTTTGCTTAAGTGGACTGTAATATGTGTAATATGAGGAGATCGGCAGGTCTCCTTTTTTTGTTGGCTCGCTTTGACGGCATTGGAGATCAGATTATGAAATAACTGAAAAAGTTTTGATCTTGCACCGTAAACATAAAAAGCGGTTCCGGGGTCTGCCTGAATAAAGAAGCGAATCTGTTCTTTATGGAGATAATAAGACCAGGAAGAACGGATTTCACTGATCACGCTGATCAGGTCGAGTGGTTCTATGGCAGCAGAAGATTCTTCTGCTGGTGCCAGAAATTGATGAATGAAATCAAATAAAGAAGAAAAATCATCTTTCATACGGTTCCAATGGTCATTTCCGGTAAGTGTATCATATGTTTTTTCAATGCACTGAATCTGTCCGTAGATGAGAGTCAGAGAATTGTTTATCTCATGTGAAAACGTAGAAAGTTCTTGTAAATCGTTCATTGTTGGCTCCTCTTGTAATTAAATTTCCTCTTTTATTATCGGAAAAAATAAGATTAAGGGCAAGAAAAAGCGTTCAAAAAAGTTCGATGTTTTCTGTCAAAAAACAATCATTGAAAAAGGATAGATACTCATGGTAAAATATAATGAAGTATGGCTATACGTCATATTTCAAAATAGAAAGGGGCATATGATATGTCTTACATGGCTTTATATAGAAAGTTCCGGCCAACACGTTTCAGTGAAGTAAAAGGTCAGGATCATATTGTGAAGACGCTTGAGAATCAGATGAGGACTGGGCGGATTGGTCATGCATATCTGTTTTGTGGGACAAGAGGTACTGGTAAGACAACAGTAGCCAAGATCCTTGCGAAAGCAGTAAACTGTGAACATCCAGTCGATGGGGAACCATGTGGAGAATGTGAAGTTTGCAAAGCAATCGCAGAAGGAAGTTCCATGAATGTGATCGAGATCGATGCAGCATCCAATAATGGTGTTGATAATATCCGAGAGATCAAGGAACAGGTACAGTATTCACCTGCAACAGGAAAGTACAAAGTTTATATCATCGACGAGGTGCATATGTTGTCTATAGGTGCTTTTAATGCATTGTTAAAGACACTGGAAGAGCCGCCAGAATATGTTATATTTATTCTTGCGACAACAGAAGTTCACAAGATACCGATCACGATCTTATCCAGATGTCAGAGATATGATTTTCATCGTATCACGGCAGCAACGATCAAGAAGCAGCTATCAGATCTGATGGAACAAGAACATGTTGATACAGAAGATAAGGCGTTGGAATATGTGGCACGAATGGCAGATGGTTCCATGCGTGATGCGTTGAGTTTGCTAGACCAGTGTATTGCATTTTATCTGGGTGAGAAATTAACATATGATAATGTTTTGGAAGTGCTGGGAACTGTTGATATTCAAGTGTATAGTGATCTGTTGGATATGATTCTTTCGCAGGATATCAATGGCGTGATGGATCTTCTGGAAGATGTGGCGAGACAGGGAAGAGAATGGTCACAATTTATTACAGATTTCCTATGGTATTTAAGGAATCTGCTCTTAGTCGGTCAAGGAAATGCTGCAGAGGAGGCATTGGAAGTATCAACAGATCAGTTGAAATTGCTGCAGGAGAAAGCGCAGCAGGTGGAAGAAAACACGCTGATCCGTTACATCAGAATTTTATCCGAATTGTTAGAGCGTATACGTTATGCGACATCCAAGAGAGTTCTTGTGGAAGTTGAGATGATGAAGATGTGCAGGCCACAGATGGAAGCAGACACAAACAGTCTGGCTGACAGGGTGAGACAGTTAGAACAGCAGTTAGAACAGTTGTTACAGTCAGGAATTCCAGTACAGCAGGCGGCACAAGCAGGACAAAATCAAATAGCACTGCAACAGGAAGTAAAACCAGAACAAGATCCTGTCGAACAGTTAAATGAGAAGTTCCCGCCAGCAAAAGTTGAGGAACTTATAGAACTTGTGGATCACTGGAGAGATGTCAAACGCAATCTGTCACCACAGATGAAGTATTGTTTACAGAGAGCAACACTTTCGGTCAACGAAGAAGGAACTGCGTTAAGAGTACTGTTCCCAAAAGAAATGAACGTGGAAAGTGGATATTTCTTAGAGGAACCAGAGCGTATTGAACGGCTTAAGCAGGAATTATCAAGACAGTCTGGCAGAGATGTCGAACTGGAAGTTAGTGTGATGAATACAGATAATGATGACAGTGATATGATCAATTTAGACTGCATTCATATGGATGTAAAAATAGAAGATTAAAACAAAACTTATAAAAATGAATTTTCAGGAGGAATGAACAATGGCAAAAAGAAGTGGTGGATTTCCAGGTATGGGTGGAAATATGAATCAGCTGATGAAACAGGCACAGAAGATGCAGAAACAGATGGAGGAAACAACAAAAGCGTTAGAAGAATCCACATATGAAGCAACAGCAGGCGGTGGAGTCGTAAAAGTTGTTGTATCTGGTAAAAAAGAAGTAGTTTCTGTACATTTAGAAGAAGAAGTTGTAGATCCAGATGACGTTGAAATGTTAGAAGATCTGATCGTAGCTGCTACAAATGAAGCACTTCGTAAGATGGAAGAAGATTCTCAGGAGAAGATGGGAAAAGTCACTGGTGGATTAGGAGGAATGGGTGGAGGATTCCCATTCTAGATAGAGTGAGAGACTATGGATTATTACAGTAATCAGATCACACAGTTGATCGAAGAACTTGGGAAACTCCCCGGAATTGGACCTAAATCCGCAGGAAGACTGGCATTTCACATTATCAATATGCCACAGGATCAGGTGCAGAAATTGTCAGATACGATCATTTCCGCAAAGACTAATGTACATTATTGCAAAGAATGTTGTACACTGACAGACAATGAGATCTGTCCGATCTGTGCGAGTGACAAACGTGATCACAGCACGATCATGGTCGTTGAGAACACGAGGGACTTAATGGCGTATGAGAAGACAGGAAAATACGAAGGTGTCTATCATGTTTTACATGGAGCAATTTCTCCAATGCTTGGAATTGGTCCAGATGATATTCGTCTGAAAGAGCTAATGGCGAGACTGCAGGGAGATGTCAAAGAATTGATCATAGCAACAAACTCCAGTCTGGAAGGTGAGACAACAGCGATGTATATCAGCAAACTTGTCAAACCAACAGGTATCAAAGTCAGTAAGATCGCAAGCGGAGTTCCGGTAGGAGGAGATCTGGAATATATAGATGAAGTAACGTTACTTCGAGCATTAGAAGGACGTACCGAAATATAAAAATAAAAAAGAAGCTTTGGCTAAAGAAAAATGTTGATCAACGACATAAAACTTAAGTCAAGGCTTCTTTTTACATTATATAATGATGAGAGTGTCAAAAGTAAATTTTGCCACTCTCTGACGTACCCGGATTGCTTCATTGCTACGCAATTTCGCAATCCTCGAACACCTCGAACTCCCATAAAATGGTGTGTTCACACCATTTTATTCCGTTCTCGTTGTTCGGCGTGTCAATAAGTATAAATTGCTTATTTGTGCAGGCACAAACGCAATTTATACTTTTGACACTTACATCATATAATAAAGAGCAAGTGTCTATAGAACTCACATGACACAACATAAGACAAGTTTACGAAACATAAGAAGATGAGGAGGGCATAAAGATGCCTGGTATTATTTTAGAAGGAGGAACATTTCGTCCGATCTTTAGTGCAGGAGTGATGGATGCACTGTTGGATGAAGATATCATGTTTCCTTATATGATCGGAGTATCTGCGGGAATCTGTGATGGTTTTTCTTATATATCCAAACAAAAGGAAAGAAATTTAAAGATCCTGATGAACCACAGGAATGATAAAAGATACATGGGAGCGAGGAATCTACTGAAAGAGAGAAGTCTTTTTGGACTGGATTTCGTATATGACACGATCCCAAACAAACTGTATCCATTTGACTGGAAGACATTCAATGAATACAAGGGAACGATCAAGGTCGGTGTAACAAATGCATGGACAGGGAAAGCAGAATACAAAGATGGAATGAAACTGGATAAGAAGTGTACGATGCTTCGAGCAACTTGTGCGATCCCGTTTGCATTTCCAACGATCAAAGTAGATGGAAAGCCTTATTATGATGGTGGAATTGCAGATCCGATTCCGATCAGACGATCAATAGAAGATGGGAATGATAAGAATCTGATCGTACTGACAAGGCCAGAAGGGTATAGAAAAGAATTAAGCAAGAGCAACAAAGCTGCGGCAAAACTTCTCAAGAAAAAATATCCACATTTACCGGAACTGCTGTTAAATCGTCATATAAGATATAATAAAACAGTTAGATATTGTGAGCAGTTAGAGAGGGAAGGAAAGGCAGTGATCCTAAGACCAGAGTATACAATCGATAGTTTAGAGAAAGACATTGATGTATTAAAACAAACGTATGATATGGGATACCGTGTCACAAAAGAGAATATAAACCGAATTAAAGAATTATTTTAGACGACTCTTTATGCCTGTTCCACTGGACGGAAGAAGCTCAATAAGATATACTTTATAAGATTAAAACAAAGGAGGGATCGGGCAATGGCAAGAATTGAAGAATCAAGACGAACTTATATAGAAGAACTTGCGACCAATCCAAGAGTCAACCTGATGGTTTTATCGGAACGAATCGATATTGTGTTTCATGAGGATGAAAGTGAGGTATCTCTGGCAGAGAAGATAGCAGAGAAACTTTATGATACACCGCAATTGATCACCAAGTTATTACAGCAGGAAGCGATTGAATTTTTATTGCAATGCTGGGATATGGAAGGTGAGAGTCTGATCGCTGAGATGTACGCAAGAGAGATTGAGCAGTTACATTTTCTTGGATTTCTCTCATATGAAGACGATACGATCTTATTGAATATAGAAGCAAAGGATAATTTTTTCTTCTCTCTGAAAAGCCGCAGAGTTCAGGAAGAGTTAGAAGAGGGTACCAGACTTGAGAATATTCTCTTTGGAATGTTGTTTTTATATGGTATTTTAGATATTTATGAGTGTTGCCAGATGATCCAGGAAGAGATGTTCCCAGAGCTGACTTATGATGAGTTGGAAGAATTTATATTACTCCGTATTGTATTCTGGCAGTCAGGAATCTTATTAAGAAATCAGATGAATTCAAGACTGTTACTGGCAAGCCGTGAGGTAGAAAATCGTAACGAAGTATTTATTCAGTGGAGCCTTAGGGAAGATCTGTCATGGAAACGTTACAGTGAAGATGAATATAAGAATCTGGCACTAGGCAATGGAATTGGAGGCTGGGATGGAATCCCAGAATTATATGATTTTGTGATGAAGAATATCGAGAATGATCAGTATAAGGTTATGATGATCGTAAAATCACTGGTTGTTAAGATTCAAAATGGATTGACTTATGAAGAGATTACATCTGCGTATGTGAATCTTCTGGACGAAGAAGATAAAGAACATCAAAGGATCCTTTGTGAATTGATCCGTACGCTTTATAAAACTGTACCATTATATAGTCTCAAGGGACATACGAGAACAGAAGTGGAAGAAGAAAGCCAAGAAGCAAGATTTCATGTGATTCAGGGTGGTAAAGAGTAAGGAGGAAGCGAATGAGACAGTCAACTGTATTAGTAGTAGATGACGAGAAAGAGATTGCTGACTTTATTGAATTATATTTAAAGAATGAAAATTATAATGTACATAAATTTTACAATGGAAAGGATGCCTTGGCGTGTGTAGAACATGAGAATATTGATCTGGCGATCCTTGATGTGATGCTGCCAGATATTGATGGATTTGAGATTTTAAAACAGATCCGTTTAACACATAATTTCCCTGTGATCATGCTGACAGCGAAAGTATCTTCCATGGATAAGATCAATGGATTGACATTGGGAGCTGATGATTATATTGAGAAACCATTTGAGCCGTTGGAATTGATGGCAAGAGTGAAGGCACAGCTTCGAAGATTTACAAGATACAACGATGGAAGCGGTATGAATCAGGAAGATACACTGGAGATCGCAGGTCTTATCTTAAATCGTGCAACACACCAGTGTACTTATGGAGAAGAAGAAATTACATTGACACCGCTAGAATTTTCAATTTTATGGATTCTGACACAGAACCGCGGGAAGGTTATAAGCTCAGAGAATCTTTTTGAGCAGGTATGGAAAGAAAAGTATTTTAAGAACAACAATAATACAGTTATGGTACATATCAGACATCTCCGTGAGAAGCTGGGAGAGGTCATGGGACACAAAGAATTGATCAAGACAGTCTGGGGAGTTGGATACAAAGTTGAGGAGTAAATACAGAAGTTTAAAGATAAGGATCATACTACAGACATTGGGAATCAGTTTGATCGTTGCATGTATCGGATATTTTGTACTTGATATATTTGTAGATGGTGTATTTCAGGATCCATTTGCCAAAACGGTCGTTTATATATTTGAACGGATCGGGATGGATGAGCTGGAAGCGATCCGTGTATATCGTCTGATCTTTGTACAAAATAAAACAATGATCATTGGTGCTGGATTTTTTGTGCTGCTTTTGTTAAGCTTTTATCTGGGTATGTCAAAATTCACGACATACCTAAGACAGGTTGAAGGCGGGATCCAGATGATCTTAAATGAATCCAAAGACCGCATATTGCTCCCACCAGAGTTGAATCCTTTGGAGAATAAATTAAATGAGATCAAAGGAACGTTGAAAGAACAGAGGCGGATTGCAGAAGAAAGTGAGCAGAGAAAGAATGATATCATCGTCTATCTTGCTCATGATCTGAAGACACCGTTGACGTCGATCATTGCATATTTATCATTGTTAAATGAATCGCCGGATATGTCGGAAGAACAAAGAGCTAAGTATATAGGAATTTCTCTTGAGAAAGCGAAACGTCTTGGAGAACTGATCAATGAGTTCTTTGAAATTACAAGGTATAATCTTCAGAATATTACCTTGGACAAAAAGGAATTTTATCTTTATGTTCTGCTTGAACAGGTGATGGATTCTTTTGCTGCGGTATTTAAGCAGAAAGGATTAGAGTGGAAGATAGAGGTCGATGATAAAATATTAATTTATGGTGATCCGGATAGGCTTGCCAGGGTTTTTGAGAATCTGTTAAGGAATGCAGTATCGTATTGTTATCCGAATTCTCTCATCGAGGTTTATGGAATGATTGATGGAGATAACGCAGAGATTTTAGTCAGGAATCAGGGAAAGACTATACCAGAACATCAATTAAATAACCTGTTTGAGAAATTTTACAGATTAGATGAAGCAAGATCTTCTGAAACTGGCGGGGCAGGTCTTGGACTTGCGATCGCGAAGGAGATCATAGAGCTTCATGATGGAACTATCAAAGCAAAAAGCCAGAATGAGTATACGACATTCATAATACGGCTGCCAAGAAAGAAGGAGGAACAATGAAAAAAGTATATGTCATTGGACATCGCAATCCAGATACAGATTCCATCTGTTCTGCGATCGCATACGCAAACTTAAAGAATCAAGTGGAAGGAAATGGATACGAAGCATATCGTGCCGGTAATATCAACGGCGAAACAAGATATGTATTGGATACATTTGGAATTAAAGATCCAAAATATGTTAGTGATGTAAGACCAAGATTAAAAGACGTAAATTTAAATCTAGTTAAAGGTGCAAAAGCGACAGATTCCCTGAAATCTGCACGTGAAATGATGCAGACAGAGAAGATCGTGTCTCTTCCAGTATTAGATGGAAAGAAAATGATCGGTCTGGTATCCATCAGTGATGTGTTGAAAGCAGATATGGATGTTTATGACAATGAAATCCTTGCCAAAGCAAAAACACCATATAAAAATGTTGTAGAAACATTAGATGGGACACTTCAGGCAGGAGATATCGAAGGATATATCACAGAAGGTAAGTTAACAGTATCTGCCGCAAGTGTTGATACAATGGAAGAATTTGTAACAGCTAAAGATACAGTGATCGTTGCAAACCGTGAAGATGCACAGATTGGTGCGATCCAGACAGGAGTACAGTGTGTTGTAGTATGCATGGGTACAGAAGTTACTGATAAAGTATTAGAACTTGCAAAGGAAAAGAACTGCAGAATCATCACAACACCATATGATACATTTACAGCAAGCCGTTTGATTTGTCAGGCAATGCCAGTATCTTATATCATGGCAACAGATACGATCGTATCTTTCAATGAAACAGATTTTGTAGATGATGTCAAAGAAGAGATGACAAAGAAACGTTTCCGTTACTTCCCTGTATTGAATGCAGATAGCGAATTTGTAGGATTTATTTCCAGACGTCGTATCTTAGAATTCAACAAGAAACAGGTAATCTTAGTTGACCATAATGAAGTATCACAGGCAGTCGAAGGATTAGAAGAATGTGAGATCATGGAGATCATCGACCACCACAGAATCGGAAGTGTGGAAACTGTATCACCAGTTTACTTCAGAAATCAGCCGGTTGGATGTACAGGAACGATCGTTGCTCAGATGTACCGTGAACAGGGAATCGAGATCACAAAAGAGATGGCAGGATTAATGTGTTCTGCAATTCTTTCTGATACATTAATGTTCCGTTCTCCAACCTGTACACCAGTGGACGAACAGATCGCGAGAGAATTAGCACAGATCGCGGGAATTGATGTAGAAGAACATGCTAAAGCAATGTTCCGTGCAGGAAGTGATTTAAGTGGTAAGACTCCAAACGAGATCTTCTACATGGATTATAAGAAATTCAATGCCGATACAATTGATTTTGGTGTTGGACAGATCACATCCATGGATCAGGGAGAATTAGATGATATCAAAGCATCAATCCTTGAATATATGGATTCTGTGAAAGAAGAACAGGGACTTGATTACGTATTCTTTATGTTAACAAACATCTTAGAGGAAACAACACATCTGCTGATCTGCGGACCAGAAGCTGAGGGAGTGATCGAACGCGGATTTGGTGTAACACCAGAAGATAAAGTTGCAATTCTTCCTGGAGTTATGTCACGTAAGAAACAGATGATTCCTAATCTGTTGAATGCGTTTCAGCAGTAGATTGTAATGGTCTTTGATATGTATATGAGAAAAAATAAATAAGAATAGGAGCCATCCGCCAGAGAATTTATGCTCGCCGGATGGCTCTTCTGTTATTAGTGCTTCTAAAAGAAGTATTGAAAATATGAAATAAGTGCAGTATACTAATAATAAATAAAATATGTGGAATAAACTGTAAAAAATACTTGCCAATATTTGTAAATTAATGTAAACTATAAACATCAATAATCTAGATTAAAGTCAAAGAAGTTCTATATAATTGTAATTCGATTCAGAGAAATTCTATGAATATGCAGTTCTGCAGATAAGATAACCAAATGATAGTTTACAAACAAGGAGTCAGGAATGGGAGAAAAGGATAAGATTGAAAAGTTATTGGAAGATTATTCAGATGTATTTGCAGATATTATCAATGTATTAGTTTATCAAGGAGAAGAAGTAGTTAAACCAGAGGAACTACGGACAACAAATATACGGTCACAATATAAAGCATCAGATGATGTGCTTCATGAAGAAGAGAGAGATACTTTGAAAGAATGGAATAATAAAAAAGGTTTCAAGGTATTATTTGGAATTGAAAATCAGACAATCAAAGATAAAAAGATGCCACTACGTGTAATTGCATACGATGGAGCAAGTTATCGTTCTCAGATGTTAAAGAAAGGTGCAAAAGAATTTTGTAAAGTAATAACACTGATCTTACATTTTGGAGATAATCAATGGAAAGATGATAAAGAACTAAGAGAAGTTATCAATCAAGAAAGTGTGAATGAGGAGCTGTTTCAAAATTATAAATTGAATGTATTTGACATAGCATATCTGACAGAAGAACAAATAAAAATGTTTCAAAGTGACTTTGGAATTATTGCGGATTATTTTGTAAAACGAAGAAAAGGTTATAAAACAATTGAAAATCATAAACCAATCAAACATGTGGATGAAATGTTAAAATTTATGAGAATTTTTGCAGAAGACGAAAGATTTTTGCAATTGGATGTAAAGAAAAATGAGGAAGGAGAAGTTACTATGTGTACAATATTAGATACAGCAATTAATAAAGGAATTGAGCAAGGAATAAGTCAAGGAATAAGTCAAGGAATAACACAAGGTATAGCGCAGGGAAAAATTATAGGGGAAAATGCTACATTACAGTTAGTAAAAATTTTATTAGCTAATAATAAAATTCAAGATATAGATAAGATATACAATGATATACAGTATAGAAATAAATTAATGGAAGAGTATAAAATCTATGAGAGGATATAAAAAAGACCGCCCATCTGGGCGGTTACTTTTCTGAAAAGAGAGGATTAAAAAATATATATGAAAAACTATGTCTTAAGTATATCAAAATCTCATCTTCATTCAATATACAAAGTATGAACAATTCTAAAGAAAGTATAAACAGTTCTAAAATATTTGGGAGTAAGTCTCTAGTTTAGTCTAATTTTATTATTATATTTTTTATGGTATAATATCTTTCATACAAAAAGGAAAACGAGGGAATTATGATGAGAATAAATATTGCAATATGTGATGATGAACAGAAATCTTTACAGATGAAAAAGGTTATGCCTGCAGTATTGCGATTCCTTATGGAACTTATATTGTGCGTGAAACCACAACACCTCATAATTACACTCAGGTAGATGATTTTACAGTGCGTATCACTGAGAATAACCCGAACCAGCCACAGACATGGAGAGTGCTTCTGGATGACGAGTTTGAAGCGAAGCTAAAATCATCAAACAGGATGATGAAACCAAGAAACCAGTATTACAGAAAAATACAGAGTTTAAGATTTATGACCTGGATCATAAGAAATATGTAGAACAGGTCACAACCTACCCGACAACGGTTAAGCATAAATCTTATTTTACAGACGAGCAGGGATATTTGATTCTTCCGCAGAATCTTAAAATCGGACATTACCGCATTGAGGAAGTAAATGCACCTTATGGATATACTTTGAATGAAAATTACTATGAGGTAACAGTAGATTCCAATACTGCATACCAGATGGACGGAACTTCCGGGGATGTGATCATTGAAGCAGTTTATGAGAACCATCCTGTTAAGGGTGAACTGACTATCGTGAAAAAGGGCGAAGTTCTGGACGGATTCAAGGATGATTTTGCATATCAGACAGAAAATCTGGAAGGGGCAGAGTTTGAGATTTACGCTGCCGAGGACATCTATACTGCAGATTTCCAGAAAGATGATAATGGAAACCGTATTCTGGAATATGCTGCTGGAACACTGGTAAAAACGGTTACAACGGATAAAGATGGGAAAGCGGTCCTGAAAAATCTGCCGCTTGGAAGTTATAAGATTGTTGAAAAGACAGCACCGGATGGCTTTGTTTTAAACAGTGAAGCACAGATCATTA
>OGGE01001887.1_pt1 | contig 11523 bp, 6 predicted proteins | sample 1571121 | NCBI WGS metagenome assembly OGGE01 (sample SAMEA2581959, study PRJEB24529) | metagenome | biome: Human gut stool | place: China | collected 2011
CTTTATTTAAAGAACTTAATGAACAGGAAGGTGTCTCTATTTTAATGGTAACACATGATAGTAAGATTGCTTCTTATTCTTCTAAACTATTATATATTAAAGATGGAATTATTGATCGTACGATTGAAAGAGAAGGATTATCACAAAAAGAATATTTTTATAAAATAGTTGATATTAATTCAAGTGAATCACAAGAACTTTTTGAATAATGGGTATCATTAAACTTGCATTTGTTTCTTTAAAGAAAGATATGTCAAAAAGTATCTTTTACTTTTTGACCTTTCTTCTTACAACTATTTTTATATTCTCTTTTTTTAATCTTACGTTTAATCCTTATTCAGGCATTCATTTGGGAAAAGATGATACAACCTTTGTGACGCCCATTGCAGTCTTTGTTATTGTTATTGCTATGCTTTGTGTTTTTCTCGCAAATAACTTTTATGTTTCTAATAAAGGAAAAGAAATTTCAATTATTTTGATGTCAGGAGCAAGTATTTATCAATTAGGCTTCTACTTATTCTTACAAGTCTTTACGATTATGCTTTGTGCGATTCCTTTAGGTCTTGTTTTAGGTTATTTACTCATTCCATCGATCAATTCATTATTTATGATGACTTTTAAATATAGCGGACAGCTTTTCTATTTATCAAGCCAAACTTTTCCAGCAACATTTATGATTCTTGCTTTTGAAGTTATGTGGTGTTCTATGTTGAATTTGGGGTATTGTGTTAGAAGCACGATTAATTCTATGATTCATGATAAAAATAAAATAGATTTAAGTGGTTTAAAAGGTCCACAAATTACGAGTAAAGTTTTTATTATTCTTTATTTTGTGCCAATGGTTTTATTCTTATTTGTGAAAGATTCAACTTCTTATATGTTTATAGCTTTATTTGGTTTAATAGGAATATCAGGGCTTATTAAAAAAGTATTACCAGAATATATTCGAAAAAGGCAAAGAAATAATTCATTAGAGAATTCAAAAGATTTAATTTCATTAGGATTTTTTCATAGTGATATTCAAAAAATCTTTGGATTATTGCTGATTTCGTTGCTTTCCTCTGTTTTACTTACTTGTATTATCGTTTATACAATAAAACAACCACTTGTTTCAATGGTTGCTTTAATGTCTTATGTTTCAGTGATGATTTTAATGTCATTGACGATTGTTTTTAAAATAGGAATGGAGCTTTCTAAAAGAAAAGGTAATTTTGAAAATCTTTGTCGGTTAGGTTTTTCTCTTGAACAATTAAAAAGAATCATAAAAAAAGAAATGATTTGTTTCTATGGTGTTATTCTTTTACTTCCATTATCCTATCAAATCATTATCTTATGTAATTTACTTCTAAGAGCTAAAATTACGTTTTATTTATTTTTAATTATCTTAATTATACAAATTGTTCCTTTATTTATAAGCTATTTATTAAGTATCAAACTTTATAAAGGCATTTACGAACTTCTATCCTTACGGAAAAATAATTATTTAAAGAATCTTTTAAAAAAGGATTCTTTTTTCTTTACTTCAAAAGGATTACAAGGAGAGTCGGTCTTTAAATCATAAAATGTGACTTCTTGGTTTGTGGTTTCAAATACACAATAAGTAGGATGAGGGTACTGACCGCGAGGAAAAGTCATACTTCCTGGATTGATAAAAATTGTGTTTTCTTTTTTATAATAAGTTGGATTATGTGTATGACCAAAACAAACGACATCTAGATGATGATTGGAAGCATATGCTTCAAGTTCATAAGGGGATTCATCAATGTGGAAAAGATGTCCATGACAAATAAAGAATTTCAAATGATCAATATCCAGTGTTAAATCTTTTGGTAAATCAACAAAATCATTGTTTCCTCGAACATTATAGAAGTGATCTACTTCTAAAGGAGTATAAGGCATATAGATATCACCACAGTGAATATAATAAGATGCTGGATGATTTTTAATAAATTGTAATAGGGTTTGTTTGGTCATAGAATGACTATCGGATAAAATCATAATTTTCATAAATAACCTCCTTAAATATGTTATAATTATTTTATCATAAAATAAGAAAGTGAGGTATTTTATGTCAGCATTTATACAATTTAAAGATGTGAAAAAAACTTATAAAGTAGGAGATATTGAGATTCATGCCAGTAATGGTGTCAATTTTGAAGTCAATAAAGGTGAGTTTGTGGTCATTGTTGGACCGAGTGGAGCAGGTAAAACAACGATCTTAAATCTACTAGGAGGAATGGACCAACCTACAAGTGGTTCGATTATGGTTGATGGTCAAGATGTTGCGCGTTATGATGAAGCAAAACTTACGCAATATCGAAGAGATGATATTGGTTTTGTGTTTCAATTTTATAATCTTGTGCAAAACTTAACAGCTTTAGAAAATGTTGAACTTGCTTCACAAATATCTAAAGATCCTTTAGATGAAAAAATGGTTTTAAAAAGGGTGGAGCTAGAAAATCGTATGAATAACTTTCCTGCGCAATTATCAGGTGGAGAACAACAACGTGTAGCAATTGCTAGAGCGATTGCGAAAAATCCTAAATTGCTTTTATGTGATGAACCAACGGGAGCTTTAGATTATTTAACAGGGAAAGCTATTTTAGCTTTGCTTAGAGAAATGTGTGATAAGTATAAAATGACAGTTATTGTGATTACTCATAATAGTGCTTTAGCCCCAATGGCAGATCGTGTGATTCATTTAAAAAATGGAAAGGTTGATCAAATGTTTTTAAATGAACATCCTCAACCTATTCAAGAAATTGAGTGGTAATAATGAAAAGAAATGCTTATGTTAAAAATCAAATAAGAATTATTAAAAAAACAAAAGCACGATTTTTATCTATTTTTTGTATTGTTTTTTTAGGAGCTTCATTTTTTGCAGGACTTCGACAAAGTCCTTTGATTATGAAAGAATCAATGCACGATTATTTACAAACATATAAATGGAATGATTTGAACTATATTGCAACATATGGTTTTGATGAATCTATTATTCAAAAAGTTGAAAAAGTAAAAGGAGTAGAAGCTGTTGATTATGGTTTTCGCTTTGATGCTTTAATGTCATATGATGAAAAAGCAAATATCGGGATGACAGTTTATAGTGATGATGATTTTTCAAAGGGGGTAGACCTACCTGAATTATTAAAGGGAAGATACCCTCAAAAAGATAATGAATGTTTGATGGATTATCAGTATATAAAAAAATCATCTTTGAAATTAAATAATCAAATTACTTTAGAAAATGATTATGGTAAAAAAGAATATAAAATTGTAGGAATCATTAATGATAGTCGTTATGTAAGTAATTTAGAAAGAGGTACAAACAGTTTAGGTGATGGGAATAATAGTGGGTTTATTCTTGTTTTAAATCAAGGAAATGAACATATGGCTGTTCCTGATGAATTGTTTGATTTACATGATCAAAAGACTTTTTATAATGATTTGCGTATTCATTTAAAAAATGAAAATCATTTATATGAATTTGATGATGATTATGATGAGTATGTAAAACCAATCAATAAAAAAATCAAAGCAATTTTAAAAGATTATAATCTTGCTTTTTACAATCAAACAAAAGAAGATGCTTTGAATAAAATAGCTGATGGTGAAAAAGAGTATCAAGATGGTTTAAAACAATATCAAGAGGGAATGGATGCTTATCAAAATGGTATGAATCAATATCTTGATGGTAAAAAACAATATGATCAAGGATATCTTCAATATCAACAAGGTTTAAAAGAATACCAAAGTGGTTTAAAACAATATCAAGCTGGTTTAAGTCAATATCAAACAGGGTATCAAAAATACCAAGAAGGACTTAAACGATACCAAGCAGGTTACCAGACTTATTTAGATTATGTAGAAAAAGTTGATCAATATGATACATCTATCCAAACTGTTGAAGCTGCGTTAAGTCAATTTGGTGGTTATGAACAAGCTAAAAATATTGCAAGTGATTCACCTTATTATCAACAAGCACAAACTTTGATTGCAAGCTATGATCAATTAAAACAAAATGAATCACAAATCAATACTTTAAAAACACAATTACCTGTTATTAAACAAGAACTTGATCAAAATAAAACGGTTTTAGATCAAACAAATGCTCAACTTGTACAAAGTAAACAACAATTAGATGCCTCAAATCAAAAAATAAAGGCTTCTAAAGCTCTTTTAGATCAAACAGGAATCAAACTGGCTGATTCTAAAAAACAATTAGACGAAGCTAAAAATACTTTAGATAGTAACTTACCACAGTTAGAAGAAACTAAAGTAAAACTAGATCAAGCACAAAGTGATTTAAATGATGCTAAACAACAAGCAGCTGATTTACAAAAAGGAAAGATCATTACCTTAACTAAAAATGAAAGCGCAGCAATCTTAAGTTATAGTGGTAACTGTGATTCAATCTCAGCTTTATCAATTCTTTTCCCAGTGCTCTTTTTCTTAGTAGCAGCTCTTGTTTCAATGACAACAATGACAAGAATGGTTGAAGAACTAAGAGTACAAAATGGAACATTAAGAGCGTTGGGCTATAAGAAAAAAGATGTGATTATGCAATATTTGATCTATGCTTTTCTAGCAACATTCTTTGCTAGTAGTATTGGAATTGTTTTTGGAACATATTTCTTCCCAAGTATTATTTACTATTTATATCGTATTATGATGTTTGATATAGGAGCACCAACACGTATTATTTTTGAACTAGCAACATGTATACAAACATATATTATTTCAGTCGTGATTATTTTATTTGTCACTTTTATGGTCTGTTATAAAGAATTACAAGCTGTTCCAGCGCAAATTTTAAGACCGAAAGCGCCTAAGCTAGGGAAAAGGATATTACTTGAAAGAATTACTTTTATTTGGAAGAGATTATCATTTAATCAAAAGGTAACAATGAGAAATATCTTTAGATATAAAAAGAGATTCTTTATGTCTGTTATTGGAATAGCAGGTTGTACAGCATTGATCGTTGTTGGTTTTGGAATCAAGTATTCTGTTTCTCCACTAGCAAGCAAACAATATGGCAATATGTGGATTTATGATGGTGTTGTAAATTATAAAGATGATTTAACAGCAACGACAAAAAAACAAGCACAAGATGATTTTAAAGGGCAATCTCAAGTGAAATCAACAATGGGTATTTACAATAAAACAATCACGATTGATCAACAAATGGTAACAGTTGAAATTCCAAGTGAAACAAAAGATTTTGATCAATATATTCATATGAGTGATTATCAAACAGGCAAGACTTTAAATCTTAAAGATGATGGTGTTTACATCAATGCAAAACTTGCTGAAATATTAGATTTAAAAGTTGGTAATCAACTTACATTATCATTAGATAATAAAGATTATAAAGTAAAAATTGCAGGTATTTATAAGCTTTATTTTAGACATTATATTTATATGTCTCCAAAATACTATGAAAACTTAACCAAAGATGAAGTTCATTATAATAGCCAATATTTTAAATTAAATAAAAAAGCAAGTGAAAAGAAACTTACAAATTATTGTGATCATCATGAAAATATTACTTCTATTCAATATGTCAGTGGTATTTCAGAAGGATTCTATAGTCAAATGGAAAGCTTAGATAGTGTTGTCTTTATTTTAATTGTTTGTGCAGGTGCACTTGCGTTTATTGTTTTATATAATCTAACAAATATTAATATTCAAGAAAGAAAAAGTGAAATTGCAACGATTAAGGTTTTAGGTTTCTATCCAAAAGAAGTCTATGATTATGTCTTTAGAGAAAACATTATTCTAGCCTTTATTGGTTCGATTGTTGGACTTGGTCTTGGTAAGATTATTCATGCTTATTTGATTAGAACGGTTGAAGTAGATATGGCGATGTTTATTAGAACAGTTAATATCAGATGCTATATGATTGCTATTATTTTAACAATGGCATTTACATTCTTGATTAATCTTTATATGCGAAGAGTTCTTAAAAAAATAGACATGGTTGAGTCTTTGAAAAGCATAGAGTAATCATAAATATTATTTAGGGTTACGTAAAATTAAGGATTTTTTCAAAAAAAATTAAAAAAAACTGAATCTTCTAAATCCCTTGCTATGGTTGACATTCAAGGGATTTACTACTTGTATAGACAGGACAAAGGGTGGATTTTTAGTTGATTTTACGTTATAATACGTTTGTATTTGTTGAAAGGAGGAGACGAATGGAGAGAAATATTAAGGAAAGAGTTAGTCAATATGTAGATGAAAACAAAGTCAAAGAGAAGTTAACTCAGTTTTTCCAAGAAAAAATTGTCAATAGAAAAGCGATGTTTATACCTATTACAGGTGTTGCAACATTTATGTTAGTAGGATACGCTGCTGCTGATACAAAAGCACCAGAAATCACATCTGATCAAATTGAGGTTCCTTATGGAGAAAAATTTGATGTTGATACTGTAGATGTAACTGACAATCGTGATAGCAGAGATGACATTCAAGTAAGTGCTGATCTGGCATCATTAAATGTTGAACAATTAGGGGATTATAAGGTTACTGTAACAGCTACTGATTCATTTAATAATGAAACAACAAAAGAAGTTACAGTAAAAGTAGTGGATCAAGAAGGTCCAAAATTTGAAACTTTAGGTTCAAATGAAGGTTATGTAGTTGAAGTTCCTGTTAATGGAAGTAGTGATTTATCAAGTTATGTAAAAGCATCTGATAATGTAGATGGTGATGTAACACCATTTATTGAAGCAGATAAAACTTTAGATACTTCTAAATTAGGGACACAAACAATTACATTAAAAGCCACAGATGTTTCAGGAAATGAAACAGAAAAAACAATTGATTTTGCTGTGACTGATGATGATGCACCAGTAGTTACATTGAAAAATGGTGCAGATGTTACATTAAATTATGGGTCAGATTTTAATTTATCTGATTATGTAGATGTTACAGATAACTTTGATGGTGTCATTCAACCTCAAGTAGAAGGAAGCATTGATAACCATAAAGAAGATGGTGTACAAACTTTAACAATTAAAGCAACTGATTCATCTGGTAATGAATCTTCTGCTCAATTGAATGTTGCTGTAAAAGATACAGAAGCACCAAAAATTTCTTTATCAAAATCAGAAGTTTCTGTAAACGTAGGAGCAAGTTTAGATTTATCTAACTACTTATCAAGTGCAACTGATAATAAAGATGGAGATGTAAAAGGAAAAGTATCAATTCCTTCTGTAAGGACTTCAAAAGCTGGTTCTTATACAGCTACTTATACAGTAAGTGATGCTGCTGGAAATCAAGGTAGTGCGTCATTAACTGTAAAAGTTAATGCGGTACGTACTTCTTCTAAAAAAGGTTCTGCAGCTACTGGTACTACTTCTAGACCAAATTATTACGGAACATCAGTTGTAGGTGCTGCCTATTCAAGACTTGGGTGCCCTTACGTATGGGGTGCTGAAGGACCAAATACATTTGACTGCTCTGGTCTAGTAAAATGGTGTTATGCTAAAGCTGGTAAATCTTTACCACATTCATCAAGTGCGATGAAATCATCTGGTACTGTAATCAGTATTTCGAGTGCACAACCTGGGGATATCTTATGGAGACCAGGACATGTAGCAATTTATATTGGTGGTAACCAATACATTCATGCTCCACAAACTGGAGATGTTGTAAAAGTTTCATCTGGTGTAAGTAGCTTTACATGTGCAATTAGACCTTAATATTAAAAAGTCGTGGAAAAATCACGGCTTTTTTTGTACTTTAAAAGAATATATTTTTAATAATGAATGAAACTAATTATTGATTGTTTGGGTATAATAAAATTGAAAAAAGATTGATAAATTCTACAAATTTGCATTTTTAAATAAAATGTGTTATAATAATAAACGGTTAAAAAATTCAAAAGGAGAACATTATGAAAACAGACATACAGACCAAGCTCAAAACATTGTTTGATGAGAAAATTAAAAACAGAAAAGCAATGTTTATTCCAATCGCTGGGGTAGCTGCATTTATGTTAGTAGGTTATGCTGGTGTGGATCATGAAAATCCTGAGATTGTATCAAGTCATATTCAAATTCCTTACGGTGAAAAGTTTGATACGGATGCAATTGATGTTGTTGATAATCATGATAGTAGAAGTGAGCTGTTAGTAGAAGCTGATGATGATTCCTTAGATGTTAAACAATTAGGAACATATCAAGTTGAAGTGCGTGCAACAGATCAGTTTAATAATACTGATGTTAAAACAATTCAAGTAGATGTTGTTGACGAAGAAGCACCAAAATTAAAAACGTTAGGTGCAAATGATGGATATTATATTGAAGTACCAGTTTATGGTAGTCAAGATTTATCTTCATATATTAAAGCAGTGGATAATGTAGATGGAGATGTGACACCATTTATCGAAAGTGATAAACAATTAGATACTTCAAAACAAGGAACACAAACAATTAATGTTTCAGTAAGTGATAATAGTGGTAATACAACTGAAGAAGCGTTTAAGTTCTTTATTGCTGATATGCAAGCTCCAGAAATTACTTTAAAATCAGGAAGTGATATTACAGTAGATTATGGTAGTGAATTTAAATGGCAAGACTATGTATCAATTAGTGATAACTTAGATACAAATATTCGACCTAAAGTAGAAGGAACAATTGATACTAAACAATTAAATCAACAAAAAGAAATGACAATTATTGCTACTGATGGCGCTGGTAATTCATCAAAAGTAACATTGAATGCTACTGTTAAAGATATTACTGGACCAAATATCGTTTTATCAACAAATAAAGTATCTGTTGATAAAGGAAGCAATGTTGATTTAAAATCATATATTACATCTGCCGTAGATAACTTAGATGGTGATATGAAAGATAAGATTTCATTCAATACAATTGATACTTCTACAACAGGAGTAAAGACAGTCACATATACAGGTGTGGATTCAGCAGGTAATAAATCAGAAGTACAATTACAAGTGGAAGTAACATTCTCTGGAGAAAGAATTGTTAATACAGGTCTTTCTAAAAAAGGATGTCCATATGTATGGGGATCAACAGGCCCTAATTCATTCGATTGTTCAGGATTTACACAATGGGTATATAGACAAAATGGTATTTATATTCCAAGAACTTCATCAGAACAAAAAGCTGCTGCTAAAAAAGTAGTAAGTTTATCTGAACTTGAAGTTGGAGATATTTTATGGCGTTCAGGACATGTAGGAATTTATATTGGAAATGGACAATATGTTCATGCACCACATACAGGAGATGTTGTTAAAGTTTCTTCTGGTGTAGGTAAATTTACATGTGGACTTAGATATCAATAAAGGTTTCGATTTGAAACCTTTTTTTTTGCTTTTAAAAACGATATAATATATCTAAAGAGGGTGATTTTTTTGTATATTGCAACAAGTAGTCAATTAAAAAGATATGATCAAGCATTGTTGGATTATGGCTATTCAATTGAGCAATTAGTAGATAAAGCCAGTGATTGTTTATTGAAACATTTTGATAAGTATCAACATATTATGATTGTTTGTGGGCCAGGGAATAATGGTGCTGATGGGATTTCATTAGGAATTAAATTACACCAAGAAGGTAAAGAGGTATTACTTTGCTTAACGGGAAAAGAAGAAAAACTCAGCCAAGCAAATAGATATTATCTTGATCAAGCACAATCTTTATCGATAGAGTGTTTATTTGTAAGTGAAGAAACACTTGAAGAATTTCAAAAAAGTGTTCCACATTTTGATGTGGTAGTTGATGCATTATTTGGCTTTGGACTTAATAGTGATTTAAGAGGAATTGTTAAATATGTTGTTGATCTTATAAATAATATAGAGGTAGATGTTATTGCGATAGATATTCCTACAGGTTTAAATCCTGATACAGGAAAACCTTATAATAGCTGTATTTGTGCGTATCAAACAATAACGTTAACAGCTTATAAGCTTGCTTTTTTAAATCCAGAGAGTGAAATGTATACAGGGAAAGTGATTTTAGAATTATTAGACGCTAAATCTTTTCATGAAGAAATGCTATTTTCACAACCAGTTGATTTTAAATGGGCCAAATATCATATAAAAGAACGCTTATATGATGGACACAAAGGAACTTATGGAAGAATTATGCATGTAACAGGGTGCTATCATTATCGAGGAGCTGCACTTTTAGCAGCTAAAGCAGCTGTTTATACAGGAAGTGGATTAGTTACGGTTTGGTCTAATGAAAAAGTAATTGATGCATTAAGTTTGTTTTGTCCTGAGGCGACATCGTGTCAAAGACAGTATTTTGATGAACATTTATTACAAGGGAAAGAGGCAATTCTTATAGGAAGTGGACTAGGTTTAAATGATGATAGTGAACGCTTTGTCTGCGAACTTTTAAGTCATACACAAGTTCCAGTTGTGATTGATGGTGATGCCTTGACCATTCTTGCAAAACACCCAGAATTATTAGAAAATCATCATTCCTCTTGGATTTTAACACCACATCATGGAGAATTTAAAAGATTTGTGAATTTTAACCAAACAAGTGAACTGGTGGATCAAGCGAATGCATTTGCAAAAAAATATCATGTTACCTTAGTTTTAAAAGGTCCACATACTCTTATTAGTGATGGAAATGAAACATATCGTATTATGTCAGGAAATAAAGGAATGTCATCTGCAGGTATGGGGGATACACTTGCTGGAATTATTAGTAGCTTTTTAGGACAAGGTTATTTGCCAAAAGATGCGGCTATTTTAGGAACGTATTTACATGGTTTATGTGGTGATGAAGTCTATAAAGAAAATTATACGGTTGTTACTTCAAAAGTAATTGACCAAATTCCTCAAATGATGAAAAAAATGAAAAAAGATTGATTACGAAACGTGTTCGTTTCGTAATTTTTTTTACCTTTTTAAAAAATAAAAAGAAAAACATCCAAAAATTGTCTATATAATAGTAGGAAAAATTATATGGACAAAGTACTAGAAATCACATCAAACGATCATATTATTATGATTAATAAACTCTGTAAAAGAATATTAGGACATCCTGAAATCTTAGGAAGAATCATTAAAGGATTTATTAAAGAAGCTGAGGATGTATCTTTAGAAGAAATCATTGAACTTATTAAAGGAAAGAAGGATCAGGAAGGGAATTCTTATTTCCAACAGCTAAATAATGTCATCGATATTGCTCATCATGGAAGAGTGGAATTCGATTATTTCTGCTGTATCAATCTGCCACAAGCTGATGGAACAATGAAAAGAATTTATCTAGATGTAGAGATACAAAATGTAGAGAATCCCGGATATGCCCCACTAACAAGAGGAAATGATTATCTTTCAAGAATGATTACCAGTCAAAATGGAAAGGAATATGATTATAGAAACTATGATGGAATGAAAAAGACCTATGTCATATGGATACTTCCACAGGCAGCAAAAAAACGAGATGGACATGTCAATCGCATAAACTCTAAATTAGAAAATGTCAGTGGAAGTACTATTGAAAGGTTAGAAAGTTATGATAAAAGCGAACAGATTAT
>OGGE01001906.1_pt1 | contig 11431 bp, 10 predicted proteins | sample 1571121 | NCBI WGS metagenome assembly OGGE01 (sample SAMEA2581959, study PRJEB24529) | metagenome | biome: Human gut stool | place: China | collected 2011
GCTGCGAGATCCGCATCCAGCACAACCAGATTTTCTTTTTCTTTTCCAAGTTCGGCTAATGCATTGCCATAGCTTTCTCTGGTCGCGATCATTTTTACTTCTGACATAATGCTTCACCCGCCTTTCCCAGTTCTTCCATTGCAATCGCATATTCCTCATCGTTCGGTGCTTTTCCGTGCCAGCCTACCTGACCTTCCATATAAGAAACACCTTTTCCTTTTAAGGTATGTGCGATGATTGCTGTCGGCATGCCTTTTGTCTCCCTTGCCTCTTTAAAAGCCTCCGCAAGCTGTGCAAAATCATTTCCATCTGCGACATGGATCACATGGAAATTAAAAGCTTCAAACTTTTTATCGATCGGATCCGGTGAGCAGACTTCATCTAATGTTCCGTCAATCTGCATGTTGTTATTGTCGACGATCACTACCAGATTGTCAAGCTTACGGTGTCCGGCAAACATGGATGCCTCCCACACCTGACCTTCCTCGATCTCGCCATCACCTAACAGCGTATAAACACGGTAATCTTTGTGATCCATCTTTCCTGCAAGTGCCATTCCGACCGCACAGGAAATTCCCTGTCCCAGAGAACCGGATGACATATCCACTCCCGGAATATGCTTCATATCCGGATGTCCCTGTAAATAGGAACCGGTATGACGCAATGTCTCCAAATCCTTCACCGGAAAATATCCGCGGTTTGCCAGCGCAGAATAAAGTCCCGGCGCCGTATGTCCTTTCGATAAGACAAAGCGGTCACGATCCTCCATTTTCGGATTTTTTGGATCAATATTCATCTCTTCAAAATATAAATATGTAAAAATTTCTGTCGCCGAAAGCGATCCCCCCGGATGCCCCGACTTCGCAGCATGCGTTGCAGTCACGATGCCCTTGCGAACCTCGACTGCAGTCTGCTTCAGTTCTGTGATAGTCATTGATACCCTCCTTTAGTGTCATATAAACTCTGCGAAACCCACCTCAAACTCTTCTCACGTTAAGCTGCTGACGGGTTTCGCAATGATTTTTATTACTCTCCGAAGACGGCAGAGCGGTTTCTATAGTCTTTTTGTAAAACCTTAGTCACCGAAAACCGCTCTATAGTCCTTCTGGAATTTTTCGATTCCTGCGTCGGTCAGTGGGTGTTTTGTCATCTGGACGATTACGTTGTACGGCACGGTTGCGATATGTGCACCTGCTAATGCGCAGTCTGTGACATGGATCGGGTTACGGATGGATGCTGCGATGATCTCTGTCTCAAGTCCATAGTTGTCAAAGATCTGAACAATATCCTGAATCAGATCGATGCCTGCTGTACTGATATCATCTAATCTTCCAAGGAATGGAGAAACATAGGTTGCGCCTGCTCTTGCTGCGAGGAGTGCCTGATTTGCAGTAAAGATCAGTGTTACATTGGTCTTGATGCCCTCTGCAGAGAGAACTTTTACTGCCTTTAAGCCTTCTACTGTCATAGGAATTTTTACAACCATGTTCGGATGAATCGCTGCGATCTCACGTCCCTCTTTGATCATGCCCTCTGCATCAACAGTTGTCGCTTTTACCTCACCGCTGATCGGTCCGTCTACGATGGATGTGATCTCTTTGATTACTTCGTTAAAATCTCTTCCCTCTTTTGCGATCAGGGATGGGTTCGTGGTAACACCACAGATCACTCCCATATCATTTGCTTTACGGATATCCTCTACATTTGCTGTGTCAATAAAAAATTTCATACTATACCTCTCCTTTTCTTTGTGTGCCCGTGCACACAACTTGTTTTACTTATGATAATCTCTTTTATTTAAAACTTCAAGCGTGTTTTTGTGTTTTCATGATTTTGCACAACTTTTTTGCGTGCATGTGCACACTTTTCACAAAACAAGTTTTTGCTTCAAAATATGCACATGCTTTTCCAGTGTTTAACGATAAAACAGTTCCCCAATCTGTAAGTCACGTTTGAAATCACGGATCTTCGTATCTTTGTCAATATAAACAGCCTCGATGCCCATTGCATTTGCCCAGTCGCCCATCTGCTCTGCGGTCAGATCGTATGTAAATGCGGTATGATGTGCGCCGCCTGCAAGGATCCATGCCTCTGCACCGGTATAGAGATCCGGCTGTGGTGTCCAGAAGTTTGTCGCTACCGGGAGTTTCGGCATCGGTTTTTCCACTTTCTTGCAGTCCACATCATTGATGATCAGACGGAAACGGTTGCCAAGATCGATCAGGGAAGTTGCGATACCTTTACCTTCTTTGGATGTGAATACCAGTCTTGCAGGATCTTCCCTGTCACCCATGGAGAGTGGCTGGCACTTGATGCTGATCGGGCCATCTGCGATGGACGGACAGATTTCCAACATATGTGCCTCTAAGATTCCTTCTTTGCCTTTGACAAAGTTGTAGGTGTAATCCTCCAACATGGATGTTCCCTTTGCATCCTTTTTGCCCTCGGTCATAATCTTCATCAGACGGACCATGGCAGCAACTTTCCAGTCACCCTCTGCTCCAAATCCGTAACCTTTTCCCATCAGACGCTGGATTGCAAGTCCCGGAAGCTGTTTTAATGCACCAAGATCTCCAAAGTGGGTTACGATCGCCTGATAATTCTTTTCGTCTAAGAAACGCTCAAAGCCAAGCTCGATCTGTGCCTGGACTGCAACATGGCGGCGGAATTCTTCCGGATCACGTCCCTCTAATAAAATGTCATATTTCTCGTAGTATTCGTCCACAAGAACATTGGTATCAGACTCGGATACTGCTGCTACGGACTCTGCGATCTCGTTGACCGGATATGCATCCACTTCCCAGCCGAATTTTAACTGTGCTTCCACTTTATCGCCCTCAGTTACCGCAACGTTTCTCATATTGTCAGCGACACGCATCACACGGATATGGCTGCTCTCGATCACGCCGACTGCGGTGCGCATCCAGGAAGCGATCTTCTCCTGTACCACCGGATCAGACCAGTGTCCGACAACCACTTTGCGCTCGATTCTCATACGGGTCACGATATGACCGTACTCTCTGTCACCATGCGCAGACTGGTTTTCATTCATGAAATCCATATCGATGGAATCATATGGGATCTCTTCATTGAACTGTGTATGTAAATGTAATAATGGTTTTCTGTACTCCTGTAAACCTAAGATCCAGGATTTTGCCGGTGAAAATGTATGCATCCATGTGATGACACCTGCACACTCTTCATCCATATTTGCCTCATTAAACGTTTTACGGATCAGCTCGTTTGTGATCAGTGTCGGTTTCCAGATGACTTCATAAGGAAGTACCCCTGACTCATTTAACTTTGCAACGATGATCTTTGCATGCTCTGCCACATGCTCTAAGCACTCATCCCCGTATAAATCCTGTGATCCGGTGCAAAACCAGAATTTATAATTTTTTGTTTTTAACATGTGCAAATTCCCTCCTGATACACTTTATTTTTTTATTATTTTTATAAGATCGGCATCGTCTCTACCGCTGCCATTTCTGCTTCCAGTGCCTTTTTATAGTTTTCAATCTACGCATCAAATCCTGCCACATCCGCCGGATCCGGCTCCATGACAGTTCCTGTTTCCCCACCAAAGATCTTACCGGATAAATACTGCTCTAATGTTTCGCCTTCTGCTTTGTGTACCATGTATGATGCAAGCAGTGCCATGCCCCATGGGCCGCCCTCGCCTGCAGTTTCCATAACTGCTACCGGCGCATCCATTGCCGCAGCAAGGATTCCCTGTCCGACTCCTTTTGTCTTAAACAGTCCTCCATGCCCGTAAATGCGGTCTACTTTTACTTTTTCCTCTTTTAACAGGATATCCAGACCGATCTTTAACGTGGCAAGTGATGCATAAAGATGGCTTCTCATAAAGTTTGCCAGTGTAAAATGTGCATCCGGTCTGCGCACGAAAAGCGGACGGCCTTCATTTAAACCGGTTACCGGCTCACCGGAGAAATAATTGTAGGCAAGCAGGCCTCCACAGTCTTTATCTCCCTCTAATGCTTTCCGGTAAAGTGTTCCAAACAACTCATTCATATCCGGTTTCATGCCAAAGGCTTCTGCAAATTCTTTGAATAATCCAACCCATGCATTCAGGTCTGATGTACAGTTATTGCAGTGAACCATCGCAACGGTATCACCGGACGGTGTGGTTACCATGTCAAGCTCCTCATGTACATTCTTTAAATCTTCCTCGAGAACGACCATCGCAAACACGGATGTTCCGGCAGATACATTTCCTGTGCGGACTGCAACGGAATTTGTCGCAGCCATACCGGTTCCTGCATCTCCCTCCGGCGGGCAGAGTGGAATGCCTGCGGAAAGATTGCCGCTCTTATCCAACAGTTTTGCTCCCTCAGCAGACAACGTTCCTGCTGCCTCCCCTGCAGCTAAAACTTTCGGCAGGATCTCACGCAGTTTCCACGGATATCCTTTTGGTGCGACAAGTGCGTCAAATTTATCGATCATTGTCTGATTGTAATCTCTTGTCTTTGCGTCGATCGGGAACATACCGGATGCCTCTCCGACACCAAGTACTTTCTCTCCGGTCAGTTTCCAGTGAATGTATCCGGCTAAGGTTGTAAAATACGAAATGTTTCCTACATGTTCTTCCCCGTTTAAGATCGCCTGATATAAATGTGCGATGCTCCAGCGCTGTGGAATATTAAAGGAAAACTCCTTTGTAAGTGCTGCCGCAGCCTCCCCCGTGATCGTATTGCGCCAGGTGCGGAACGGTACAAGTAACTCCCCGTCTTTGTCAAATGCCATATAGCCATGCATCATTCCGGAAAATCCGATCGCTGCGAGTGATGTGATCACCGTATCGTATTTTTCCTTTACATCCTCTGCTAATCTGCCATAACAGTCGGTAAGTCCCGTCCAGATATCATCCAGACTGTATGTCCAGATGCCATCCTCCAAACGGTTTTCCCAGTCATGTGCACCGGATGCAATCGGCTCCCCCGTCTCATTTACAAGAACCGCCTTGATCCTGGTTGAACCGAATTCAATACCAAGTACTGCTTTTCCGGTTTCAATCGTCTGCTTTGCGTTACTCATTATCCCTTCTCCTTTCAGATGTAAACCACTTCTTCTATACTTTCAGCATACAACTTGTATGCATGTGTTAACAAGTTGTTTTTTCTTAAAATACCACTTTATAAAATCTCTATAAATTCGCTTTGTTCCTGACCATGTATGGTATAATGTATTAAGCTACGAGCAGTGCCAGATAAGAAGAAACACTGCGGAATAAAATACAGACCAGCACGAACTAATCACAACGCAAAAAGAAAGAGATTTTCCCATGCCATCAGAACATAAAACAAATGAAACCATCAAATATAAACTTGCCGCCGCAATGAAAGAATGCATGAAATCCGCCTCCGTAGAGAAGATTACCGTCACGGAGATTGTGGAGACCTGCGGCGTGACACGCCAGACCTTTTACCGGAATTTTAAGGATAAGTATGACCTTATCAACTGGTATTTTGATAAAATTTTACTGGAATCTTTCGAACATATGGGTGAAGGAAAAACTGTGTATGAAGGACTGGTGAATAAATTTCATTATATCCAGCAGGAAAAGCTCTTTTTTAAAGCAGCTTTTAAAAATGACGATCAGAATTGTCTGAGAGATCATGATTTTCAACTGATCTGTGCCTTTTACACCGAACAGCTTGAGACACGCATGGCGTGCAGACTTTCCCGTCAGCTGCAGTTTCAGTTAGAAATGTACTGCCAGGGTTCCATTTATATGACCGTACAGTGGGTGCTTGGCTATCGCAAATGCTCTGCCGAAGAACTCGCACATGCCCTTGCATCTGCCATGCCGGAAGAACTGCAGACTGTATTTCGTAAATACAGGTTGGTTTGATGCAGGAAAATGTTACATTCATAAACATTTCTGTTACAAAAAAACCTTCCAGGCAAAACAATTATGCCTGAAAGGTTTTCTTTTACTTATGACAATATACGAATCATAAAGCATACATTCTATGATTTCACCGCTGCAATTACATCAGTTTGCGGAAAAGATTCTTAAGATCTTCCACACTGGCATCTTTCGGGTTACCCGGAGCACATGCATCTGCATGAGCAGATTCTGCAAGAAAATCAAGATCTTCTTCTTTTAATGCCTCAAGTTTTGTCGGGATTCCCACATCAACAGAGAGTTTCTGTACGGCATCAACTGCTGCTTTACGATATTCCTCCACAGACATATCGTCCACACCTTTGACTCCCATTGCACGGGCGATCTCACGGTATTTCTCTCCGGTGCAGTCCGCATTGTACTCCATAACGATTGGAAGCATCATGGCACATGCAACACCATGTGGTGTATCATAAACAGCACCTAAGGTATGAGCCATGGAATGTGCAATTCCAAGACCTACGTTAGAAAATCCCATTCCGGCAATGTACTGTCCAAGTGCCATTCCCTCACGTCCCTCTTTCTTGTTGTCAACTGCATCACGCAGGGATCTTGAAATAATTTCAATCGCTTTCAGATGGAACATATCTGTCATTTCCCATGCAGCTTTGGTTGTATATCCCTCGATCGCATGTGTCAGGGCATCCATACCGGTAGAAGCTGTCAGTCCCTTTGGCATGGAAGACATCATATCCGGATCCACGATTGCAATGACAGGCATATCATGTGGATCGACACAGACGAATTTTCTCTTTCTCTCCACATCTGTGATAACATAATTGATCGTAACCTCTGCTGCCGTACCGGCGGTCGTAGGTACTGCAATGATCGGTACGCATGGTTTTTTCGTGGGTGCAACTCCCTCAAGACTTCTGACATCCTCAAATTCCGGATTGGCAATAATGATTCCGATCGCTTTTGAGGTATCCATAGAAGATCCTCCACCGATTGCGATCAGGTAATCAGCTTCCGCTTTCTTAAATGCCTCAACACCGTGCTGTACATTCTGGATCGTAGGGTTTGCTTTGATATCTGAATAAATTTCATAAGCAAGTCCGTTTTTGTCAAGAATATCCGTTACCTTTTTTGTAACACCAAATTTGATCAGATCCGGATCAGAACATACAAATGCTTTTTTGAAAGCACGCGCCTTTGCCTCTGTTGCAATCTCTTCGATCGCTCCTGCTCCGTGGTAAGATGTTTCGTTTAACATAATTCTGTTTGCCATAATAACCTTCTCCTTTTCCAATACTTATGATACTTTGATTGTAACAGGATCCTATCGTTTTCGTAAGTGACAAAACAGCAAAATTGTAACAAAAAAACCTGTATCAGCAAATTACTGATACAGGCCATGTTATGATCCATTATTATACATTGATTTCCGCTTTTACACCAAGTTCTTCCTTGTTTGCATCCAGAATCGGTTTTACCACATTTGCAATGAATTTATCCACCTGGATCGGTGCACGTCCCACATATTTTGCCGGATCCATCGTGGACTGCAGTGCCTCTAATGTCAGGTTAAATTCAGGATCTGCAGCGATCAGTTCAAGCAGATTGTTGTCTTTTCCTTCCTCTTTGACAGTCTTTCCTGCCTGCATGGATAAGGTACGGATCTTTTCATGTAACTCCTGACGGTTGCCGCCATTCTTTACAGCGTCCATCATAATGTTTTCCGTTGCCATAAACGGGAGTTCTGCCATTAAATGTTTGGTGATTACTTTATCATATACAACCAATCCATCCACTACATTTAAGCACAGGTCTAAGATACCATCGATTGCAAGGAATCCTTCCGGAATGGAAAGTCTCTTGTTTGCAGAGTCATCTAAGGTGCGCTCAAACCACTGTGTTGCGGAAGTGATCGCCGGGTTTAAAGCATCGATCATGACATAACGCGATAAGGATGCGATACGCTCGGAACGCATCGGATTGCGTTTGTATGCCATGGCAGAAGATCCGATCTGGTTCTTCTCAAACGGCTCTTCCACTTCTTTTAAGTGCTGTAACAAACGGATATCATTTGACATCTTGTGTGCACTTGCCGCAATACCTGCAAGAATATTTGCAACGCGTGTATCCACTTTTCTGGAATAAGTCTGTCCGGATACTGCATAGCACTCTTTGAATCCCATTTTTGCAGCGATCATCGGGTCGATCTTGTCAATCGTCTCCTGATCTCCATCAAACAGTTCTAAGAAACTTGCCTGTGTTCCGGTCGTTCCCTTGGAACCGAGCAGTTTTAAAGATCCCATGACATACTCTAGGTCCTCAAGATCCATGATAAATTCCTGTGCCCACAGTGTTGCACGCTTTCCAACAGTCGTCGGCTGTGCAGGCTGGAAATGGGTAAATGCCAGTGTCGGCAGATTTTTGTAAGTATCTGCAAATTTTGCAAGTTCTGCGATAACATTGACCAGTTTTTTATGAACCAGCTCCAATGCCTCCCGCATTAAAATAATATCGGTGTTATCACCAACATAACAGGATGTTGCTCCAAGATGGATGATTCCTGCTGCCTTCGGGCACTGCTGTCCATATGCATATACATGACTCATAACATCATGACGAACCAGTTTTTCACGCTCTCTTGCTACATCATAATTGATGTCCTCAGCATGTGCCTTTAACTCGTCGATCTGTTCCTGTGTAATAACCGGCTTTCCATTCTCGGAAAGTCCTAACTCCATCTCTGTCTCAGCTAATGCAATCCATAATTTTCTCCAGGTACGGAACTTTTTGTCCTGTGAAAAAATATACTGCATCTCCTTGCTGGCATAACGCTCAGATAACGGACTTGTATATCTGTCTGTACTCATTTCTGTTCTCCTTAACATTTGTTATTATCTATCTCTCAAAATCGCCCCGGATGTCTTCTTTCGGCGGTTCCATCGGGTAGGTACCCGTAAAGCATCCCTTACAGATACTTAATCCGCCGACCATTTCCTCTAAACGCTCAACTCCAAGGTATCCAAGGGAATCCGCACCAATGATCTTACGGATATCCTCAATGGAACGATTGTATGCAATGAGCTGTTCTCTCTCCGGGATATCTGTTCCAAAGTAACACGGCCATAAAAATGGCGGGGAACTGATCCTTACATGTACTTCGGTTGCACCGGCATCACGCAGCATTTTTACGATGCGGTCTGACGTCGTACCGCGGACAATGGAATCATCGATCATAATGATACGTTTTCCATCGACCGCCTCTTTTAAAACATTTAATTTCACGCGCACGCTGGACTCTCTGCTGCTCTGTTTCGGCTTGATGAAAGTTCTTCCGACATAGCCGTTTTTCACAAATGCAGTGCCATACGGAATCCCCGACTGCAGGGAATAACCGAGTGCTGCAGCATTTCCGGACTCCGGAACACCGACGACAAGGTCTGCATCCACCGGTGAATCCATGGCGAGGAAACGTCCTGCCTTGATCCTGGATGCATAGACACTGACACCGTCGATATGGCTGTCCGGTCTTGCAAAGTAAATATATTCAAAAATACATCTCGCCTCTTTTTTCGGGTCATGCATCATGAGATTGGACTTGATGCCATCCTTATTGATCGTCACGATCTCGCCCGGAAGCACATCGCGGACGAAGGTAGCTCCGATCGTGTCAAGCGCGCATGTCTCGGAGGTCAGGATATAGGCATTATCACGCTTTCCGATACAGAGCGGCTTGAATCCCTGCGGATCGCGGGCACCGATGAGTTTTCTCGGACTGCTGATCACAAGGGAGTACGCACCCTTGATCTTCTTCATAGCGTTTGCCACGGCTCCCTCAGCGGTTCCCACCTTACAGCGCTCTCTCGCGATGTGGTAGGCGATGACCTCAGAGTCGATCGTGGTCTGGAAAATCGCTCCGTCGTAAGCGAGTTCTCTGCGAAGCTCCGGCGCATTGACAAGGTTTCCGTTGTGTGCCAGTGCCAGCGTTCCCTTCACATAATTTAAAACGAGCGGCTGTGTATTCTCGATGGTGCTGCTTCCGGCAGTCGAATACCGGACATGGCCGACACCGATGTTTCCTTTTAATTTTTCCAGCTTCTCTGACGTGAATACTTCGTTGCAGAGTCCCATCCCCTTACAGGCATTGACAACACCTTTCGGTCCGTATGTATCGCTCACCGCGATTCCGCAGCTTTCCTGTCCGCGGTGCTGTAATGCGAACAATCCGTAATAAATGGTTGATGCAACATCATTTCCGTCCAGATCGTACATTCCGAAAACGCCGCACTCCTCATGCAGCTCGTCTGTTCCCCAGTCTAAAGTAAGTGATTTCTCCATAAATGCTTTTCATCCTCTGATTTATAAGTTTTTGCGATAAAACAGCAGTGTTTCAGTAGAAATTATAATACATACCCTATGGAAAATCAAGAAGAAGTTCCTCTCTCAAGGAGTCCTGTGGACTTCTTTGTGAAACCAGAACAAATTTCCGGCCCCTTTTTCGATCCCTATACCATAAATTTCCCCCTCCGTCTCAGAGGCGGTCCCATCTGGAATCCCTGTTTCAATATCCGGCACCAGGTATGTCTTCTCTGTCATCCTGGAGCACGCACAGGAATACGCGAGCCAGAGGAGTTCCAGCAGTAAAAGGATCCTCGCTGTCTTTACAGCAGCTCTTCTTATCTTTTCCCTTCGGTACCCGTGTCTCCACGGATGGTATGGATGGTACAGATAGCGGATGGCGTTCACTCCTTTCAAAATTCAGGCTGATACTTTTCCACGACTTTTGATAAGTTTTTTCAAGATGTACTCTTATTATATCTGTTTTCGCATATTTTCACAACAGGAAAACTTGTTATCGTTACATTTTAGTTGCTGTGACGGGTAGGAATTTTCTAAACTGAAAATTCCGTACAATACAGTAATAGCAGTGGATTTTGGTGATTTGGAGTGTGAAGCATCGGCAAAATCACGATGCAAAAGAAACAGGGAAATGATCTTCATACCCGTCCTGCAGATCATTTCCCCGCTGTCCTGTCTTTCCGGCTCTTTCTGCCGTGTTGAGTTTCATTCCCCGGCAGTCCTGGATTCCGGTCCGGATATTTAGTTTGCCTTGGTGGTCTCCCCAGCAGTGCCGTTCGCTCCCGCCGCAGTAGTTCCTGACATGCCGGTGACATCGTCCGTCAGGTTGTGGATGCCGTCACCCACGTCATCCACCATATCCCGGAGCACACCGCCACTCTCCCCGGCTGTCTGGGACGGCGCGTTCGTGCTCTGGTTTGTGCCGTTTGTCTGTCTCTCCATTGTGGTTCCCGCTCCCGCGCTCCCCGTATCCGGGGCTGTGGTCATATTATTTCCGTTCCCTCTTCCGCAGGCCGTGATGATTGCCGCGGTCATAATGAGAAGCGCGCATGCTCTGATCCATCTGATTTTTCCCATAAAAATAATCTCCTTTCTACGGCTATTATGTGCCATAGAAAGGAGAAGTATTTTGGAAAAAAATGTATAAAACTTTAACCTCTATCAACCGACCACATCAGCCATATCGTAAAG
>OGGE01001917.1_pt1 | contig 11359 bp, 10 predicted proteins | sample 1571121 | NCBI WGS metagenome assembly OGGE01 (sample SAMEA2581959, study PRJEB24529) | metagenome | biome: Human gut stool | place: China | collected 2011
GGTACCAGCAAATCTGTGATGGTGAAAGTACTCTTGCCGATGCCATCATGGATCGTATATCGTATGATTCCTATAAGATCGATATTGAAAGTGTTGACCCATCTAAAGACCTCTCTATGAGAGAAGTATATGGACTGGATCCAGCAATGGCAAAGTAACTTAATAAACAAAATGAGGTGGCTCCGTTAGTCCGGACAGGTGGCTCTCGCCACACCGGACTGGCGGCTCTGCCGCACCGTAATATTCAGAAGCTTTTTGTAAAACTTTCTGGAAACGTTTAAAAGTAATTGGTTTTAATAAAAAATCAAAAGTAATAACTTCGAACACATCAAAGACATATTCTGAATAGCTTGTTAGAAAAATGATAAGAGCATTTGGCTCGTTCGTGCGAATCGTTTTAGCTAGTTCTAAACCATTCATGCCCTGCATCTCGATATCAAGGATATAAATGTCATAGGTCAATTCATTATTAAGTTTATATCTATATAATTCTTCGGCACTAAAGTAGACGTCGTAATCAATTGTTGAATCGTTTAATATGTCAAAGTATTTTTCTAAGATTTCAATAGAAGCAGGGTTATCATCACACAAAGCAATATGCAACATTGTAATATTTCTCCATTTCATTCATCATCATAAATTTCGTAAAAATAATCTGTGTTAAAGAAGGTACCAAGGCTAATATCAAAGCCACCACATATTTTTTGGATGGTTTCTATTGTTGGATTAGTGCCATGTATTATATTTAATAAGGTACTTTTAGGAATAGCGGCCTTATAAGCTAATGCATAATAATTGAGATTATGTTCTTTGCATAGTTCATTAATTCTTTTAACAACAAGTTTTTGTGCAGTAATAATAAATCACTCCAATGCTTTATATAATGATATTCATTTTAAAGGAAATCATTATATAATCAGCACTATATATAGTCCTTGGTGAATAGGATGTGACAGATAAATGGCAATCTATTACAACTATCATGAAATGAATATTCTTTTTGATATACTTTTTATATAAGTTGTATAAAAAACGGAAGGAGAAAGATTGAAAATGAGAAGTAGAATTATGGAAAAAAGATTTTATACTGCTGAGTCAGTGACTGAAGGGCATCCAGATAAGATATGCGATCAAATTTCAGATGCAATTCTGGATGAGTTAATAAAAAAAGACCCTAATAGTAGAGTCGCTTGTGAAACATGTGTCACAACTGGTTTAGTTCTGGTTATGGGGGAAATCACAACAACAGCATATATTGATATTCCAGGAGTCGTTAGAAATACGATAAAAGAAATAGGTTATACAGATTCGACATTGGGATTTGACGGGAATACTTGTGCTGTGGTTACTGCGTTAGATGAACAGTCTCCTGATATTGCAATGGGGGTTGAGCAGGCACTAGAAGTAAAAGAAAATGGACTATCTGAAGACGAGAAAATGGAAACGGGAGCAGGAGACCAAGGCATGATGTATGGTTACGCCACAAATGAAACCGAAGAACTTATGCCTTATCCAATTACATTAGCTCATAAATTGGCATATCGCTTGTCAGAAGTACGGAAGCAGGGGATTTTAAACTATTTGCGCCCGGATGGAAAGACACAGGTTATCGTAGAGTATGATGAGAACGATATTCCGGTAAGATTGGAAAATGTAGTGTTATCTACACAGCATAATTCAGACATTTCACAAGATAAAATTTTCAGCGATATTAAAAAATATGTTTTTGATGTTGTTCTTGATACAAAAATGGTTGATGAAGACACGAAATTTTATGTTAATCCAACGGGACGCTTCGTTGTCGGCGGACCGCATGGGGACAGTGGTCTAACAGGGCGCAAGATTATTGTCGATACTTATGGTGGCTACGCACGTCATGGTGGAGGTGCCTTTTCTGGCAAAGACTGTACAAAGGTAGACCGTTCCGCAGCATATGTAGCTAGGTATATTGCTAAAAATATAGTAGCGGCTGGATTAGCTGATAAATGTGAAGTCCAACTATCTTATGCAATTGGAGTAGCTGCCCCTATGTCAGTAGGTGTTGAAACCTTTGGAACTGGTAAAGTATCTAATAATAGGATTATCGAGATTATAAGAGAAAATTTTGAATTACAACCTACTGGTATTATTGAGATGCTGAATCTGCGGCAACCAATATACAAAAAAACGGCAGCATATGGACATTTTGGTAGAGGGAACTGTGGTTTTCCGTGGGAGAAAACTGATAAGGCAGAAATAATAAAAAAATATCTGTAAAGGGATAAAAGAGGAATCTGGTGATTCCTCTTTCTTATAGACCAGGAGGGAATATGAATATATTATTGATTAGTTTACCGGAAAAAAACAAAGATATGAAACTTGAAGCAACAGAAGTTTTACCGCTTGCTTTGTATTCGTTAAGTAGTGTTTTAAAATGCCAAGGATATGAAGTCTCAATTATTGATCCGTGTGAATTTGTTTATCTAGATGAAAAAGAAAATGCAGAAACAACATGTGTTACTTTGATTGAGGAATGTTTGGAAGAAGGATATGATATTGTTGGATTCTCTGTGAATACTTTCAATTGGGGAATAACTAAGACGGTTGTAAATCAAATTAGTTGGAAAAAAAATACTACTGTAGTTTTAGGAGGACTTCATGTAAGCGTTTTTGATGAATATTCACTCTTAACTACAAAAGCGGATATTATTATGAGAGGGGAAGGAGAATTGACCTGGTGTGAGCTCGTAGCAACACTTAAGAATGTTGCTCCTTTAGATACAATAAAAGGGATTACCTATAAAAGTGGAAAGAATATCATAAGGAATCCAGACAGAGGTGCTATGACAATCGAAGATTTAGAGGCATTACCCCTTCCGGATTATGAATTATTGCCGATTGATAATCCGTATGTAGAAATGCCGGTTGAATCATCAAGAGGGTGCCAGTTTAGCTGCTCTTTTTGCTCTATACCTCATAGGCATAACTGGAGAGGGCTTTGTGAAATTCAGGTAATTGAAAGGGTTAAACATGCTAAAAGACATATGAAAAATATTATGCGAGGCGGAAATATTTTATTTGTAGATGACTGTTTTTCAATGCACCCAAAAAGAGCTATTAAAATTTTGGATGCGTTACATAAATGTTATGGAGAAGAAATGAAGTATTTTATAGAAGCAAGAATATCAAATATTTTATCAGGAGAGTTTTTAGAGGGATTTCAGAGAAATCTTATTTCTCAGATGCAAATCGGTGTAGAATGTGGGTATGATGAGGGATTAAAAAAAATAAAAAAGGGCCTGACAATAGCGCAGCTATACAAAGGGTTAAGAATTATAGAAGAAAAAGGATTATCTAGTGTTGCCAATTTGTCGTTCATTATTGGTTTTCCATGGGAAGATTTTGGTACGATAGAAAAAACATTAGATACTGTGGAATATATTGTTAATAGATTCGGTATACTGTGCCGGGTAAATTGGTTTATGCTATTACCATCTGATATATGGTGGGAGCGTAAAAAATATGGCATAAATGTTGAATCGGATATTTACGATAATCCGTCATGGAGATATGATACGGACATTTTCTATAGTACGCATCCGCTTATAAGTGAAGAAGAGATAAATAGAATTGAAAAAAGAATTAAGTTAATTTATGCATGTACAAAGAAAATAAGCTATAATAGAACTTTTGCTATATAGCTATGAAGCAAAATAAAAGGGGGCGTTGCAAAATCAATATCAATAAGTTAAAGTAACATTTTCAAGAGCAGATTATACAATGTATGACCTGCTCTTTTTTGTAATAATTCAAAAAAAGCTTGACAAATCACTCGAAATTTGCGGCGAAGCCACTTAAATATACATTTATTTAAGGAGACTTTCCGATGAAAAATAATTCACCTATTGATCTAAAGAATCAGTTGCTTTCTGTTATCTCACAGATGCAATCTGTATCTCACCTATTTGTAGAGACTGGAAAAGATTTTTCCAGAAAACGAAAAAATTTCTTTCTCAGATACCATTCAGTTTCTCTTATCTATGGGCGGGAATACCATTCGGAAAGAATGGTTCGATTTCTGGGATTTTTCTCCGGATATGGCTTCGGTTCCCGCCTTTTGCCAGCAACGTCAGAAATTGTTGCCTGAGACAATGGATTTCTTATTTCATTCTTTCAATGATTCTTTTTCATCGCTGGAAACTTATCGTGGATTTCGTCTGCTTGCTTGCGATAAATCTGATCTGGCTATTGCTTACACTCCTGATGATAAGGATACCTATAGGCGGCATAATTCTTTGGAACGGCATGAGAAAGGATATAACCAACTTCATTTAAATGCTCTGTATGGGGGATTGAACGATCTTTTCGAGAACTAAAATATACAATAGGATTAACCAATTTTCACGCAAAAAAGGTGGAGTATATCCTGCAGGAAATATTCGCTCGACTAACAATCTACAACTTTTGTGAACGGATTATCACAACTATTGCAATTCAACAGAAAAACAGGAAATATACTTATCAGACCAACTTCACTGTAGCTGTTTTTATTTGCCGGGAATATTTCAGAGACAGAATACACCCATCAGATTTAGTAGCACTCATTCGGAAGAATATTCTTCCAATCAGAGAAGGACGAAAGGCTCCACGAAAAGTCCGTCCTAACTCAAGCAAACAGCTTCTTATATAGAATAGCATAAATAATACAAAATAGCATTCGAAAAACAGAGCTTATATCTGTTTTATTTGTTGTGCAAAAAAATGACCAAAAGCTTAAAACTACTTTTGGTCATTTAATCCGTGAGGCTTAAATCAATATCCGTAGGCTTAACTTATTGACATTGATTTTACGACACCCTCTTTTGTTTTGCTTCGAAAAACATTTTAGAATATATATGAAGTTAGATGACACAATGCTTAAAGAAGTAATCTTCTAATTCTGAGATATTCTGAGTGTTCTTTAATGATAATAGTTGACGGTCTTTATTGATTAAAATAATAGTATCACTGAAATTAGAAACAAGGTCTAAATTGTGTACTGAAAATAATATCATATTATGCTTGCAGTAGCAATAATCCTTTAAGAGATTTTTTATAACGATACAGCTTTCTGGATCAAGACCATTAAAAGGTTCATCAAGTATTAAATTTGTAGCACCAGAAATCAAAGCACCAGTAAGATATATCTTTTGCTTCATACCTAACGAATAGGAAGAAAGAGGTTTGTTTAAGTCCGCAGATATTTTAAGAAGAGAGGTTATCTTATGAGCTGCAGTACTGGCAGCAGTAAAGTCACACTTATAGATATTAATTATAAAGCTTAAATATTCGTTTCCAGAAAGATTTAAGAACATATCTTTATGGTCGGGAATGAAAAAAAAATGATATTTACTTTCAAAAGCGGAATTTGGTATAGAATCTATAAGAACATTTCCATTAGTCCGAAAGGCAGACTGAGTGATTGAGTTTAAGAAAGTTGTTTTTCCGATTCCATTTACTCCAACTAAAGCGTAAATTTGGGTATCATATAGTGTTAAGGAAAGGGCATGAAATATATTTTTCTTTTCATAGGTCTTAGATAAATTTTCTATTTTAATCACGAGTATTCCTCCTAGATTTTTTTGTGTATATTAGTATTAATATTAATATTAATAGGATTATATCTATGAAGCTAACTATTGGTAATAAATATTTCTTACAATCTAATTGATTAATGATATAAATTTCAAAAATAGTTTTCAAAGTCATAACTATTAGTGATAAAAATTTATTTGAATTTCCATGTAATAATTCTGTTTTATTCTTTGTATAGTCGGGCATTAAACAATCAAAAATAACTCCGATGAAGGAACAAAGATAATTATTGACAAGTCCATATAGAACTAGAAAAAAAATATCCTTTTTTGTATGTATAATAAAAAAATTTAATAATATAAAAATTAGAACAATTGTAGAATTAAGAAAAAAACTCATTCGTACTTTACTCTGAAAAATTTTATATGAGTCGATTGGTGTTGTTAAAACAAGCTGATTGATATAAGGATCGCTTGAATATGCAGTGACCGAAAAAGGATTAATTGAGCACAAAATAATAACAATTATCATATTAACTAAGGTTGTATCGAGAGAATATCTAGTTGTAATAAACTTATAAAGCAAAATAATTAATATTATATTTTTTAGGACGGCATAGAACAATATATCTTTATTAGCGAAACATCGTTTCTTTTCTAAAAAGAAATAAGGTGTCCTTATGTAAAATAATTCTTTTTTGGAGTAGAAGAGCTTATTATACTCAAAATCAATTATCTTATAGATGTTTTGAAAAAAAATATGATCAAATAAAATAAAAGTAATTATAGCTAAAACAATACTTCCTATAAAAACAGCAGGTAGAAAAAGTGGCGCTTGAACTATAGAAAGAAATAAAGTAACTGAGGCGGTTCTTTGAAAAAATAGTAAATAGGTTAGTAAATTTTTGAAAAGTAGAAGTGTTGTTAAAAAACCACCATATTGAAAAAAAATCATGATATATCCGCTATGCGTAGTGTGACAAATTTTTAGTATTATCAATAATAAGCAACAAAGGCTTAAAGAGAATAAGAATATTAAAGTAATGGAAGATAAGTAATATTTTACTACAGATAGAAGGTCAGGTGTATATAGGCCTAATGTTATAAAAAGTAGAGTTTCCAACTCAATAAAAGGAACATTTATTTCTGAAAGGTATATTTTGAATAAATGCTTTCTATTTATAGGCATGGTTAAAATATCTTTGATTCGTTTATTATAAAACATAGAATCAATGATTTTATAAATAAGCATAAGTGTACCAATAGGCAGACTTACTATAAATGAGAAAAGAGGAGAACTAATATTAAGATGATTTATTAGTTGAAGTCGCTCTACAACGTACCAGAATAAGTAACATAAGTAAAAACTTAAAATACAATATAATAATATAATTAATAGCGAACCTTCTTTTTTGAAATAAAGAATTTTTTTTAACAGGTCATTCATGGACTAGCCTCCAAATATTAAAGTGCGTTGATATAAAAAACAGTCATTATTATGGCGATAATACCAAATGCAATTGAATTTATAGGTGAAAGTCTTTTTTGCTTTATAAAAGAAAGATTGATGACTAAAGCAAGAACGGGGAAAAGCCAGACACCAAGGATACTTGGTACATTATAAGTCTTAGCCCCTTCGTGGATAATCGGTAATTGTTCGGGGAGGAATAGCAGCATAATCGCTGAAATAATAAACATTAAAAAAATAATTGTAAAGTTAATTTTTGCATATCGCTCATTGCTTTCTGTAAAATCATTTCCTAAAAGATTTTTTAATAATTTTCTAATCATAGTTTTGTCCTTTCTATGTATTAAGTTCTTAAATTATATTCCATGAATGACCTATAAAGAAGATAGCAAGTGCAGTAATCATGGAGGATTACTATGGTAATAAAAAAAGATATTCATTTGATTCCCCTTTATTAATTTGAAATACATCCAATTATATAATATTTTAGGAAGAAAAAAAGTAAAGTGTAACAAAAAGCGACATATCTGTAACAAAAGAATTTAACACCATATTGGTTAAATACCCCATTGCAGTTAAATGACAAATTGTGACAGTACAATAAAAAAGAGCAGATTTTTTGCTACAATGACCATGCAGTCGAGAAAATCACGGAAAAGGGGATAACATGAAACAGGCAGGGCGCTTTTTGAGTAAATATATAAAAAGAAATTTTGGTGTATTTGCTATTTATATGTTACTTTGCATATTGTGTTCTATACTATCGCTAATTGCACCATATATATCAGGCAACTTCATTGATGTTTTATTACATATAGAGCAACGAGAACAATTGGTAAAATATTGCGTAGTATTTGCAACTATGAGTTTTGGGTCTATTGCATGTAACTATATTATAAGTCAGATTTTTGCACGATTACGAATTAAAATGAATTATGAAATAAATATGGATTTCCTCCATCATATAAGGAAAATTTCAATACTGACATTACAAAAACAAACAACAGCTTCTATAACGCAAAAGTTAAATTATGATACGGGGATTGTCACTAGCTTTTCATTACAGACGTTACAAAATATCTTGACAAATATTATTACCATGATTCTTTCATTGATTGCATTGTTGCATTTTAGCTTGGATATTGGAATTATTTTGGTTTGTATGCTTTTGGTATATTCAGGTACCTATATCATATTTAAAAAGCCTCTTAAGCATTGTAACCAGGAAGCAAGAGAAAAAGAAACAAAATATTTTAGTACATTATATAAGCAGTTAGGCTATATAAAATATATTCAGATGAATTGTGTTGACCGATTTTTTGATGGGCTAATGAAAAAATCATATGTTTGCTTATATAAAGCTGGAATGCGTGTCCAGAAAATTGGTTTCCTTTTTACAAGTTTAGATAAAATAATTATGACTATAGCACAAATAACGCTTTTCTTTTTGGGAGGAATCCGTGTAATGGAAGGAATCCTAACTATAGGAGAATTTACCATTATTTCGACTTACTTTAGTATGATTCTAGGTGCAATACGATATTTCTTTGGTTTAGGGAAATCTATACAAGAAATGCAAGTTTCGTTGGGACGGCTTATCAATGTAATGAGCATTGAAGAAGAAAAATACGGTAAGAAAGTAATTAAACATATTCAAACAATTGAAGTGAATAATTTGGATTTCGTTTTAGATAAACGAGTAATATTAAAAAATTTCTCATATAAATTTCGACGTGGAAACATATACGGGATTACTGGCGAAAATGGAGCTGGAAAAAGTACGTTAATGAACATTATAACAGGGATGTACTGGATACCGGAAGCACCTATATTTATAAATGGAGTCCCAATTGTTAAATGTGACCTTGGAAAAATGAGAAGAACAAGCTATGGAATCTTAGAACAGGAACCGATATTACTTGAAGAGTCTATAAAAGATAATATGTTTTTGGGTGGCGAAGACAAAAGCGGTAGTCAGAAATTTATAGACATTACAAAATTATTGGGGTTAGATGTGTTTTTGAAAAAATTGCCGAATGGATTAGAAACTATTATAAATGAAAATGCTATGAATCTTTCAGGAGGAGAAAAACAAAAATTATCCCTATTAAGGATTTTATTAAAGGATTCAGAAGTTCTAATTTTAGATGAACCTGCATCGGCATTAGATACTGATTCCAGAGAACAACTATACAATTATCTGAATACAATAAAACGAAATAGTATCATATTTATTGTAACACATGATGATAAAATCACTGATAAAGTGGATCATATTATAAATTTATCTAAAAATGCATAAGACGGAGGAATTGAGTATGTATGACTTTAAAATGACAGCTCGACTTAGGACAAACATTATGAAGCAAAGACCGATTTTTGAGCAAAAAAACTTTAGTTTTCGTAGAGAAGAGAAGGAGGGGTATATTAGCGTAAGGAGTACGAATCTTCCACGATTACAGGAATTGTTTTTGAATAGGACTACGCAAAATATTTTAAAGAAATGTAACGGGAGCAATACGGTTGAACAGATTATAAGAATAATTAGTGATATGTATCCGGACATACAAAGGCAAGTAATAGCTAATGATGTTGTAAAAAATTTAAGTGTTTTATCAAGATTTCAATTAATTGAGTGGAAAGAGAGGAACCCATTTATGAAAAAATTATGTGTAGCATTTGAAGGAAACAAAGAATTTGAATTGTTAGATGAGGGAGATATTAGAGAGATTATTACATTTATCAAAGCAAATAGTAAGAATGTCCGATTTTTAAATGTTATGAGTCGATTCGAACCATATTATGATGAGTTGTTTATAAGAGATGTCTTATTTAATTTTACAGAAGACTTTTTTGCTGTTCGAGAAAACGGGGAAATTAAGGGGATTGCTACTTTGAAATATACTACAAACTTAGACAGTACAGTATGCTCTTTAGGACTTTTAATTGCACAGGCAGGATACGAAGAGTCTTTATTAACTGGAATTGTTGAGTACTCAGGCGGTACCTGCAACCGGGCAATGGTTAAAATTAAAGTTCAATTACCTGAAAAGGATTGTGACGCTAAAGCAGAATTTATTGAAAATTTGCAGACGCATGGTTTTATAAAAGAAAATATTTCCTTGGGGGAATTTCAGGGAGGAAACGTTTGCAATTACTGTTTCTTTTATGAGAAGGAGGGTTCAAAGGCATGTTAAGAGACTTGATTGTGGGGCCGCATCAGATTAGTTTTGATATTACAAACAAATGTAACTTGAGGTGTTTACATTGCTATAATAGTAGTGGTGAAAATCTGGCGTCCCAAAACGAACTTACGGATCAGGAAGTCTTAGATTTTATAGATGAGTTTAAGAGTATAAAATTATTAAATTTCTGCTTTTGTGGTGGAGAACCTCTTTTACGTAAAGAATTGATTGTAGAAGCTGCAAAGAGGCTACGAACTTATGGGTGTGAAAATGTAGCAATGGTGTCGAATGGGATTTTAATGACTGATGAAGTAATTGAAGAGCTTATAAATGCGGGAGTAACTAGAATACAGATTAGTTTAGATGGTATAAAAGCAGAATCTCATGACCGAATTCGAAATAAAAAAGGTGTTTATGAAAAAGCAACCAGGGCAATTGAAGCTTTGGTAAAACACGGAGTAGATACTGCAGTTGCTTTTACACCAACGAGTTTTAATATTAGTGAGCTTAGGGCAGTACGGGACTATCTTCACACAGTAGGTATTTCTGGGACTAGTTTACGGGTACAGCCGCTGATGATTATGGGAAGAGCAAGCCAGAATGTCAAAGCAATTGAAGCGACAAATGACCAATATAGGGATTTGGTTATGGAAATTAGAAAAATGAATATGGAAGGAAAGGACCCCCAGATTGACTGGGGAGACCCGATTGACCATTTAATACGTTTCCGGCAAAAAGATTTAATGTTGACGAATGCTATTGTTAGGTCTAATGGGGAACTAATTGTTGACCCATACTTGCCTATCATCTTAGGAAATCTGAAAAAACATTCCTTTACAGAATATTGGGAAAATGGTTTATACAAAATGTGGCAATTAGAGATTGTCAAAAAACTAGCAGAGAAAGTTATTTGTATAAGAGAAATGGATATAGAAAGCAATGATATGCCAGTTGAGTTTAAGAACGGCGATGTATACATTGATTTAATTGAGGACGATGTGAACGTCTTATCTGAGCGACTCCTCGAATTTTTTAAATAGATTACTTTAGGTAATTGCGAAACAAGTTCGCAATCCTAACTAAAAAGCGGTAAGAATCTTGCAACGCAGGATTCTTAAGATGAAAAATAGGTACTTCTAAATTTGAACATGACT
>OGGE01001919.1_pt1 | contig 11354 bp, 9 predicted proteins | sample 1571121 | NCBI WGS metagenome assembly OGGE01 (sample SAMEA2581959, study PRJEB24529) | metagenome | biome: Human gut stool | place: China | collected 2011
TCACGGCCTCTTGAACCCCATTCAAGCGCGCTACCAAAACTGCGCTACACCCGGACATCTGATCGAGCTTGTCGCTCACAGCTCAATCAGTATACCCGAAGAATGGTGTTTTGTCAAGCACTATTTTCAAATTTCTTCTTCATTTTCGGCAATGGCCGTTGTGCTGCCCACCGGCTGCGGAAACTCCACCGTGGCCAGCGCCACAGCGAACACGCTCTGCGCACCGGCATCCAGCAGAGCCTGCGCGCAGGCCGAGGCCGTGGCTCCGGTGGTCAGGACATCGTCCACCAGCAGGATGCGCTTTCCCTCCACAGCCTCCGGCCGGGCCACCCGGAAGGCACCCGCCACATTGGCCAGCCGCTCGTCAAGGGAAAGTCCCTCCTGCCGCCGGGTGGAGCGGGCACGGGTCAGCGCGTCCGTGACCACCGGCACGCCCACCGCCCGGGCAAGGGGCTGTGCCATCCGCTCCGGCACATTGTAGCCGCGCTTTTTGCTGGAGGCCGGTACCGGAAGGATGCAGTCGTAACCCCGGTCAAGGCCCGGCACCGGTTCGGGCAGGGGCTCAGAGCCGCACATTCTGATCTCGCTGCCAAAGAGCAGGCGGGCCATCTCCACGCCCAGCTCCACAGCTGCCCAGGGCGCGCCCTGATATTTTGCCCGCAGCACCGCGCGGCGGACAAGGCCGGTGTATCGGTAGGGCGCGGCTGCCCCATCCAGCCGTCCCAGGTAGTGCTCGGAGCCGCGCAGCCGCATGGAGGGTGCACGGCGCAGCTCTGCCAGCCCATCGGCACAGTCCGGGCAGGCAGGCCGGCTGCCCAGCACCCGATCACAAAAAGGGCAGCGACGCGGGTAAAGCACCCAGCGCAGCTGCCGCAGTGTGCGGCTCAGGCCGCTGTAATAAAGCATCAGTCGTTCTTGACCGCAATGATGACGCGGACCTTTTTTCCGGCAGCGCAGCCGAAATTATCGTACCAGCCGGTCAGCTGGTAGCCGTCCGCATCCACCTGAGCCAGCTTGGTGGGGTAATACTGGCCCTTGTACCACAGGTAGACCTGCACATTGTCTGCCATCTCGTAGCGTTCATTGCCCGAGAGCACCGAGGCCGCGCCGACCTTGTCGATCTTCAGGGGCATCAGCTGCATCATGGCCTTGACAGAGCCGGTGGTCTCCTGCCGCACGGCAATGCCGCCCGCCAGCACCGGATACTTGATGGCTGTGGTGTAGCTGGCCACCGCGCCGTTGACGTAGCAGATATAGGTCGCCCCGCCGCCGATGTAATTGAAGATCTGCTTGAAGGGGGTGCCCGTGATCTCCGCGATCTGCTGGAAGCCAATGCTCATCAGGGAGCCGGTGTTGCTGGTCAGCTTCTGCCAGGCCGTGCTCAGGATATCGCCTGAGACGATGCCCCACAGGATCTCGCTGGTGGTGGGCACCAGCAGGTTGGACAGGCGGTCTGCCGCCGTGGCACCGGTCACAGTGGTGGTGGTATCCGAGGCAGAGCCGGAGCCGTCGGTGCCGCCCGTGGCCGCTCCGGTGGTGGTGCCTGTCGTGGTCGTGGTGCCGGAAGCGGAATCTCCCGCCGCAATGCTGGTGACGAGGCTCTTCAGGTCAGAATAATTCATGGCCAGATTTTTCACATCGTCCAGCACGCCGTAGCTCCACAGGTCGCCGGTCACATCGTTCAGGATGAGCCGGTCGATCTGTCCGGCATCGTTGACGGTATAGTAGCGGACATCGAGGTCACTCAGTGTTACCCCCGATAGGCGGCTGGGACGAACCGTCCCAGCCACACCCTCCGAAGTTGTATCCAGAATCTCTACATCGTCGGCCAGGGCGGCTGCGCCCAGCGCAGTGGCGTTGGCATTGATGGTGCCGTTGACACAGCGGTCCTCGATGTGCTCCACGCTCTCACCCTCCGGGGTGACCTTGATCTCTACCAGCCACCCCTGCGGAAAGTTCAGGCTCTTGTCCACGTTCACAGTGCGGGCAATGCCGTCGGTGCACATGACGGAGACTTTCTGCAGAACATCCGCGCCGTTCTCTTCCACCAGACTGCGGGTGGCGGTCTGCACGACACCGTAAAACACGCTGTCGGCTTCCTCGCCGGTCACGATCCCGGCAGCCTCATTGTTCATGCCCAGCAGCAGGGTGACGACCTCGCCCACGCCGCCGCCGTTGAGGGAGGACACCTGGGAGGCCACAGCAGAGGAACCCAGCGTATAGCTGGTGCCTGCCACCGTTACACTGGTGGGGGCGCTGGCACTGGGCGAAACTGCCGTGATGCGGCCAGCGGCGCGGCGGGTGTAGACCCACAATGTCTGTAAACTCTCGCTGTAATAATACACGTCGTATTTGTTCAGTTCCGCAGATTCCGACGCTTTATCGTTGCGGTAGACCATCTTGGGAACAAAGGGCAGCTGAACCGTATCGCCTGCCACAAAGGGGCCCTTCAGGCTCTTGAGCATGACGCTGGAGGTATCCACCTGACCGTTGGAGACCGTGAAGCCCAGGCTGCTGCCGTAGGCACTGCCGCTGGCGGTGTTGGCTGTCAGGGCGTTGTAGAACAGCAGGGCGCACTCCTCGTAGTTGAGCGCCTCGCCCTGGCTGCGGTCCACCTGATTGCGCAGGCCCAGCTCACTGGCCTTGTTCAGCTGTGCGTTGGGGAAGGAGCCGCTCAGGTCGGTCATCTTATAGCCCATCAGTTTGAGGATGGCCGTGACCGCTTCTTCCAGCGTCACGGCATTGTCGGGCCGGAAAGAGCCGTCGGTGTAGCCGTTCATCCAGCCGTTCTGCACCGCAATGCGGACATAGGGTGCATAGGGCGAAGTGCCGGGCAGGTCGGTGAACAGGGTGCCCACTGTGCCCTGAGAGCCCACGCTCTCACGGTAGGTGGAGTAGGACACCAGCATCCGGGCCAGCGCACCGCGGGTGACCACAGCGTTCAGGGCAGCCTGCTGGCTGCTGTCCATCGCGTTCAGCGTGATGGACAGCTGGACCGCCGTGTTGGCGTTGCCCGCTGCCGATGCCGGCAGCACCAGCATCGACACGGCAATGCTTACCGCCAGCAGAAATGCAAGGATTCGCTTTTTCATGGAAAATCCTCCTTAAGATCGTGTTTCATCTATTCCGGGTTCCCCTGCCAGGGGAGCTGCCAGCAGCCCGGCCAAAGGCCGACTGCCTGGCTGAGAGGTTTCATTTTTAATCATATCTCAGCGCTTCAATGGGGTTGAGCCTTGCGGCACGCTTGGCGGGCAGATAGCCGAACAGCACGCCGATGCCCACCGAGATGCCAAAGGCCACCACGATGGAATTGAACGAAGGGCTGACGGTCACATCAATGTCGCTGGAGATCATGGGCAGGATGCGGTTTGCCGCCATGGACACGATATAGCCAAGGACGATGCCCAGCACGCCGCCCAGTGCGGAGGTGGTGGCAGCTTCCACCACGAACTGCGACAGGATCACCCGCTCCTTGGCACCCAGTGCCTTGCGGATGCCGATCTCCCGGGTGCGCTCGGTCACCGACACCAGCATGATGTTCATAATGCCGATGCCGCCCACCAGCAGCGAGATGCTGGCAATGCCGGTAAGGATAATGATGACCATGTTGATCATCTCGTTCATCTCTTCCAGCCACTCGCTGGCGCTGTAGATATAGCAAGCGTTGTCGCTCTTGAGCAGGTCGTGCAGACCGCTTTCCACCACCGCCTTGGCTTCGTTGGCCCGGCTCTCGTCCTTCATAATTGCAACAAAGTTCTTGGCGCTGGACTGGTTGGAGAGCCGCATGGCCGTGGTGTAGGGCAGATAGATGCAGTCATCGTCGGAGCCCTGCTGCATGTTCTTGTCCGTCACCTTGGCGTTCAGCACGCCCACGATCCGGAACTTGTAGGCCCCCAGCTTGATGGTCTGGCCCACCGCGTTGCCGCCGTAGGCCGCCCGGTTGAGGTAATCACCAATGATGCAGACCTGCTTGTTGTCCTTGATGTCCATGTACTGCAGGCCGCGCCCCTGGGCGAGGGTATAGTTTTTCATCTCGGCGTAGTGCTCGTCCACACCGTAAACGCTGGTGCCGTAGCGGTAGGTCGTGGTGCCCACCTTGGGGGTGTTGTTGCTGAAATCGATCTGGGGCGAGACTGCGGAGATGAGCTCCTTGTTCTTATCCGCGATCTTATACACATCCTCCACCGAGGCGGTGCGGGAGCCGTAGCCCCAGACCTGAATGGACAGGGCATTCGTGCCCAGTGCTGAAAAGCTGTCCCGCATGCTCTGGGTCATGCCGTTGCCCAGGCCCACGATGACGATGACCGCCATGACACCGATGATGATGCCCAGCATGGTCAAAAAGGTGCGGAGCTTGTTGCTCCACACGTTCTGGAGGGCCTGACGGAAGGTCTCAATGATCATTTGTTCCCCTCCTGTTCCGCCGGTTCAAAGTTCAGCGTCGGCTGGACGATGGCTTCCGGCGCGCGGGAGTCGCCATCGTAGACCACCTGACCATCCTCCAGCCGGATGATGCGGTCGGCCTGCACGGCAATAGAGTTGTCATGGGTGATGAGCACCACCGTATGGCCCTGCCCATGCAGGTCCTGCAGCATTCCCAGCACCTCGCGGCCGGTGTGGCTGTCCAGCGCGCCGGTGGGCTCATCAGCCAGAATGATCGCCGGGTTGCGCACCAGCGCCCGCGCGATGGATACGCGCTGCTGCTGGCCGCCCGAAAGCTGGTTGGGCTTGTTTTTCAGCTTATCGCCCAGCCCCACCTGCTCCAGCACCTCGCGGGCCCGGCGGTGGCGCTCGGCGCGGGGGATGCCCGCATAGACCAGCGGCACCTCCACGTTTTCCAGCAGGTTTAATTTGGGCAGAAGATTATACTGCTGGAAGATGAACCCCAGCATCTCGTTGCGGATGGAGGCCAACTCGTTCCGGCTCATCTTGCCCACATCCCGGCCGTTCAGCCGGTAGGTGCCCGCCGTGGGCACATCCAGGCAGCCGATGATGTTCATGCAGGTGGACTTGCCGGAGCCGGACTGGCCCACAATGGCAACAAACTCGCCTTTTTCTATTTTCATGGTGATGTGGTCGGCAGCTTTTACCGTGGTGTCGCCCATCTGGTAATACTTGCAGACCGCATCAAATTCGATCAGAGCACTCATTCCATCCTCCCATCAGAAGATCATCATGCCGCTGCCATCGTCATAGTAGCTGTCGCTGCTGACCGAGTTGGGGTCGTAACCAATGGTGTCCCCCTCCTGGATGCCGCTGACGATCTGAGTGTAATCATCATCGCTGACACCGGTCTTGACGGCCACATAGACAAAGCCCTCGGGGGCCTCCATGGTGGCATCCGCCTTGGAGGCGCTGGGGGAATCCTGGGTCACCAGCACATATCCGCCCCGGACGATGGCCGCATTGGGCACGGTCAGGGCATTGGCGGCCTCGGCCACCACAATCTCGGCGTTGGCGTTCATGCCGGGCCGCAGGCCGTCGGTCTCGTCAATGCGGATGGTCACCGGGTAGGTGGTGGTGCCGCCGTTGGAAGTGCCTTTCATGGAGACGCGGGTCACAGTGCCCACATAGTTCTTATCCTGCACGGCATCGGCTGTGATCTGCACCTTCTGGCCCACAGTCAGGGAGCTGATCTGCAGCTCGTCCACATTGATGACCATTTCCAGATAGCTCAGGTCATAGATGACGCAGAGGGTATCGCCGGATTTGACCGCGTCGCCCACCTTGGCATCCTTTTCAATGATGGTGCCGCTGATGGGAGAGGTTACGGTATAGTTGGCCATGGTATCCTGCAGGTTCTGCAGGGAGATCTCAGCGCTGCGCAGGGTCTCAGAGGCAGACTGGATGCTCTCGGTCAGGTCATCGCCGCTCAGCTCGATCAGGATATCGTCCTTGGCAACGGTCTGACCCTCCTGCACATGGATGGAGGTCACGGTGCCTGCAGCCTGTGCGGTCAGGGTACGCTCCGCCTGATAGCCAAAGGTGGCAGAGCCGATGGAGCTGACCCCGTTGATGGAGGCGGTGGCCGCCTGCGCGGTGGTCAGGCCGCCTGCATTCCGCACGGCAATGGTCACGGTGCGGGTGAGCAGGTTGCCGGTACTCAGTGCATCCGTTCCGGTCACGCTGGTCACGGTGCCGTCCAACTGCTCAAAGGTGCCGTCCAGCGTCACCTGGGCGGTCTGGCCCACGCTGAAATTGGCGGCATCAGCGGCGGGGAATTCCAGTGTCAGCAGCATTCTGGAGCTGTCGCGGATGATGGCGACCTCCTGCCCGCTGGTCACCTCGTCGCCCTTGGCGACCTTCAGGGTGCTCACGGTGCCATCCACCTCGGCACGCACATACTGGCGGTCCACCACCTTGTCATAGCTGCGCTGTGCCTGCTGCATGGCGATCTCGGCCTTTTCAAAGTTGGTGGAAGCGTCCGAGCTGTCCAGCGTGTAGAGGATGCTCCCCTCATCCAGCACGTCGCCCTCCTCAAACTCGCCGGTGAGCACCTTGCCCTCCACCAGAGATTTCACGGTGTAGGTGTTGGCAGGGTTCAGGGTACCGGTGCCGCTCAGGGTGTTGGAGACATCCCGCACTTCAGGGCTGGCTTCCAGATAGCTGGGGTCCACGGCTGTGGTGCTGGCGCTCTTGGGCTTGAGCAAAAACACACCGCCCGCGATCACTACACAAACCACCGGCACGAGCCATTTCCAGTTCTTCTGCAAAAACAGCACCGGGGCCTTGGTTGTCTGTGCCGCAGGCGTTTCCGCACCCGGGTTCTCCGCGCCGTCCTTCTTCTTGTTCCAGATCATCATGTTCCTCCTATCAGATTCAGGCCCGCCGGAGGGCGGCCTGTCAGATTCCTTTCCTATGTATAGGTGTAGTGTATCGCATTTTGCCCGGATACACAAGCGTCCAAATTTCGTTTGAACGCTTTTCAGCAAATTTTCACAGATTGTAAACCTTTGTGCAAATCGCAAGTTGACCTGTCTGCCGCTTTCTGGTTTAATCGGGACGTTGTTTGTACCAAATCAGAGGAGGATTTTTTACCATGAATCAGACCAGTAAGTTCTCGGTGCGCGATATCTGCTACGCGGGCCTGTTTGCCGCCGTCATCGCCGTGATGGCACAGATCTCCATCCCCATGCCGCTGGGCGTGCCCATGACCATGCAGACCTTCGCCATCACGCTGGCGGCTGTGGTGCTGGGCTCCAAGCTGTCCGCCATTGCCACGCTCGTTTACCTGCTGCTGGGCGCTGTGGGCGTGCCGGTGCTGGCCAACTTCTCCGGCGGCATCGACAAGTTTGTCGGCCCCACCGGCGGCTTCCTGATCTCCTTCCCCATCATGGCCTACATCATCGGCCTGGGCGTGGAGCACAGGGATGCCTTCAAGGGTGCTTTCCCCGTGGCGGTTGTCGTGGGCACCGTGGTCAACTATATCGTGGGTGTCATCCTGTTCGTGATCGTCGCCCACAGCACCGTGTCTGTGGCCGTTTCCGCCTGCGTTCTTCCCTTCATCCCCACCGCCATCATCAAAGCTGTGCTGGCCTGCGTGCTGGGCCTGAACATCCGGAAGCGGATCCCGGGGGTAAAAAAGGCATGAGCATCGTACTGCGTCCGCATCACCTGCTCTGCACCCAGGGCTACTCCGGCCATGGCTACAGCGAAGCCTTTGTGGAGCACATGAATGATATCGTCCACCAGCTGCGGGAGGTGCCCGGGACGAAGATCCAGCTCACCTTCTCCACCGACACCCTCTGTTCCTGCTGCCCCAACAAGCTGGGCACCGACCTGTGCGACACACAGGAAAAGGTCAAGCGATACGACCGCAAGACCGTGGAGTATTTCGGGCTGGAGGAAAAGGAATACGACTACCAGGCCCTCATCCGGGAGATCGATGCCAAAGCCACCCCCGAGATGCTGGCCGATATCTGCCGGGACTGCTGCTGGTTTCCCATCAGCGCCTGCTGCAAGAATATCTGCGAAGGCAAATACGTGAAATAACATTTCCCCCTATACAACAGGCCGCCGTGCAGGAAATGATCCTGCACGGCGGCCTCTTTGTTTTATTCTGTTTCTGCGGCCTGCACCGTTACATAGACCCCGGCGGGGACACAGGCGGCCCAGGCATCCTGCTCACTCAGCCAGCCGAATTGCTCGCACACATGGTCCGGGCACTGACTGTCGAGGAAGGCGATAGCCCCATCCTTTACCTGCAGATGCACGATATAATCGCCCACATCATACAGATAATCGTGGTCCTCGTCCAGCGGGATCGTTTCGGTGATGCCGTCGCCGAAATCGACCACGGCCACCAGCGGCTCCGCTTTGGGGGCGTTGGCGCGGTACAGCACGAACAGGAGTGCTGCCGCGGCCAGCACCACGGCCGCAAAGATCAGATTTTTTTGCCAGCTTTTCAGGCGTTTCATGCAGCGTACTTGCTGGCAGCTGCGCCTGCAATGCGGCCAAAGACAGTGAAGTCAGCCACAGCGTTGCCGCCCAGGCGGTTTGCACCGTGGACACCACCGGTCACCTCACCTGCTGCGAACAGGCCGGGGATGACCTCGCCGTTCTCGTTCAGGACTTCGGTGTTGGTGTTGATCTTCAGGCCGCCCATGGTGTGATGCACACCTGCGGTGACCTTGATGGCATAGTAGGGAGCGGTATCCAGCTTGTTTGCAAAGCTGGTGCGGCCAAAGTCGGGGTCGTTCTTGGCCTCAACATAGCCGTTCCAGGTGTTCATGGTCTCGGCAAAAGCAGCCTCATCAACGCCCATTGCCTTGCCCAGTTCCTCATAGGTCTCACCGGTCACGGTGTAGCCCTTCTTGATGTAGCCCTGGATGACACTGGAAGCATCGGCCATAGCCTGATCCACCACCAGCCAGCTGTAGCTGCCGGTCTGAGCGATCTCAGCGGCGGAGACCACATCACGGGTACCGACTTCGTCAATGAAGCGCTTGCCCTCGGCATTGATCAGCACAGCACCGTCGCCGCGCAGGCCCTCGGTGATCAGGGCAGCGGTGTTAGCCTCCACGGTGGGGTGGATCTGGATCTGATCCATATCCACGGTGTCAGCACCGATGGCCTGTGCCATCTTGATGCCCTGGCCCAGGATGCCGGGGGCGTTGGTGGTCATAAAGCCCTTCAGCTCGGGTTTGTACTCAACGACCATATCGAGATTTGCGCCGAAACCGCCGGTGGTCAGCACTACAGCCTTGGCATTGATGGTGATGGTCTCACCGGAAGCACCGGTGGCCTTGATGCCAACAGCAGCGCCGTTGTCATCGGTCAGGATCTCGGTGGCGGTGGTGTTCAGCATCATCTGGACACCAGCCTTCTCACAGTTTTCCTCCAGCAGGGGGATCATGTAGGAACCGACGGAAACGGTCTTGCCCTCTGCGTTCACAGGGCGATGGATGCGCTTGACGGATGCGCCGCCGAAGCTGGAAACGCTGTGCAGGGTGATGCCGTGCTCGTCCAGCCAGTCGATGGCGTCAGCGCTGTTGGAGCACAGGGTCTCCACCAGAGCAGGGTCATTGACACCCTTGCCGCCGATCATGGTATCCAGCTCCATCAGCTCAACGCTGTCAAAGTAGCCGGTGGGGTTGGCCTGGTAGGCAGCCCACTGCTCGGCCACGGTAGCAGCCAGAGCGGTGATGGTCTCGTTGTCAGCATACTTTTCAGCAGCAGCCTTCAGGGTCTTTTCGACACCTGCGCCCTCGGCGAACTCGTTCTCATCCTGATACACGGTCTTGCCGGCGTTCATGCCGCCGGTAGCGCGCACGGAGTTGCCGCCCACCACGGGCTGGCTCTCCACGATGACAACGCTCTTGCCCTCGCTGGTAGCAGTCAGGGCAGCGGTCATGCCTGCGCCGCCTGCGCCCACGATGACGATGTCGGTATCAACGGTAGAGTCCTCAGCAGGCTCAGCGTTGTTCTCCACAGCGGTCTGGAAATCCTCAGGCTTCAGACCAGCAGCGGTAATGGCAGCAGCGGCTGCCTCCTTGATGGCATTGGAGGTGATGGTTGCGGTAGACACGCCGTCCACGGCAATGCTGCCACTCTCGGCAATGGCAGCGGGCAGCTGCTCGATTGCCTTGGAGCCAACGCCCTCGGTCTCATCGGCACCCTCAGCGGTGCAGCCGGTGATCTTGCCGTCGGTCAGGGTCAGGGTAACGGTAACATCGCCGCCAAAGCCCTTGGCAGTGCCGGTAAAATCGCCGGTAGCACCCGCGCCGGTGGTAGAGGCGGGCTTGCTGCCGCAGCCGTAGCCCAGCAGGCTCACTGCAACGACAGCAGCCATGGCCAGCGCTGCAATGCTCTGTTTCATTTTCGTGTTTTTCATGGTTTCTTCTTTTTCCTTCTTAGTTGAAGCAATGTTGCAGGCAGTTAGCCTGCGCGAACATATTTCAGCATAAAAAGGGGGCTGCCCATTCGGAAGGCAGCCCCCTTTGCCGAACTAGGAAAAGATCAGGCGTTGGCCTGTGCAGCAGCAACAGCGCAGGCAACGGTAGCGCCGACCATGGGGTTGTTGCCCATGCCGATCAGGCCCATCATCTCAACGTGTGCGGGCACGGAGGAGGAACCTGCGAACTGAGCATCACCATGGACGCGGCCCAGAGAGTCGGTCAGGCCATAGCTTGCGGGGCCTGCAGCCACGTTATCGGGGTGCAGGGTACGGCCCGTGCCGCCGCCGGAAGCAACGGAGAAGTACTTCTTGCCGTTCTCGATGGCCCACTTCTTGTAGGTGCCGGCGACCAGGTGCTGGAAGCGGACGGGGTTGGTGGAGTTGCCGGTGATGGAGCACTGAACGTCCTCCTTCTTCATAATGGCAACGCCTTCCATAACGTCGTTTGCGCCGTAGCACTTGACAGCAGCGCGCTCACCCTCGGAGAAGGGGATCTCCTTGACGACCTTCAGGGTCTGGGTGGGGATATCGTACTCGGTCTGCACATAGGTGAAGCCGTTGATACGGGAAATGATGTAAGCTGCATCCTTGCCCAGGCCGTTCAGGATAACACGCAGAGGGGTCTTGCGGACCTTGTTTGCAGTGCGGGCAATGCCAATGGCACCCTCAGCAGCAGCAAAGGACTCGTGGCCTGCCAGGAAAGCGAAGCAGGTGGTGTCCTCGCTCAGCAGACGAGCGCCCAGGTTGCCGTGGCCCAGACCGACCTGACGCTGCTCAGCAACAGAGCCGGGGATGGTGAATGCTTCCAGACCTTCGCCGATGGCAGCAGCGCACTCGGCAGCGTCGGTCAGGCCGCGCTTGACGGCGATGGCGGTGCCCAGGGTGTAAGCCCAGACAGCGTTGTCAAAGCAGATGGGCTGCACGCCGCGGACGATCTTGTCGCAGTCGATGCCCTTAG
>OGGE01001939.1_pt1 | contig 11240 bp, 10 predicted proteins | sample 1571121 | NCBI WGS metagenome assembly OGGE01 (sample SAMEA2581959, study PRJEB24529) | metagenome | biome: Human gut stool | place: China | collected 2011
TACACTCTTTCCCTACACGACGCTCTTCCGATCTGGCGGGATGAGTTCCTGCGCCGGTTTGGATTCGCTGACCCGGACCGGATCAGCCGCGCCTACTCCTTTCAGCTCAGCGGCGGCATGAACCAGCGTGTGATTTCCGCCATGGGACTCATGAACCGGCCGAAGTGGGCCATCGCCGATGAGCCGACAAAAGGTCTGGACGCCATCTTAAGGCGGCAGGTCTACCAGGTACTGAAGGAGATCTCCGAGACGGACACCGAAGGAATGATCGTGATCACCCACGATATCGCCCTGGCGGGCGTGCTCTGCGACCGGCTGATGGTGCTCTATAAAGGAAGTATCATGGAGGTCGGGGACACGAGGACGATCCTGGAACATCCGGCTCACCCGTACACGAAAGGACTGGTCGCGTCGCTTCCGGCGAAAGGAATGAACCCCATCGGGCGTGCGATGAGAAAGAACGAAGGGAACTCCGGCTGCAGTTTTTATCCACGATGTCCGCATGCAACGGACGCCTGCAAAAACGGGCCGGTCCCGGAGGCAGAACTTCCGGATGGACGGAAAGTGAGGTGCGTCCTGTATGCTTAAGGTCAGTCATATCTGCAAGACATTTACAGGTGGAATTATAAGGAAGACCCGCGTGAATGCGGTAAAAGACGTGTCCTTTACGATCCGGGACGGGGAGACATTCGGAATCGTTGGGAATTCCGGCTGTGGAAAGTCCACGATCGGCCAGCTTTTGGTGGGACTGCTCTCGCCGACTGACGGTGCGATTTATTATCATGGGGAAAAAATAGGTGGAAAATCTCTCACACGCGGTGAAAAAAAGGCACGAAAACAGGCGGGAACCAATCTTCAGATGATCTTTCAGGATTCCTATTCTTCACTCAATCCACGAAAACATATTTATGATATTTTAGCACAGCCGATGCTATATCATGGTGTATCCGATAAGAAAACGATCGATACAGACTTAAAACAGCTTCTGGATATGGTTGGTCTGCCTCAAAGTGCACTTCTAAAATACCCGCATGAATTTTCAGGTGGTCAGAGACAGCGTATCGGAATTGCAAAAGCGTTGTCCTTAAAGCCGGAGTTTATCGTGTGTGACGAACCGGTCAGTGCGCTTGATGTGTCGATCCAGGCACAGATATTAAACCTGATCCGCGACCTGCAGAACGAACTGGGACTGACGAGTCTGTTCGTCGGTCATGGGCTTGGTGCAGTCCGTTATGTCAGTGACCGGATCGCAGTCATGTATCTGGGAAAGATCGTTGAGATTGCAGATGCCGGAGAGGTATTTATGCATCCGGTACATCCGTATACAAAAGCACTGACACAGGCAGCACCGGTTGCAGATCCGGGACGGCGGGAAGAAAAGTCAGCCGTTTTGACAGGTGAGGTTGCCTCTGCAGTACATCCGCCGAAGGGATGCAGGTTTCATCCGAGATGCCCGTATGCGAGAGAAGACTGCAGTGTGAGTGAGCCGATGCTTCTGCCGATGGCGGAAAAACCGGATCATCTGGTGGCGTGTCCTTATTACGAGGGGACAGAAACTGCGTAACATACATTTTTTCATCCAGGAATGAGGAATATTATGACGAAATATATTATCAAACGTATCCTGATCGCAATTCCGGTTTTGCTCGGCATTACCGTGATCGATTATGCGATTATGTGCATGGCGGGGAGTCCGCTTGAAATGCTGCAGGGACCACGCGTCTCGGAGGCTGCTGTACAGGCAAAAGCGATAGCATTAGGGCTCGACAAACCATTTTATGTACAGTATTTTGTATGGCTGGGGCAGCTTCTGCATGGAAATATGGGATATTCCATTAAAAATTACCAGCCGGTTGCTGCTATGATCACGAGTCATCTTGGACCGACCCTGCTTCTGATGGGAGTGTCACTGCTTGTCAGCATCCTGCTTGCGGTTCCGGCAGGGATCTACAGCGCAATCCATCAGTATTCGAAAGGCGATTATACGGTGGTAACATTATCGTTCCTTGGCAGCAGTATTCCGGGATTTTTCCTTGCCATGCTCCTTATTTATCTGTTTACGGTAAAATTGGGCTGGCTGCCTTCCGGAGGAATGACGACACTTGGAACATCCGGGGGAGCGGCGGACGTGGCGGTACACATGGTTATGCCGGTCATTGTGCTTGCAGTTTCCATGGCAGGAACCAATATCCGATATATCCGCAGCGCGGTGCTTGAAATTTTACAGCAGGATTATCTGCGCACAGCGCGGGCAAAGGGAATCGGTCATTTCCTGGTCATCAATAAACATGCGCTGCGCAACGCTTTAGTTCCGATCGTGACAGTCATTGGAATGGAGATACCGGTACTGTTTGGCGGATCGATCATCGTGGAGCAGGTCTTTTCCTGGCCGGGTCTTGGACTTATGACAATGAGTGCGATCACAAACCGTGATTATCCGGTCATCATGGGCGTCTGTCTGCTCTCGGCGATCGTGGTACTGCTCGGCAATCTTCTGACGGATATTTTATATGCGGTGGTAGATCCGACGATAAAACTTCAGTAAAGAGGTTGAACTTATATGAGAAAAAAGAAAAAAGTTAATGCAAATGAAACATACATGCAGACTGTGATGCGGCGTTTCCGTGCACATCATCTTGCAAAGATCAGCCTTGTGATACTGGTGGTTGTCGGTCTGGCTGCTCTGTTTGCGCCGGTTGTTGCGCCTTATGATCCGGATGCGATCGTCGGAACTTTCAGCGGTGCACCGTGTAAGGAATTTATCCTTGGAACGGATCAGATCGGCAGGGATGTGTTCAGCAGACTTTTATACGCAATCAGAATTTCTCTGCTTGTAGGAATCCTTGCAACAGTGATCTCCACGGTAATCGGAGTGGTACTCGGTCTGATCGCTGGATATTTTGGCGGTGTGGCGGATATGCTCCTGATGCGTTTTACGGATATGGTGATGTCATTTCCTTATATCCTTCTTGTGCTCGTTGCGGCGGCAATCTTTAAACCGGGTTTGTGGAGCATTATCCTGATCCTTGGATTTGTAGACTGGCCGGGTGTGGCGAGACTGGTGCGTGGAAATGTTTTAAGTCTGCGTGAAACAAATTTTGTCAAGGGAAATGTGGTGGCAGGGATGCCGCTTCGTCATATCTTATTTTCAGAAATTTTACCAAACACAGTTGCACCGATCCTCGTATATGCAACATCTGTTATGGCGATCTCCATGCTGGATGAGGCGGCTTTAAGTTTCCTTGGCATGGGTGTACAGCCGCCGATGGCAAGCCTTGGAAATATGTTAAACGGGGCGCAGTCTATCACGGTATTGACTTCACAGCCGTGGCTGTGGCTTCCACCGGGAATTATGATCGTTGTGTTGGTAGTTTCCATCAACTTTGTTGGCGATGCATTGCGTGATGCATTTGATCCATCCGGTGGACGCAGGTAGGCGGCGGATGAAAGCGAATAAAAATTTAAACCACAGAAATGATGAGAGGGATAACAGATAGAACGTTTGCGGAGCATGCAGGCGATCGTTTGTTATAATAGACGGCGTTGCGGGCAGAACGTGAGAATGTGTAGAAATGGAGAAGAGTATGGAACGAAAGGCATTAGAACAGAAACTTACCGGTTTTTTTGAGGAACTTCATATGCATCCGGAGCTGTCTTATGAGGAATATGAGACGACAGAGCGGATCAAACGGGAACTTGCGGCGGCAGGCATTGAGATTTTGCAGATACCGCTAAAGACCGGTGTGACCGCCATCGTGCGCGGCGCAAAACCAGGAAAAACTTATGGACTGCGCTGTGACATTGATGCACTGCCGATCGCGGAGGAAACCGATCTTCCCTATAAATCAAAAACTCCGGGGAAAATGCATGCCTGCGGACATGATTTTCATACGGCGGCGGTGTTTGGAGCAGCATTGCTGTTACAGGAGAGGAAAGAGGAGTTACAGGGAAATGTAAAAATTCTGTTCCAGCCGGCAGAGGAATCTTCCCATGGTGCGGAGACAGTTCTTGAAACCGGTGTGTTTTCGGATGTAACAGCGATCTTTGGGCTGCATACGGCGGCATATCTTCCGGTTGGAACGCTGGGAATCCGCGCGGGCAGTGTCATGGCTGCAGTAGACCGGTTTGAGTTAAATATCACGGGAACAGGCTGCCATGGAGGACACCCGGATGAGGGCGTGGACACGATCCTAGTCGCTGCATCTGTGATACAGGCGTTCCAGAGTATTGTCGGCAGAAACTTAAATCCGTTCCATACAGGTGTTGTCAGTGTGACGAGGATTAATGGCGGCAATACCTGGAATGTGATCCCGGATAAGGTGGAACTGGAGGGTACCGTGCGTTCCATGGAAAAAGACGATCGTATCTTTATAGAAAAACGCATGCGTGAGATTGCGGAACACACAGCAGCGGCATATGGCGCAAATGCGGAATTGTTGTGGTATCCGGGGCCGCCTGCAACCGTCAATGAGAAAGCGTGGAGTGCGTTTGCACAAAAAGTGGCAGAAGAGAGTGGCTTTGAGGTTGTTCCACAGCGTAATTCGACAGGTGGAGAGGATTTTGCTTTTTATCTCGAAAAGATTCCGGGCTGTTTTATCAACGTGGGAACGGGAGTCGGTTATCCGAACCATCATCCAAAGTTTTATGCGGATGAGGCGGCACTTACACCGGCAGCAGAGTATCTTGAAAAATTGTTGGTAGAAGCACTGAGACAGTGAGAATCATAGATGTCAGAGGCACAGTCACAATCAGGTTCTTTCATGGATGGCAGAACAAGGCAGTATAAAGTAAAAAAACAGGAGCACAAGCTCCTGTTTTTTTACTTCATAGGAAATTGTCCGCTATGAATTAATAGAACCATAATCACATCCTGTGATTAGTCCTCATATTTATTTTTCTCACCGATCTCCTGCATCTTCATAGCGCGAACTTTTAATGGAAGTCCGAACAGTGTGATGAATCCGGAAGCATCGTGATGATCGTAAAGATCACCGGTTGTAAAGCTTGCGAGTGACTCACTGTACAGAGAGTATTTAGAAGTTGTTCCGGCTTTGATGATGTTGCCTTTGTATAATTTGAATTTAACTTCACCGGTTACATATTCCTGCGTGGAGGTAACGAAAGCTCTGACTGCATCACATAAAGGTGTGAACCATTTTCCTTCGTAAACGATCTGGGCAAGTTTGTTACCCATATCTTTCTTCACTTCCATGGTTGCACGGTCTAAAACGAGCTCCTCTAACTGCTGGTGAGCTTCCATTAAGATCGTTCCGCCAGGAGTCTCATATACACCACGGGACTTCATACCAACAACACGGTTCTCTACGATATCGATGATGCCAACACCATGTTTACCGCCAAGACGGTTTAACTCACGGATGATATCGGAAACTTTCATTTCTTTTCCGTTTACGGAAGTCGGAACACCTTTCTCAAATGTCATGGTTACATATTCGCCTTCTTCCGGAGCTTTTTCCGGGGAAACACCGAGAACTAACAGGTGATCATAGTTTGGCTCACATGCAGGATCCTCTAACTCAAGGCCTTCATGGCTGATGTGCCAGATGTTACGGTCACGGCTGTAGCTTGTGTCAGCGGAGAATGGAAGATGAATACCATGTGCTTTGCAGTATTCGATCTCTGACTCGCGGGAATCCATGGTCCATTTTGAATCTCTCCATGCAGCGATGATCTTTAAGTCAGGGGCAAGTGCTTTGATGCTGAGCTCAAAACGAATCTGGTCGTTTCCTTTACCGGTAGCACCGTGGCAGATTGCAGTAGCACCTTCTTTTCTTGCAATCTCAACTAACTTCTTAGCAATCAGAGGACGTGCCATAGAGGTTCCGAGTAAGTATTTGTTTTCATAAATGGCATTTGCCTGAACACATGGCATGATGTAATCGTCACAGAATTCATCGATGATATCTACGATGTATAATTTGGAAGCTCCACAGGAGATGGCTCTTTCTTCAAGACCGTCTAACTCTTCTTCCTGACCGCAGTCGATACAGCAGCAGATAACTTCATAATCATAATTTTCCTTTAACCATGGAATAATGGCGGTGGTATCAAGTCCACCGGAGTACGCTAAAATAACTTTTTCCTTCATGTGATACAGCCCTTTCTGTTATGTATATTTGACCCATTTGTATGCCGGATCATTAACTAAAGACAATATACAACAAAAAATGTAGAAACGCAAGTGAAAAATTATACATTCATTATTCATAAAAATACATAAATATTATACAAAATGGAGAAAATAGTTAAGAATAATACATATTATAGGAAAAAGACAAAAAATAGTATTGCATAAAAGACAATATGAATGTATAATTATGCAATATCGAACAGCGCACGAAAAAAGATACTTTACGACTGCGATGAGGTGTATTAATATAGGAAGAAAGATGCTTATGCAGGTATGCCTGTATACAATAATGGGCTGAAAAGTGCAGAAATCATGTGAGATAAGCATGAGCGGAAAGGATGAGAAAAATGATAAAAGCAGGAATCATCGGTGCAACCGGATATGCAGGAAATGAACTGGTCCGTATTTTAATGGGACATAAAGAAGTGGAGATTAAATGGTATGGATCCCGCAGCTACATAGATAAAAAATATGCAGAAGTTTACCAGAATATGTTTGAGATCGTGGATGACGTATGCTTAGATGATAATATGGATGAGCTTGCAAGCCAGGTGGACGTGATCTTTACAGCAACCCCGCAGGGATTTTTGGCAGGTGTACTGACAGAGGATATATTAAATAAGGTAAAAATCATAGATTTAAGCGCTGATTTCAGAATCAAAGATGTTTCCGTCTATGAGAAATGGTACAAGATCGAGCACAAGAGTCCGCAGTTTATAGAGGAAGCTGTTTATGGTCTCTGCGAGATCAATCGTGATAAAGTAAAAGGAGCAAGACTTATCGCCAATCCGGGCTGCTATACGACCTGTTCCATTCTGACCGCTTATCCGCTGGTAAAAGAGGGGCTGATCGACCCGAATACGCTGATCATTGATGCAAAATCAGGAACTTCCGGTGCAGGGCGGGGTGCAAAGCTGCCGAACCTGTTCTGTGAGGTCAATGAAAATATGAAAGCGTACGGAGTGACAAATCACCGTCATACGCCAGAGATTGAGGAGCAGCTCGGTTATGCGGCAGGCAAAGAGATCGTTGTTAATTTTACCCCGCACCTTGTTCCGATGAACCGCGGTATCCTCGCAACCGAGTATGCAGCACTGGTAAAAAAAGCAGATGGCAGCCTTCCTTCTTATGAGGAAGTAAAGGCAGTCTATGATAAATATTATGGCAAAGAAAAATTTGTCCGTGTGCTGGAAAAAGATGTCTGCCCGGAGACAAAATGGGTAGAGGGCAGTAATTATGTAGATGTTAATTTTAAGATTGACGAGAGAACCGGACGTATCGTGATGATGGGCGCACTTGACAACCTGGTAAAAGGTGCAGCAGGACAGGCGGTACAGAACATGAACCTGTTATTCGGTTTTGATGAGGCAGAGGGCTTAAATATGGTTCCGATGTTCCCGTAAGCATCATAGATGGATGCATAGTAATTGAAGATTACATAGTAATTAAAGATTACATAGTAATAAAGATTACATAGTAATACACTGAATTATATTTTTAATAAGAGGTAAAAAGTAACTGGACGAAACAGTTATGCTGGAAAAGGAATCAAAGACATGGAAGAGAAAAAAGTAAACATCCGTGAGATGACAATGGAGGATTTTGAGGAGGTACATGCACTGTGGATGGGGATTCACGGGTTTGGAATCCGGAGTATTGATGATTCGAAAGAAGGTGTGGAACGCTTTATCAGACGAAATCCGACCACGAGTATGGTGGCGTGTGAAAACGACAGAATCATCGGTGCAATCCTGTGCGGTCATGACGGCAGACGCGGATGTTTATATCATGTCTGCGTTCATGAGGATTACAGAAAGCAGGGCATCGGACAGAAGATGGTGGAAGCGTGCCTTGCGGCTTTAAAGCGTGAACATGTCAACAAGGTCAATCTGATTGCATTTAAGAAAAATGACATCGGAAACCACTTCTGGCAGGGAATGGGATGGACGTTCCGCGAGGATGTCAATTATTATGAATATGTCACAAACGAAGAAAACCAGACCGTATTTAATCCGTAAAACACAGGAACAGACAGTGCGAAAAATACAATTTTTACATGAAGGATTTGAGTTACGCACAAACTTGAGATGCAAATGAAAATTTTGTTTACATTAGAAAGCAGTGCAGGAATGGAGGTTAAAATGAAACAGATCAAAGGCGGCGTGACCGCAGCAAAAGGATTTAAGGCAGCAAGTACAGCAGCAGGAATCAAATATAAAGACAGAACAGACATGGCAATGATCTACAGTGAAGTACCATGTGCAGTGGCAGGAACATTTACCACAAACATTGTAAAAGCTGCCCCGGTCAAATGGGACCAGCATGTAGTATATGACAGTAAAAAGGCACAGGCAGTCATTGTCAATGCAGGTATTGCAAATGCATGTACCGGAGAAGAGGGGATGGGTTACTGCAAAGCAACTGCAGAAAAAGTAAACAAACTGCTTCAGATCCCAACCGATGAGGTGCTTGTGGCATCGACCGGAGTCATCGGTATGCAGCTTCCGATCGACCGCATCTGTGCGGGAGTTGAAACGATGGTCCCACAATTAAATGGCGATATCGAGAGCGGACATAATGCAGCACTTGCGATTATGACGACCGATACACATGAAAAAGAAGTAGCTGTTGAGATTGAGATTTCCGGCAAAACCGTCACAATCGGCGGCATGTGCAAAGGTTCCGGCATGATCCATCCGAATATGTGTACCATGTTAAGTTTTGTGACAACCGATGCTGCAATTTCACAGGAGCTGCTGTTAGAGGCATTAAAAGCGGACGTGGAAGATACCTATAACATGATCTCCGTGGACGGCGATACCTCCACAAATGATACCTGTCTCCTGTTGGCAAACGGAATGGCAGAGAACACAAAAATTACTGAGAAAAATGCGGATTATGAGACCTTTACAAAGGCGCTCCGATTTGTCAATGAGACACTCGCAAAACAGATGGCAGGAGATGGAGAGGGAGCAACTGCGTTGTTTGAGGTAAAAGTAATCGGTGCCGAGACAAAAGAGCAGGCAAAGATCTTAAGCAAATCCGTCATCACATCAAGCCTCACCAAAGCAGCCATCTACGGACACGATGCAAACTGGGGCAGAATCCTCTGTGCAATGGGCTATTCAGGTGCGGACTTAGAACCGGGAAAAGTAGATATTTACTTTGAAAGCGAAGCCGGAAAGTTAAAAATTGTAGAAAACGGAAAAGCAACCGATTACAGTGAAGAAAAAGCAACGGAAATCTTATCAAAGAATCCGGTTATTGCTATTGCAGATGTAAAAATGGGAAATGAAGAAGCAACCGCATGGGGCTGTGATTTGACATTTGACTATGTAAAAATTAACGCGGATTACCGCTCATAATGAAGCTTCGTATTAAAGATACGGCAGCGGAAATATTTTGCGGTGGCAGGTAAAAACACTGTTAAAAGTGTATATTCAAAATGGAGAGAACAGACATGGAAATGAATGAAGAATTGAAAAAAGCGCAGGTTCTGGTGGAAGCGCTTCCATATATCCAGAAATTTAACAGAAAGATTATCGTTGTCAAATACGGCGGCAGTACAATGGTTGACGAAGAATTAAGGACGTTGTACTGTTAAAGCTGGTAGGCTTTAAGCCGATTATCGTACACGGCGGTGGCAAGGAAATCAGCAAATGGGTTGAAAAATCCGGCATGGAACCGCATTTCTTTAACGGACTGCGCGTAACCGATGAGCCGACAATGGAAATCGCCGAAATGGTTTTAAATAAGGTCAATAAAAGCCTTGTATCCATGATTGAAGAACTCGGCGTCAAGGCATGCGGTATCAGTGGTAAAGACGGTGGCATGTTAAAGGTGGATAAAAAGCTTTCCGGCGGCGAAGACATCGGCTATGTAGGTGAAGTCAAGGAAGTGGATACAACACTGCTTCATACACTGTTAAAGGACGATTTCCTTCCGGTTATCTGCCCGATTGGATATGATGATAATTTCCATGCTTACAATATTAATGCCGATGATGCGGCATGTGCCATTGCAAGAGCAGTTAACGCAGAAAAGCTGGCATTCCTTACGGATATTGAGGGCGTTTACAGAGATTACAACGACAAGTCTTCCCTGATTTCAGAGCTTTCAACAGATGAAGCCAGAGAACTGCTTGCGGGCGGTACAATCGGCGGCGGAATGCTTCCGAAGCTGAACAACTGCATTGATGCGATTGAACACGGTGTATCCCGTGTCCATATCTTAGACGGCAGAATTCCGCACTGTCTGTTACTTGAAATCTTTACAAACAAAGGTATCGGTACAGCGATTTTAAGCAACGAAGCAGAACGTTTTTATGATACAAACATTTAACGAAAATTTGGGAGGGAAAAATGGATACAAAGACAATTATTGAAACAGCCGAGGAGCATTTGATTCATACCTACAACCGTTACCAGATTGTACTGGATAAAGGGGACGGTGTGCATTTATACGACACAGACGGCAAGGAATATCTGGATTTCGGTGCCGGTATTGCCGTATTTGCATTAGGATATAACAATAAAGAATATAATGATGCCTTAAAGGCACAGATTGATAAGCTGGTACATACATCCAACTACTTTTATAACGAACCGGCGGCAAAGGCGGCAAAAATGCTTACTAAAGCGACCGGAATGGATAGAGTATTTTTTACCAACAGCGGTACGGAAGCTGTTGAAGGTGCGATTAAGCTTGCAAAGAAATATGCGTATTTAAAGGATGGCTCAACCGACCATGAAATTATTGCAATGGAACATTCTTTCCACGGCAGAAGCATGGGTGCGCTTGCCGTAGCAGGCAACAAGCACTATCAGGAAGCCTTTGGACCGATGATTCCGGGAATCCGTTTTGCACAATACAACAATCTGGAAAGCGTAAAGGAACTTGTAAATGAAAAGACCTGCGCGATTATTTTTGAAACCGTTCAGGGAGAGGGCGGCGTTTATCCGGCAAAAAAGGAATTTATCGAAGGTGTCAGAAAGCTTTGTGACGAAAAGGGGATCCTTTTAATTTTAGATGAAATTCAGTGCGGCATGGGCAGAACCGGTTCGATGTTTGCTTATCAGCAGTACGGTGT
>OGGE01001941.1_pt1 | contig 11228 bp, 10 predicted proteins | sample 1571121 | NCBI WGS metagenome assembly OGGE01 (sample SAMEA2581959, study PRJEB24529) | metagenome | biome: Human gut stool | place: China | collected 2011
ATGTCCGCACTCTGTATTAAAGCAGGCATTCGAGCAGCTAGAGGCAGCTGTAAATAGCTTATAAGGGAAAATTGAGATTTATTATGTAGAAAAGGAATGACAAAAAGTATGGGAAAATTACTCGAACCAAGCCAGAATATTGAACGCAGCATCATGAAGAAATATAGAAAAGAGCTGTGGAATCCATTTATTAAGGCAGTAAAGAATTACGAACTGGTTCAGGAAAATGATAAGATTGCAGTTTGTATATCAGGCGGAAAGGATTCTATGCTGATGGCAAAGCTGATGCAGCTGCTTCAGCGCTATGGCGATGTTCCATTTGAATTAACCTTTCTGGTTATGGATCCGGGATATAATGAAAAAAATCGTAAAAAGATTGAGGAAAATGCAAAGATACTTAATGTTCCAATTACGGTTTTTGAAACGAATATTTTTGATGTTGCAAATAGTGTGGATAAGTCACCATGTTATTTATGCGCAAGAATGCGCCGTGGCTATTTATACAGCAGGGCTAAGGAACTTGGATGCAATAAAATTGCGTTAGGTCATCATTTTGATGATGTAATAGAGACAACATTGATAGGCATGTTTTATGCATCGCAGTTAAAGGCAATGATTCCCAAGCTGCACAGCACAAATTTTGAGGGCATGGAGTTGATACGTCCGATGTATTGCATTCATGAGGAAGATATTATCGCATGGATGAATTACAATGGATTAGAATTTATTCAGTGTGCCTGTCGCTTTACAGAAAATTATACTTTAAATAATAATGAAGGCGGAATCTCAAAGCGTCAGGAGATAAAGATGCTGATTCGCCAGTTAAAGAAGGATAATCCACTGATTGACAAAAGTATTTTCAACAGTATCCATTCAGTAAGCCTTGACACGATGCCGGGTTACAAAACACATGGAAAGACATATTCCTTCTTAGATAACTATTATAATAATGAAAGAAGTGAAGAGCAGCTGTAAAAATGAAAGGAAAAAATGGAATACGAACATATTGTGCATTCATTTGAGCCGATTTTTGACAGTGCATCACAGATCTTAATTCTTGGTACGCTGCCATCAGTTAAATCCAGAGAAACTAATTTTTATTATGGACATAAGCAAAATCGCTTTTGGAAGGTTTTGGCAGCATTGTTTCAGGAACCGATACCAGAAACAATAGATGAGAAGAAGCATTTGCTTCTTAGGCATCATATTGCCATATGGGATGTAATTCAAAGCTGCGATATTAAGGGCTCAAGTGACAGCAGTATTAAAAATGTTGAGCCGACAGAGTTAAGAAAGATACTTGATGCATCAAATATAAAACAAATCTATGCAAACGGCAGCAAGGCAGGGCAATTATATAAAAAATATCAGCTTCCAATTACAGGGATGGAAGCTGTTGTTTTGCCATCAACAAGTCCGGCAAATGCAGCATGGTCACTTGAACGGCTGTGTGAAGCATGGAGAAAAATAAAGTGTTAGGAATTTTATTATTATGGATGTTTTTGAATATGGAAATCCGAATGCATCGCTTATTCTTTTGCAGATGATTGGTGATCATGATATTGAAATGATTGATCACGAATTTGATCTGATTCAGAAAGCAGTTTCGGATGAATTATGCCTTATTGCATGTAAAGTGGATGACTGGAATCGGGATTTGTCACCTTGGAAAGCACCAGCTGTTTTCAAAAGCGAATCTTTTGGAGAAAATGCAGCCAAAACGCTGAGCGAGGTTCTTACATATATAGGAGAAAAGAAACAGCCCTGCATCATTGGCGGATATTCGCTTGCAGGGTTGTTTGCTCTGTGGGCAGCAACAAAGACTGACCGCTTCAGCAAAGTGGCAGCAGCGTCTCCATCCGTCTGGTTTCCGGGGTTTACCGAGTATATAAAAGAAAATAATATAAAAGAAAAAGAGCCATCATTAATGGCTAAAAGTATGTCATGGTTAAAAATGAATTTTAAAATACAAATGAATGAAGATGACCAAACAATTGCTTCTCTTCTTTTTGAAGGATGTTCTATGGGAATAGAATCATTATTTAAATATTTACATCAATATGACCATGCTGATACTAAGATAAAAAAGCTAACTTATGATTTAATTGAAATAGAAAAAGAATTATCAGATAAGATTCAGAATTATTTATGATTACGAAACATGGTTTCGTAATTTTTTCATTTCTTGAAATAAAATAGAAATAAAAAAATATTTCAATTAAAATAATAGGAGATTTTTAGCAAGGAGTAGAGCAATGGTTAAATATGAAAAAATAGAAGGTGATGGTAAGTTACCAATTAAACTTATTCGTTTTATAAATGATTTAAATGGACCGATAGAAAAGCATTGGCATAATAGTATTGAAATTGTTGTTCCTCTTTCTGGTAAAGGGAGTGCTTGGATTAATGGGAAAACATATGATTATGTAGGAATGAATTTAAATGAAGGTGGACATGATATTTTTATTGTAAATTCAAAAAGTATACATTCATTTGAAAGTTATAAAGAAGATATTCCTTATTATGGATATGTATTACAAATTAATTATGATTTTTTAAAAACTGTTTATTTTCAAATTGATCAAATTAATTTTATACAACATCCAGGTCATCAAATTTCAAGAAAGGTAAAACAAATGATATGGGAATTAGATGAAACATATCAATGTCAAAGTGAATATAAAAATGCCTTAATAATGAGTAAAATATATGAGATTATATTTTATTTATTAGAGAATGCTACAAGTTCAAAAGAAAACTGTGTAGAAAATAAAAGTGAAAAAAATAAAAAAAGAATAACAGAGATTGTTAATTATATAGGTCAACATTATCAAGATGATTTATGTATTCAAGATATAGCAAACCATTTTTCAATATCTAATAATCATTTGTCAAAACTTTTTAAAGAGAATCTAAACATTACTGTGAAAACATATTTAACATCAGTAAGAATTAAATACGTAAAAAAGATTTATTAGAAACAGATTTACCTTTAATTGATATAGCTATATCAAATGGTTTTCCTAATTTAAAGTCATTAAATAGAGAAATGGAAAAAGCTTGCAATATGACAGCATCAAAATATAGAAAAACGGTTAAAAAAGTTAAAAATATGTGAAATAATAGAAAATGACACAAATTTGGATAGTTTTCAACCTAAATGTAAGCGCTTTTTATATTATAATATGAGCCATAGAGGAGGGAAAGTATGAATAAACTTGGAAAATCGTTAAGTTGTGTTACAAGTGCAATGATGATCTTATCATTAAGCACACCAGTTTTCGCAGCAGGTACTGGTATCGCAACAGGAACACAAAAAGCTTATGTCACAGGTGACGACTGGGGTTGTGGTGTTTCTAAAACAATCATGACTTTAGACAAAACAATTGATGCAAAATCAGTTGCAGCTACTGATTTCTCTGTTGAAGAAGTTGTTAATGGTACAACTAAATCACAAAGAACAATAAAAGCTGCTTACACATCAGATGCAAAAGGAAATAAAGTAACAGATGACTCAAACATTGTTACTGTAGAAATGGCAATTTCTCCATCAGAAGGAAGTCCTATTTCATGGAATCAAAGTGCATTTAAAAATAGTTGGGCTAACCCATATGAATTAAATGTAAGTATTGTAGATGGACAAGATATTACATCTGCCGGTGAAACAATTCGTGAATTAGATGTTGAATCAAAAATTGATGTCGCAAAAGATGGAAAAGTTTGTCCACAATTAGATGGATTTGAAATTAATGATTTCACAGATAGTGAAGGTGGAAAAACAAATTATGCACTATATACACCTAAAAAAGATTCTCATAAAAATGCTTTAGTTATTTGGAATCATGGTGGTGGAGAATATGGTACAGATGTTCAAATTGATTTATTAGCAAATGAAGTAACTGCTTATGCTGGAGAAGAATTCCAATCAGTTATGGATGGAGCATATGTATTAGTTCCTCAACGTAGAAATGGTGAAGGACAAACAACAACAAAAACTGTTTATGAACTTATCCAAAAAGTATTAAAAGAAAATCCTGATATTGATCCTAATAGAATCATTGAAGGTGGATGTTCAGCAGGTGGTATGTTTACATTACAATTATCTTTAGCATATCCAGATTTATTTGCTGCAACATTCCCAATTTGTCCTGCTAGATCTTTAACAGAAGAAGAAGCAGAAACAATTAAAGATGTACCAACTTGGTATACAATCGCTTTAAATGATCCAACTTGTCCTTATGAAACTATAACAAAAGTTGCATTAGATTCATTAAAAGCAGTTGGTGCTAAGGAAGTACATACTTCATTCTTTAAAGATGTACATGATACAACTGGTAGATTTAAAAATGCTGATGGTACTCCATATCAATATAGTGGACATTGGTCATGGATTTATGTAGATAATAATGAATGCTATGACGAAAATGGTGTTAACTTATGGCAATGGATATCAAAACAATCTAAAGAAGATACTGTAGTTGCTAATGGTACTCAAAAAGCTTATGTAGTAGGTGAAGATTGGGGTCCAGCTGTTACAAAAACAGTAATCAAATTAGATAAAGCAATTGATGCTGATTCTGTAGATGCTAATAATTTAAGTGTTGTAGAAGAAAAGACTTCAACAAATTGGGCAACTGGTGAAGAATACCTTGCAAAAGCTGATAGAAAAGTTACAGGTGCTTATACTTCTGATGAAAATGGTAATCAAGTATCTGGTTCATCTAATTATTTAACAATCGAAATGTATGTTTCACCAAATGAAGGTTCACCATTTATTTATAGTTTAGCTAGTGGATTTAACCGTTGGTGCGATACTTATAGATTATATGTAAGCCTTGCAAAAGGTGCTCAATTAAAAGCTGATGATGAAATTGTAAGTGAATTAAATGTTGTTGCTGATATTGATGTTGCTGGTGATGGTAAGATTTGTCCTCAATTAGATCAATTTGATTATGCAGGAAAATCATATACAACTAGCGATGGAACAGTTTATTCTTATGGAGAATTTACTCCTGCAAAAGATAATAAGAAAAATGCATTAGTAATTTGGTTACATGGTGCAGGTGAAGGTGGAAATAGTGGTGTAAATGATCCTTCAATTGACATTTTAGGTAACGAAGTTACAGCATTTGTTGGTGAAGAATTCCAAAAAGAATTAAATAATGCTTATGTAGTAACTCCACAATGTCCAACTATGTGGATGGATGATGGAACTGGTGCTTATCAAAATGGTGATAAAGGATCATGTTATAAAGATAGTTTAATGGAATTCATTAAAGCTTATGTAGCTGCTAATGATGATATTGATCCAAACAAAGTTATCATTGGTGGATGTTCAAATGGTGGATATATGACTATGGAAATGATTTTAGCAAATCCTGATTACTTTGCTGCTGCATTCCCAATTTGCGAAGCTTTCCAAGATCAATATATTACTGATGAACAAATTAATTCTATTAAAGATATGGGAATTTGGTTCACATATGCTAAAAACGATCCTACTGTAGATCCAACAAAATGTTCAGAACCAACAATTAAGAGATTATTAGCTGCTGGTGCTAAAAATGTACATGTTTCAGAATTTGAAGATGTTCATGATACATCAGGAAGATTTACAGATGAAGATGGTAACCCATATCAATATAGCGGACACTGGTCATGGATTTATTTTGATAATAATGAATGTTATGATGAAAATGCTGTTAACGCTTGGACATGGCTTGGACAACAAGCAAAAGTAGCTGCTGTTGAAGATGCTAAAAAAGATGAAACATCAAAAGGAAATCAAACAACAGGAACTACTACTACATCTAATAAAATTTCTTCTGTAAAAACTGGAGATAATACTTCATTAGCTGGATATGCAATGTTATTTATGGCTGCAGCATACGGTGCTATTAAACTAAGAAGAAAAGAAAATTAGTAAACAATTGAATATTACTGCTGCTAAAAGAATCACGAAATGTGATTCTTTTTTTTACTTTTTTAAATAAAAAAGAAGAAAAAAGATAAAAAAATGACGATATACATAGTGGAGGTAAAACCATGGATACTATAATAAAAGATACACTTAGTCAGCATAAAATCATGTTGGATCAAAATTGTAAATTGATGATCAGTCATGAAGAAATGTTATCAAGAATCATCAAAGAATTTGTAGAAGAAGCAAAACATTTAAGTATTGAAGAGATTATCAAAATTGTACAAGATGAGCATCGTTTTCAAAGATTGAATAATGAAAATACGATACCAGGATATGGAACAGTCAGGTTTGATTTCTTTGGATGTATTGATTTACCACAATTAGATCATACAATCAAAAGAATCTATTTGAATGTAGAAATACAAAATGATGCCTATCCCAAATATTCTCTCATAACAAGAGGAGATGCATATTTATCAAGAATACAGACAACACAATGGGGAAAGGAATATAATGATCAAAACTATGATGGGATGAAAAAAGTCTATTTAATATGGATACTACCACAAGCTGCAAAAAAAGAGATGGACAAGTAAGTATTTGTAAAACAGATGAAGAAAAGCAACTAGAAAAGGTAGAAAGCTATGACAAAAGAGAACAAATCGTGATATACTTGGATAAAGAACATGATACTAGTAAAAAGTATCAAGAGTATGATGAAATATTAACACCATTAGTAGTATTCTTGAATAATATATTAGATTATCAAGGAAAAATAAGAATCATGAAAGAATATGGATTTAAGGAAATAGAAAAGGAGGTCAGGGAAGTGTGTGATTATGCAAATATGCTAGAAAAAGAATATTTAAATAAAGGAATTGGAATTGGTGTTGAAAAAGGAATAGAACAAGGAACACAAAATGAAAGAATTAAGAATATAAGAAAACTAATGATAAAGCTAAAAATGTCATTTAAAGAAGCTATTCAATTTTTAGATATACCTGAAGATGAAGTAAAAGAGATAGAAAAATATTTTAAATTATAATGTTTATAAGGATAATGGTTCAACATTATCCTTTTTATATCGATACATTCTTAACAAATGTTCTTTAAATGTGTATAATGACACAGGGTTTATAGAAGGGGGATTTTATGTTTAAAGATTATATAAATGACTTGAAAAATGAGTTTAAAGGTTATAACATACAAACTCTTTTACAAGATATCTTAGCAGGTTTAACAGTAGCTGCTGTTGCTTTACCACTTGCCTTAGCGTTTGGTGTAAGTAGTGGGGCTGATGCAGGTGCTGGGTTAATTACAGCGATTATTGCTGGTTTAGTGATTGGTGTTTTATCGGGAGCAAGTTACCAAATCTCTGGACCAACAGGTGCTATGTCAGCTATTTTAATTGGACTTTCAACAACATATGGTTTACAAGGTGTCTTCATCGCAAGCTTTTTATCTGGATGTATGTTGATTATTGCTTCATTATTTAAGTTTGGAAAAATTGTTTCTTTTATTCCAACAAGTGTTATTACTGGTTTTACAAGTGGGATTGCGATTATTATCGCATTAGGACAAATCGATAATTTCTTTGGAACAACTTCTGTTGGTTCAAGTGCTTTAGAAAAACTATTTTCATATTTAAAATTAGGTTTTCCTGTATCACTTCCAACTGTTTTCTTTGGAATTTTAGTGGTTGTGATTATGCTTGTTTGGCCTAAAAAATGGGGAGAATATTGTCCTTCCTCACTAGCTGGAATTATCATTGCTTTAATTTGTCAATTATGTATGAATTTACCAGTTCATGAAGTTGGTACAATTCCAAGTACTTTATTTCCAGAAGCAAGATTATCTTTTTCTTCACTTCAACTTGGAACAATTACACAATTAATGTTACCTGCTTTAAGTATTGCTGCACTTGGAATGATTGAATCACTTTTATGTGGAGCAAGTGCTGGTAAAATGAAAAATGAAAAACTAAATGCTGATCGTGAATTAATGGCTCAAGGTATTGGAAATATGTTGATTCCTTTATTTGGTGGCGTTCCTGCTACAGCTGCAATTGCTAGAACATCTGTAGCTATTAAAGCAGGTGGAAAAACAAGATTAGTCAGTGTTTTTCATTCAGTTGTTATTTTAATTTCAATGTTTTTACTTGGATCTTTAATGTCGCGTATTCCATTATCTGCACTAGCGGGTGTTTTAATGGTTACTGCTTGGCGTATGAATGATTGGCAAGAAATTAAAACATTATTTCATAATAAAGTTAAAACAAATATTTCACAATATTTAATTACAATGTGTGCGACAGTTGTTTTTGATTTAACTGTTGCGATTGTTATTGGAGTCATGGTTTCAATTATTTTATTTGTTTTAAATAATTCTCATTTACATATAGAAGTACGTGATATTGATAAAGATCGTGTAGGAAAAGATTTAAAACATCATCATCAAAAAACAAGAATTATGTATTTAAGTGGTCCTATTTTCTTTGGAACACAAGAACAAATGACACAAGTTCTAGATAGTTTAGATAATTCTTTAGAAGCAATTATTTTTTCTATGAGGGGAGTTCCTTCAATAGATGATTCAGGTATTCATGAATTCTTTGAAATTGTTGATCGTTTAAAAGAACAAAATTGTAAAATTAAATTTAGTGGTATTCAAGAAGAAGTTATGATTCAATTTAAACGTAATCATTTTGATGAATATGTTGGAAAAGATAGTTTTTGTTGGGATGCTATTATGGCTTTAGAAGCTTTGGATCAAGAATTAATTTTTGCATAAAAGAATTGACAAAAAATTAAATATTTATTAATATAAACAAGCAAATTAAATATTGCTTAGGTAAGCTATAGATTTCTCTATTTCTGATCATAAATAGACATCTATAGCTTTTTTTATGGAAAGGAGACTTATATGGAAAATAGAAACCCAATGGAATACAAGCCTGTATTTCCTTTATTAATGTCAATGGCGATTCCGCCAATGATTTCAATGTTGATTCAATCATTATACAATATTATAGATAGTATCTTTGTTTCTCAACTTGGAGAAGAAGCTTTAACAGCAGTATCATTGATTTTCCCTTTACAAAATTTATCATTAGCCATTTCTTGTGGAATAGGGATTGCGATGAATGCCTTTATTGCAAGACATTTAGGAGCTAAAGATGATAATAAGGCATCTTATTATGCAACTCAAGGAATTGTGATGTCACTTGCACATTCTTTATTATTTTTAATTATTGGTTTATTTTTTATTCGACCATTTTTAAATATGTTTACAACAAATCAAAATGTAATTAACTATGGAATGCAATATGGAATGATTGTTGTCTCATTAGTTATTGGTCAATTTATTCATCTAGCTATTGAAAAGATGTTTCAAGCAACTGGAAACATGATGATGCCCATGATCATGCAAATCTTTGGAGCTGTTATTAATATTATTTTAGATCCAATCTTGATTTTTGGTTATTTTGGATTACCTGCTTTTGGTGTTGCTGGAGCAGCTATTGCGACAGTAATTGGTCAATTTTCAGCAGCTTCTTTAGCATTTGTCTTATTTAAAAAATACAATACACATCTTCATATTTCATTTAAGAAATTCAGAGTAGATTTTCATGTTATTTCTCAACTTTATAGTATAGCTATTCCTTCAAGTGTGATGATGTGCTTACCATCTGTTCTTGTTTCTTTATTAAATGGTATACTTTCATCTATTTCACAAAGTGCAGTTGCTTTCTTCGGGGTTTATTATAAGTTACAAACATTTATTTATATGCCAACATCAGGAATTGTACAAGGAATGAGACCTTTAATGAGTTATAATTATGGAGCTAAGTTAAAAGAAAGAATGCATCAAATTTTAAAAGTATCTGGTTTGGTCATTGCTGCTATTTTAGGAGTAGGAACATTATTATTCTTTATAATTCCAAATGTTTTACTTTCTTTATTTAATGCAAGTAGTGGCATGTTAGAAATAGGAGAAACAGGGCTTAGAATTTTATCTTTAAGCTTTATTGTTTCATCTTTTGGAGTTTTAATGTCAGGTGTTTTTGAAGCCCTAGGTTTAGGAAAATATTCTTTAACAGTTTCTTTACTTAGACAATTATTGATTACAGTACCATTAGCATACATTTTATTAAATATCATGGGGATTGAAGGTATTTGGTTATCATTTGTTATTGCTGAAGCAATTGCAAGTATTGTAGCTTATATCTTATATCGTAAAAAATTTAAAACCATATAAAAAAGAGGCTGTATGAAATTAAATAATTAATTTCAAACAGCCTTTTCTTTTGTAAGATAAAAATAAGAATTTTAAATATCTATATAATAAAATTATTTTACTATAAAAAGCAATTGTTTCTAATTACAATAATTCCTCAAACGTTATCGTTGAGAAATTAATTAGTAGGAAATAAATATCATTGATAAGATATCAATATCCTATTTTTAGTTAGAAATTATAACAAAAAAGATGTTACGATTTTAAATTATTTCGTAACATCCTCTTTCTTACATAAAAATTATTTTTTATACTATTTCTTTTCTATTGATTTTATTGATTTACCACCTTTAACACAATTTAATTTTCCATTATAAATAGTAACCATATAATTATCTCTCGCAAAATTTATAGCTTCTATCTTCCCTTGTTGGTTATAGAATATATTAATAGCAAATCCATTGAATTTACTAGGCTTATAATCGTTAAGGGATTGACCGTTGAGGCAGTCAGTTTGTACTTTGTATTTATAAATAGCTGAATTTTTATTTTCACTTTGTAAAAAATGTAATACATTTTTTACAATTTCTTTATCGATATATGATGCGCCAGAATAGCTATCACTAAGATACTTGTCAGGCTCTTTTTGTCCATAACTCATTAAAGAATCAGACACTCTTCCAACTGGATTTGTTGTTGTCTTTTTATAAGGAAAATCTGCAGGTAATGTGTAGTTATATTTAAAAATTGATTGTTTTTTAAATTCATCTTCATCTGTTGCATAGCATTTTGTAGCAGCAATTTGCGCTGCTTCATAAATACCATGTGCTTCTTGTATAATACCTGCTTTTTTTGCTTCATCTACATATCCTAAAACGGATGGAATAGCCACAGCAGCTAAAATTGCAAGAATGACAAGAACAACTATTATTTCAACAAGTGTAAAACCATGTTTGTTTTTAATTTTTTTAGTATCTATCATTTTTTCTCCCAATTTTCTATTTAAATGAGGTAATATCTCTATTAATATTTTAATACGTTAATCCTTATTTAGCAATGATTAAAAGTA
>OGGE01001948.1_pt1 | contig 11194 bp, 11 predicted proteins | sample 1571121 | NCBI WGS metagenome assembly OGGE01 (sample SAMEA2581959, study PRJEB24529) | metagenome | biome: Human gut stool | place: China | collected 2011
AGCGAGGACAGCATTCATTTCCCCGATTCGATGAAATACAATACGTTGGAGACAAAACGCATCGTGTATGGCGGTGGAGGTATCATGCCGGATGTCTTTATCCCAGTCGACACGTCCCGCTACACGGACTATCATCGTAGCGTCGTAGCCGCCGGCCTGGTGAACCGCATCGCCATGAATTATCTGGACCGCCATCGTGCCGAACTGAACAAGAAATATCCGAAGTTCGCCCAATACAAGCAGAACTTCAACGTAACGAACGACATGATGCAGGAGTTGGTCACACTGGCTAAAGATGACAAGATCGAATTCAACGAAGAGCAATACAACCGTTCCAAACCGCTTATCATGCTTCAGATCAAGGCGCTTATCGCACGCGACCTGTATGATATGGCCGAATACTTCCAGGTCATCAACGACGACAACGAAAGCTTCCAGGAAGCCTTGCGCCTCATCAACGACGACCAACGGTACGAAAAAGAACTGGGACGGTAAACCTATTATCGATAATACTTCCTATCATTCAGATTTATTCTAAAGGATTATGTACTGGACACTTTTTCTGACATTCGTCAAAATAGGGACTTTCACTATCGGGGGTGGGTATGCAATGCTGCCCCTGATACAGCGGGAAGTGGTAGATAAAGGATGGCTTTCGAAAGAAGATTTTATCGACCTCTTCTCCGTAGCCCAATCTTTGCCCGGCATTTTTGCCGTGAACATCTCTATTTTTGTAGGATATAAGCTAAAAAAAGTGCCGGGTGGCGTTGTTTGCGCTTTGGGAAGCATCCTTCCCTCTTTTATTATTATATTGGCGATCGCCTTGTTCTTCACCCATATCCAAGACAACGTATGGGTAGAGAAAGCATTCAAAGGATTGCGTCCGGCGGTCGTTGCCCTGATTGCCGTACCTTGTCTGACAACGGCACGTTCGATCAAGATGAGTTACAAAGAGTTGATTATCCCTATCGCTGCCGCATTGCTGATCTGGCAGGGAGGATTGTCTCCTGTGTGGATTATTCTGGCTGCCATCATAGGAGGACTTGTTTACGGACTGAAAATAAAGAAAGACTGATATGATCTGGTTGCAATTATTTTATGTATATCTGAAAATCGGAATATTCGGTTTCGGTGGTGGCTATGCAATGCTCTCCTTGATACAGGCAGACGTGGTGGACCGCTACGGATGGATCTCATCACAGGAATTTACAGATATCGTCGCAATCTCACAGATGACACCCGGCCCGATCGGGATCAACAGTGCTACTTATATCGGTTATACAGCCATCCACAACGCCGGCTATTCGCCCGCGATGGCCATATTAGGCTCCTGCCTGACGACATTTGCCGTCTGCCTGCCCTCTTTCCTGTTAGTGCTGGCTATCTCATACGCCTTTGCCAAATTCAGGAACAACAAATATGTAGCAGCCGCGTTCTACGGCCTTCGTCCGGCTACAGTCGGCTTGATTGCCGCCGCCGCCCTGCTGTTGATGAACAGCGAGAACTTCATCGACTATAAAAGCTTCCTGATCTTCGGAAGCGCATTCATCCTCACCTGGAAGTTCAAGATCAATCCGATCCTGATGATCATCCTGGCAGGGATTGCCGGAATTGTCTTTTATTGACACCCCTTTCATCGATAGAAATTCCTCCTTTGTCGAGGAAACACACCTCTTTTTCTAATCCGATTGTGCAGGTTTTCATCTCGTTGTAGTTTTGCTTTCGTAAAAAGGTAAAAAGATTGTCAGGTTATAAAACGAAAGCATCATGAAACAGATTTCTTCCATACTCCTCTCCTGTCTGCTCCTCCTGCCCGCCGGGATGAAAGCAGAGGGAAACGCACCCAAGCAATGGACGCTTCGCGATTGCATCGATTATGCGCTAGAGCATAACATCACCATACAGCGAAACCGTATCAGTGCTGAAAGTGCCCAAGAAGACGTAAAGACAGCCAAGGCGGATTTCCTGCCCTCCCTGAGCGGAAACATCAGCCAGCGAATCGTTAACCGCCCGAACAGTGCAAGCGGCACCATCATTAGCGGCGATAACATCACGACAAGCGAAAGCAAGACTTCGTACAACGGTAGCTATGGCATCGATGCCAACTGGACCGTGTATAACGGCAGCAAGCGGGTGAACACCGTCAAGCAGCAAAAGCTGAACAACCGCATCGCCGAGCTGAACGTGGACGAAAGCGAAAACTCGATCGAAGAGAATATCACCCAACTGTATGTGCAGATCCTCTATTCCGCCGAAGCCGTCGAGGTGAACCGGTCGACACTGGAAGTAAGCCGGAAACAATACGAACGGGGACAGGTACTGTTCAACGTCGGGAGCATTGCTTCGAGCGACCTCGCCCAATTGGAAGCACAAGTCAGCAGCGACAACTACCAGTTAGTGACTTCCGAAGCGACCTTGCAGGATTACAAATTGCAACTGAAGCAGCTATTGGAACTCGACGGAGACATCGAGATGAATCTCTACCTGCCACAGTTGGATGACAGCAACGTCCTGACTCCACTCCCCTCAAAAGATGATGTCTACAACACCGCCCTCAGCCTCCGTCCCGAAATAGAAGCAGGAAAGCTGAACGTAGAAACCTCGGACCTGAGCATCAAGATGGCACGTGCAGGCTACCTCCCGACCTTAAGCCTCAGCGCAGGCATCGGAAGCACGAATGCCAACGGCAGCGACTTCAGTTTCAGCGAACAGGTCAAGCGGAACTGGAACAACTCGCTGGGACTGACTCTCAGCATCCCCATCTTCGACAAGCGGCAGACAAAAAGTTCCATCAACAAGGCTAAGTTGCAAAAGCAGACCAGCCAGCTGGACCTGCTGGACAACCAGAAGACACTCTACAAGACTATCGAAAACCTCTGGTTGGCTGCCAACAGTGCACAGCAGCAATACGTGGCAGCTTCACAGAAGTTGAAGAGTACGGAAACCAGTTACTCTCTCGTCAGCGAACAGTTTAACGTCGGCATGAAAAATACGGTAGAGTTGCTCACAGAAAAAAATAATCTGTTAAGCGCACAGCAGGAAACACTCCAGGCTAAATATACGGCCATACTGAACGCAGGCTTATTGCGCTTCTACCAGGGAGAAGAGATCAATTTATTCTAAAACACGATTCGGGTGAAACACTAATGAATATATTCACTCTCTTTTTGTTTCGGTCCCTGCTTCGATTCACTCTGGCAGGGACCTTGCAAAAGGAACCGTTATCAAAAAAGAAATAAAAACAGATAAAAATATGAACAAGAAGAAACTAATTATCGGTATAGTAGGTGTACTGGTCGTAGCCGGAGGCATCTGGTTCTTCACAAGCAAAACATCGAAAGGCGGCATCCGACTCGAAACCGCCAAAGTGGGCCGCAGTTCCATCTCGAACACGGTAACGGCAACCGGAACAGTCGAGCCGGTAACGGAAGTTGAAGTCGGTACGCAGGTATCCGGCATCATCGACAAGTTGTATGCAGACTACAACGACGTAGTCAAAGCAGGGCAGTTGATCGCCGAAATGGACAAGGTCAACCTGAAAGCCGAACTCGCATCCGCCGAGGCACAGCTGGCAAGCAGCAAAAGCGAATACGAGTACCAGCAGAAGAATTATGCCCGCAACAAGATCCTCTTCGAAAAGAAACTGATCAGCGACTCAGACTATGAAACGTCCACATACAACTACGAGAAGGCAAAAGCCGCCTACGAACAGAACCAGGCGGCAATGGTCAAAGTGAACCGTAACCTCGAATATGCAACTATCACCAGCCCGATCGATGGTGTCGTGATCAACCGTGCCGTTGAAGAAGGACAGACCGTGGCCGCCGGTTTCGAAACCCCGACCCTATTCACCATCGCGGCCGACCTGACCAAGATGCAGGTGATCGCAGACGTAGACGAAGCCGATATAGGCAACGTAGAAAACGGGCAACGCGTCTCCTTCACCGTCGACGCCTATCCGAACGACGTATTCGAAGGCACAGTCATGCAAATCCGCCTCGGCGACAGCGAAAGCACCAGCAGTTCTTCTTCCACTTCGACCTCAACAGTCGTTACTTATGAAGTAGTGATATCAGCCGACAATCCCGACCTGAAATTGAAGCCACGCCTGACAGCCAACGTAACGATCTTCACGCTGGAACGCGATAACGTGCTGACAGTCCCGACCAAGTCGCTCCGCTTCGTGCCAGATGCACCAATGTTGACGCAACAGGGATACATCATCTCCGAAGCCGGCATAGAAGCCCCTGCCGGGAAACGTCTCGTATGGATCAAGAACGGACAGGAGTTGAAACCGAAAGCCGTTTCCGTAGGTTCCACCAGCGGAAACATGATCGAGATAACCGACGGCCTGAACGAAGGCGAAGAGTTGGTTGTCGATCTCGAAGCCTCCTTCGCAGCCCCAGTCGCCGAAGCCGAAACGGAAAGAAGCCCGTTCATGCCAGGCCCTCCGGGAAGCAACAAGAATAAAAAGAATGCCAAGTAGGAGCAGGCTCCCAACCTGCCCTCCCAAACAAGGAGTACAACAATATGAAAGAGATAATCAAATTAGATAACATCAAGCGCGACTTTAAGGTTGGAGACGAAACAGTCCACGCCTTGCGTGGCGTCTCCTTCACAATATACGAAGGAGAATTTGTCACCATCATGGGGACATCCGGTTCCGGCAAGAGCACCCTGCTGAACACGTTGGGTTGCCTGGATACACCGACGAGCGGGGAATAGTACCTCGACGGCACATCGGTCCGCACAATGGGCAAAAATGCTCGTGCCACCCTGCGCAACCGCAAGATCGGATTCGTCTTCCAGAATTACAATCTGCTGCCTAAAACGACAGCAGTCGAGAACGTGGAGCTACCCTTGATGTACAACCCATCCTACAGTGCAGCCGACCGCCATAAGAAAGCTGTCGAATCGCTGGTTGCCGTCGGTCTGGGTGACCGGCTGATGCATAAGAGCAACCAGATGTCCGGCGGACAGATGCAACGCGTCGCCATCGCCCGGGCACTGGTAAATGATCCCGCCGTCATCCTCGCCGATGAAGCGACCGGGAACCTCGATACCCGTACCTCCTTCGAGATACTGGTCCTTTTCCAAAAACTGCATGCCGAGGGACGTACCATCATATTCGTGACTCACAACCCGGAGATCGCCCAGTACAGCAGCCGCAACATCACGTTGCGCGACGGACATGTCACCTCCGATACAGTCAACAAGAATATCCTGAACGCAGCGGAAGCATTGGCACAGTTGCCAAAGAATGAAGATTAATAACTATTCACATTCGCACATTATTTACAATGAACGGAACAAACCTAATAAAAATAGCCGTCCGGGCACTCGCCAACAACAAGTTGCGCGGCTTCCTCACAATGCTGGGGATCATTATCGGCGTAGCCTCCGTAATCACGATGCTTGCCATCGGACAAGGCTCGAAGCGAAGCATCCAGGCACAGATCAGCGAGATGGGTTCCAACATGATCATGATACATCCGGGGGCCGACGTGCGGGGAGGTGTCCGGCAGGACGCCTCCGCGATGGAAACCCTGAAGCTGCAAGATTACGAAAACATTGTGGATGAAACACGCTTTGTCTCAGCCGTCTCTCCTTCCGTCAACAGTAGCGGACAGGCGATCTACGGTGCCAACAACGCTCCGACCACAGTCTACGGCATCAGTCCCGACTACCTGGAGATACGACGCTACAAAGTCGAAGACGGTGACATGTTCACCGAACAGGATATCCAAACGGCTGCCAAAGTATGCGTGGTCGGCAAAACCGTCGTCGACAACCTCTTCCCTGACGGCGGCAACCCGGTAGGCAAGGTCATACGTTTTCAGAAATTACCTTTCCGCATTGTAGGCGTGCTGGAAAGCAAAGGATACAACAGCATGGGAATGGACCAGGACGACCTAATCTTAGCTCCATACACAACTATTCAGAAAAAGGTCCTGGCCATCACCCATCTGCAAGGCATTACCTGTTCGGCTCTCAAAGAGGAATACACCGACCAGGCCATCGACGAGATTACCGAAATACTCCGCCGCAACCATAAGTTGAAGGAAAGCGACGATGATGATTTTACCATCCGTAGCCAGCAGGAGTTGAGCACAATGTTGACAAGCACTACGGATATGATGACCGTGCTGTTGGCGGCTGTGGCGGGTATTTCGCTGCTCGTAGGCGGTATAGGGATTATGAACATCATGTACGTCAGCGTAACCGAGCGTACACGTGAGATCGGCCTCCGCATGAGTATCGGGGCAAAAGGCATAGACATCCTGGCACAGTTCCTGATCGAGTCCATCCTGATCAGTGTGACAGGTGGTCTGATAGGTGTAGTCTTTGGAGTGGGCGCGGCCCTTGTCGTGAACGGGGTCGCCCACTTTCCGATCTTCATCCAGCCTTGGAGCGTCATCCTGTCGTTCGCCGTATGTACCGTCACCGGTGTATTCTTCGGATGGTATCCGGCCAAAAAGGCGGCACAGCTCGACCCGATAGAGGCCATACGGTATGAATAAAACATTATCTTTGCAGAAATGGAAACAACAGAGACAATGCAGACACTACCGGCTCCCCCCTTTAAGGGGATGGGGAAACTGATTCATATTGCAGCCTGGGCGATTCTCTTCGGGCTGCCATTCTTCTTCACCGGACGCGAGTCGCAGACGGTGACAGTTCTGAGCTATATGCGCTCCATGATCGTCCCGTTGTCGTTCGTGCTCGTATTCTATGCCAACTATTTTGTGCTGATCGACCATTTCCTGTTCTCGAAGCATCCCTGGAAATTCTTGCTATGCAATGTCGTACTGATCGCCGCTGCAATGGGAGCCGTCCATCTGATGTTCGAACTGCTCCCGCACCCCGAATGGGCACATCCGAGACCGGAAAGGGAATGGCAGGAGATAGTCGGCTTTTTTATGGTGAACGCCATGCTGTATATGCTGGTGGCAGGGCTAAGCGTCGCCATCAAGATGACCGGAAGCTGGTATCAGATGGAATCGTCGCGCCGGGAGTTGGAGAAAAGCCGTGCCGAAGCGGAATTGCAGAACCTAAAGAGCCAGTTGAACCCGCATTTTCTCTTCAACACGTTGAATAACATCTACAGTCTGATCGCTTTCAGCCCGGAGAGGGCGCAAGAGGCCGTGCACGACCTGAGCCGCCTGCTCCGCTACGTGCTCTACGACAGCAGCCAGCCGATGGTTCCGTTGGAGAAGGAACTCGACTTTATCCGGAACTATGTGGAACTGATGCGTATCCGCCTGCCGGAACATGTGAAACTGACTACCGACATATCGGCTGCCACGCCTGAAACCCTAGTGGCACCTCTCCTCTTCATCTCCCTGATCGAGAACGCTTTCAAGCATGGGGTAAGTCACAACAAACCCTCTTTTATCGACCTGAAGATTCACCAGGAAGGAACACGGATCGTCTGCTCCATCCGCAACAGCCACTTCCCGAAAGATAACGGGCAGGACAAGAGCGGTTCCGGTATAGGGCTTCAAAACCTCAGCCGACGGCTGGAATTATTGTATCCGTCTCATCATATTTTTACTTACGGGCAAAAGGGGGACGAATATGTCTGCCTGTTAGAGTTGCAGGCATAAGGATTTATAAGTACATAAAAGCAAGAAATTATGACGTTAACGTGTGCAATCATCGATGACGAGCCACTGGCTATCAGTCTGCTGGAAAGTTATGTAAACAAGACTCCGTTCCTCCGCTTGGCGGGTAAGTTCAGCAGTGCCCTCGAGGCATTGCCTGTATTGAGCGCCCAGCCAGTGGAGCTGCTTTTCCTCGATATCCAGATGCCTGAGTTGAGCGGCATGGAATTCTCGCGGATACTGGAGGCAGACACCCGCATCATCTTTACGACGGCTTTCGAACAGTATGCTCTCGACAGCTACAAAGTGAACGCTCTTGACTATCTGCTGAAACCGATCAGTTCCCCGGACTTCCTCAAGGCGGCCAACAAGGCGTTACAATGGTACGAGCATATGCAAGTACCTGCAACAGAGATCGAGTCGATCTTCATCAAGACTGAATATAAACAGGTACAGATCGAACTGCGCAAGATACTCTACATCGAAGGGCTGAAAGACTATGTCAAGATCTTTATCGAGGACGAACCGCATCCCATCCTTTCGCTGATGAGCATGAAATCGCTGGAAGAGATGCTGCCGACAAGCCGTTTTATCCGCGTACACCGTTCCTTTATCGTACAGCCGGAAAAGATCAAGGTGATCGAACGGAACCGGATCGTGTTCGGCAAAGAGCATATCCCGATCTCCGACAACTACAAACCAAGGCTTGTCGAGTTTCTGGCGCAACGGGCACTTAATTTCAATTGATAATTAGCCTTTTAAAGTTTCATCTGGCAGGAAACGGGAGTTTCCTTAGCAGGGAACGAGAGTTTCCCTATAGGGGAATTATCAATCGCCAGTTACAAAAGTTGCAACAGCAGCCTTTCCAACGCCCCCGTCATCCGACTCATAGAACAAGAATAGTTATTCGAGAAAACGGCTACCGCATACGTCTTTCCATCTTTCGTAATATAGCCGGCATAACTTCTAACACCCGTAATACCTCCACTTTTCAGGCGGGCTTTGCCCTGCAACTTCGATCCTTTTAGGAAATTGCGCACCGATCCTTCTATCCCGGCTTGCGGTAAAGAAGACAGGAAAGCATCCGAGACGGCAGACTCCGTCGCCATATAGACCAGCAGTTCTCCCATAAACCCGGCCGACACCTTATCTGCCGGAGCCAGGCCGCTACCGTCGTTCATCCGGAGCGGGAAGACATCCAGACCTTTCTTCTCCCAATAATCTTTCACTACCCGCACGCCGCGACCGAACGAAGAGATCACTTCGTTCCTGCGCGGTTTATATTGCAATCCGACCGTTTTGACCAAAGCATCCGCATAGAGGTTATGGCTGACATGGTTGCACACGCTTGCGATCTCCCGCAGGGTGGGCGAATAGGTCGTGACAATCTCTTTCCGTTCTCCCTTCTTCCATCGGTTTTCCTCCGTCTCGATATGGTGGCAGGAAGGAGCCCCGTCCACCCGTATGCCCTTCCGCTGAAGCTGATCCGTCAGATAGTGTGCCAGGTACAAAGCAGGATCGGGGATATCTCCTTTCAAGACATACGTCTCCCGGTTTGCCGGCAGGACACCATACAGGTAGCGCACGTCCTCGAGCGGAGCACCAATAATATAGGCACTGTCCGAAGCAACCGGAGCAGTTTCCAGGTAGTTCTTAAATCGGATAAAGGGAATATCCGGTTCCGTCCCCTTCAAGGTAGGTCGCGTCCCGGCAAGCCCTGTTTGCAACGATAACTTATACATGTTATCGAAGATGGAAAGACCGTAACTTCCGGGGGCATAATAGTTTCCCATATCTTCCCGGAGCCATTTGATAGAAGCGCCTTCGGTATCGAAGATGCTTTCGTCCGATATGACCGATCCTGTTATATGCCTGATGCCGGCCTTCTGCAAAGCGGCTATCCAGGTGGTCAGGAACTTGTTCTGTCCTGGTGCGAAATGCGAAGAGCCCAGGGAGGGATCGCCACTGCCTTTTATATAGAGGTTCCCCTTCAACGTACCATTTTCCAGTATTCCGTCATATTCCAGCATGGTCGGATAACGGTAGTCTTCTCCCAAAAGCTCGAGTGCTGTCGCCGTGGCAACCGTTTTCAATACCGAAGCGGGCGATTGCAGCCGTTCCGTATCATAACTGTAGACTGTTCTTCCATCCTGCACATCTTTTACAACCAGAGAAAAAGAGGCTCCCCGCATATAAGGGGCCTGCAATAACCGTTTAACAGGAGCGGGAGTCTGTGCACCGGCAAGCAAATGGAAGCAAATCAGCAGGCAAAGCGGTACTATTTTGTTTCGTATCATCCTTTCTATTCAACTTTATTTTATCTTTGTCCACAAAGATAAGAATTTAATATGAACCCATTGTTTGATAAACCGTTCACATTCGACAGGGTGGCACGTATTCTGTTCGGCCTGGCTGTTATCAGCGGCGTCATCTATCTGATCGCCGTCCTGCGAAATGCTTTGTTACCTTTCCTGATTGCCTGGCTGCTGGCTTATATGATGCAACCGTTCGTCAAGTTCTTCCAGTATAAAGTCAAACTAAAAAGCCGTTTGCTGTCTATCCTGGCCGTTCTCGTGTCCACCCTTCTGGTGATTTCGTTGGTGGGCGTCGTAATCGTCCCTTCTGTTACCCAAGAGGTCAACCGGACTTTGGAACTGATGCAGGAACATAACAGGGGCTACGGGCATATCCCGATGATACCGCAGTCATGGGCGGAATACCTGGAAAAAAATATCGATCCGGACCAGTTGGCACAGCTCCTGAGCAAAGAGAACATAGAAAAGGCGGTCAAACAGATCGCTCCCAAAATGTGGATAGTGCTGACCAATACTTTCTCCATCCTGTTCAGTATCACGATCGTGTTTGTAATCTTCCTCTACTTCATCTTTATCCTGCTGGATTACGAACGGATTGTCAACGGCTGGATCCGCCTGATCCCCGAACGTTACCGTCCTTTTGTCCAAGGGCTGGCCGACGATGTCGAATACAGCATGAACCGCTATTTCCGCGGACAGTCGTTGATTGCTTTATGCGTCGGTATCCTCTTCGCCATCGGATTTAAGATCGTCGGCTTCCCGCTAGCTGTTATCCTGGGGCTATTCATCGGTTTCCTCAACCTCATTCCTTATATGCAAACGATCGGCATTATCCCGATGATCTTGCTGAGTCTCCTCAAAGCTGCGGAGACCGGGGAAAACTTTTGGCTGATCTTCGGATCGGGAATTCTTGTCCTTTGCGTCGTGCAGTGTATACAAGACTTGTATCTCACTCCCCGTATTATGGGAAAGGCAATGGGTCTGAATCCTGCCATCATCCTTCTTTCTTTATCCATTTGGGGAACTTTATTAGGTTTTATCGGCTTAATCATCGCTCTCCCCCTGACAACCCTCTTTCTTTCTTATTACAAACGTTTTATACTTATGGAGGAAGACCAGTCTCTCGTAGAGAAGCATGAGTTATCAAAGGTTCAAAAGAAAAAAACACCCCCAAAAGAATAAAAAACTTGCATTAACTATTGCATATATAAAAAAAAGCCCTACCTTTGCACCCGCATTACAGAAGTAACGCATAGGATGATTCGCTAGCTCAGC
>OGGE01001958.1_pt1 | contig 11154 bp, 6 predicted proteins | sample 1571121 | NCBI WGS metagenome assembly OGGE01 (sample SAMEA2581959, study PRJEB24529) | metagenome | biome: Human gut stool | place: China | collected 2011
AAGAGGAACAGAAACAAGCGTTCGGTGCGTTTGAACGTCTATCAAATGCCGCCGCTAATATCGCACAAGAGGGACTTCCCTATTTCTCTGTCGCATTTCTGTTCTTCGCTCTCAATTTGGTATGTGTGGGGTACTATCAAAGCCTTGGATGTTTCAAGACCGCCATCTTGCTCATGCTATTGCGAGGTCTTGTTTTCGTAGTTCCGGCTTTTCTTGTGTTACCGCGTGTCATCGGCGTTCCGGGACTTTGGCTGTCAGTTCCCCTATCGGAAATAATGACACAAATCCTTATTTTAGTTTATTATCTGCTAAACAGAAACAACAAAAACATATCGAACTTATGAAAAAGTATTTCTTGAGTACGTTGATACTCTGTTCAACATCATTTACTGCCTGTCACCAAACGGAACCGGAGCAGGAAGAAGTCAATTATTCGGTCATGACCGTAGGAAAAGGAGAAGTGACGCTGACCGAATCTTATTCCGCATCCGTACAGGGAAGGCAGGACATTGAAATCTATCCGCAGGTGTCCGGGACGATACAACAGGTATGCGTGAAAGAAGGGCAAGAGGTACGTCGGGGTGAACGGTTGTTTATTATAGACCAAGTTCCTTACCAAGCAGCCCTGCGGACAGCTATTGCCAATGTCCATTCTGCCGAAGCACAGGTACAGACCGCCCGGCTGACCTACGAAAGCAAGCAGGCACTTCATCGTGAAAAGGTCATTTCGGAATATGACCTCTCCACAGCCCGCAATGCGCTTCTCGTGGCCGAAGCCGCGTTGGAACAAGCCAAAGCGCAGGAGGTGAATGCCCACAACGACCTTTCTTATACAGAAGTAAAGAGTCCCGCAAACGGAGTAATAGGCACCATCCCTTACCGCGTGGGCACATTGGTCAGTTCCGGTTCGGCACAACCGCTTACTTCCGTATCGGATAATTCGGAGATGTATGTCTATTTCTCCATGTCGGGGCAGCGATTGCAGTCATTGATACGCTGTTACGGCTCCATCAACCGAACCTTGGAAGAGATGCCTGCCGTCCGTCTGCAACTGGGTGATGGAACTATCTATGAAAAGGAAGGGCGTATTGAGAGCATCAGCGGCGTACTTGACCGACAGACCGGAAGTGGCTCCTTGCGTGCCGTATTCCCCAACGCCGAACGGGTGCTGCTGAGCGGAAGCACGGGAAATATACTTATCCCGCAGACCTTGCAGGATGCTATTCCCATTCCGCAAGAAGCCACCTACGAATTGCAGGACAAGCTGTTTGTCTATCGGGTAGTGAATGGCAAGGCGGTGGCTACCCGTATTGAAGTCAATCCGGTGCATGACGGCATCCGCTATACCGTCACTTCCGGATTGGATGTTGGCGATGTGATTGTGACTACAGGCGTAGGCTTGCTCAATAACGGCGATGCCGTAACCTTAAAACCGTAATAAGAGGAGGAAGAAGTTATGAATTTACGATTCTTTATAGACCGCCCGGTCTTTTCCATCGTTATTTCCGTAATTATTGTTTTGTTGGGCATCATATCCCTGACGGGGCTGCCTGTGGAGCAATATCCAGACATTGCGCCGCCCACGGTGCAAGTAACGACTTCTTATCCCGGTGCCAATGCCGAAACGGTGCAGAAGTCGGTCATTGTCCCGTTGGAGGAAGCCATCAACGGTGTGGAGAACATGAGCTACATCCATTCGGAAGCCTCCAATACGGGAGATGTTACAGTGAATGTCTATTTCCGTCAGGGAACTGATGCCGACATGGCGGCAGTCAATGTGCAAAACCGCGTATCGAAGGCACAGGGATTGCTTCCTGCCGAAGTAACCAAAATCGGGGTGCAGACGCAGAAACAACAGAAGTCGCTATTGAAGGTGGTCGCCCTCTACAGCCCGGACGATTCATACGATATGCAGTTTATCAACAACTACATGAAGATAAATGTGGAGCCGCGCGTCAAGCGTATTGCCGGTGTGGGTGAGTTCAATGTATTGGCATCCAACTATTCCATGCGCATTTGGCTGAAACCGGACGTGATGGCGCAGTACAAACTGATACCGTCAGACGTGACCAATGCCCTCGAAAAGCAGAATTTGGAATCGGCTACGGGTGCTTTCGGCGAGAACCACGAGAATGCCTACGAATATACCATCAAATATAGGGGACGCTTCTCCACGCCCGAAGAGTTTGGTGATATTGTTATCCGTTCGCTTTCCAACGGAGAAATCTTGCGTCTGAAAGATATTGCCCGCATCGAGTTGGGTGATGAAGCCTATACCTATCGTGCCATGACGGACGGTCATGCGGGATGTATCACCGAGGCTTACCAGAGTGCCGGTTCCAATGCTACGGAGGTGGTACAGGAGATTGATGCGCTGATAGATGAAATATCCGAAGACTTGCCTGAAGGATTGAAGTTTGCCAGCTTGTTGAGCGTGAACGACTTTCTCTTTGCCTCCATCGAGAATGTGCTTTGGACGCTGATAGAGGCTATCATTCTCGTTGTACTGGTGGTTTATGTGTTTTTGCAGGACATCCGTTCGACACTGATTCCCACCATATCCATTATCGTCTCTTTGGTCGGCACGTTCGCTTTCATGGCGGTGGCGGGCTTTTCCATCAACTTGCTGACGCTGTTCGCACTGGTGCTTGCCATCGGTACGGTGGTGGACAATGCCATTGTGGTAGTCGAGGCAGTACAGGCGAAGTTCGATGCCGGTTACTACTCATCGTATATGGCGACGAACGAAGCCATGTCGGGCATTACGGCTGCCATCGTTACCTCTACGCTGGTGTTCATGGCGGTATTCATCCCGGTTTCCATGATGGGCGGCACGTCCGGCGTATTCTATACGCAGTTCGGCATCACGATGGCGGTGGCGGTCGGACTGTCGGCAGTCAATGCCTTGACACTTTCACCGACTCTGTGTGCCTTACTGCTTGAACCTTATATAGATGCGGACGGCAAAGAGAAAAGCGGTTTTTCGGCACGCTTCCGCAAGGCGTTCAATGCGGCTTTCGAGGTCTTGGTGAAGCGGTACGTTCGGGGTGTCATCTACTTCTGCCGCCATCGGGTGGTGACATGGGGACTGCTGGTGGCTACGGTGGCGCTGGTGGTGGTGCTGATGCGCACTACCAAGACCGGACTTGTGCCCGATGAAGATACGGGTACGGTCATGGTGAGCGTCAATACCAAGCCGGGCACTTCGCTCTTCCGCACCACCCAAGTATTGGCGCAGTTGGAAAAGGAAATCCAACAAATGCCGCAGGTGAAGCATTATGCCACCGTCAGCGGATATTCGCTCAGCGGTTCGGGAGCCAGTGCGGGACTGATTATCATCTCCCTGCGCGACTGGTCGGAACGTGACGGCAAGGAAGATGATGTAAACTCTATCATCGGACGCATCAACACCCTTTCACAGAAAATACCGGATGCGCAGTTATTTGCCGCCGCCCCGCCCATGATTAACGGCTACGGCATGGTGAACGGTTTTGAACTGCACGTGCAGGACAAGACGGGCAAACCTGTCAGTGAGTTGGACGATGCCACCAAGGGATTCATTGCCTCCCTGAGCCAATGCCCGGAAATCGGGACTGCCTATACCGCTTTTTCAGCAGACTATCCGCAATATACGCTGGACATTGATGCCGCCCGTTGCGAACGTTCGGGGCTTTCTCCGGCAGAGGTGCTTTCCACGGTGTCCGGTTACTATGGCGGGCAGTATGTCTCCAATTTTAACCGTTTCTCCAAGCTCTACCGTGTCATGATACAGGCGGAGCCGGACACACGGGTCACACCGGAATCGCTGAACCACCTCTATGTGCGTACCGGCAACGGTGAAATGGCTCCCATCAGCCAGTTTGCCCGGCTTACCAAGACCTACGGGCCACAGTCGCTCAACCGCTTCAACCTCTATGGCTCCATTGCGGTCAACGGTTCGGCTGCCGACGGCTATTCTTCCGGCGACGCCATCCGTGCCATCGGCGAAGCGGCGTCCACGGCATTGCCCAAAGGCTATACCTACGAGTTTGGCGGCATCACCCGCGAGGAAAGTCAGTCGAGCAGCAACACGGTGATTATCTTCGCCATTTGCTTTGTGCTGGTCTATCTCATCCTGAGCGCACTTTATGAAAGTTTCCTCATCCCGTTTGCCGTGGTGCTCGCCCTTCCTTTCGGCTTGCTGGGCAGTTTCCTGTTTGCCAAGCTGATGGGATTGGAGAATAACATCTATATGCAGACCGGTTTGATTATGCTCATCGGATTGCTGGCAAAGACCGCCATCCTGATAACGGAATATGCCGTCAAACGCCGACAGGCGGGCATGTCGCTGATACAAGCTGCCGTTGGAGCCGCCAAGGTGCGATTGCGCCCCATCCTAATGACAGCCCTTACAATGGTGTTCGGACTGCTACCGCTGATGGTATCAACGGGAGTAGGAGCCAACGGTAACCGCACGTTGGGTTCCGGTGCGGTGGGTGGTATGCTGGTCGGTACACTTGCCTTGCTATTTGTGGTTCCGGCACTGTTCATTGCTTTCCAGTGGTTGCAAGAGAAGGTACGTCCCATGCAGGCTGTTTCCTCCGGCGAATGGTCGATACAAGGTGAAATGGAAGATTTGAAGAAACATAAAAAGGAAAAGGAATCATGAGAAATATATTACTGACAACAGTTACCGCACTGCTGCTTGCCTCGTGCGGAGTCTATAAACCTTACTCCCGTCCGGAGGAAGTGAAAACCGATGGGCTGTATGGCACCGACATACAAGCGGAAGACACAGCCTCCATCGCCTCCTTGCATTGGAGCGAACTGTTCACCGACACACGCTTGCAATCCCTCATCCGGCGAGGACTGGAGAATAACAACGACCTTAACGTCGCACGTCTGAAAGTGGTGGAGGCAGAAGCCACGCTGATGTCTTCGCGCCTTGCCTACCTGCCCTCAGTGTCGCTTGCCCCGCAAGGTACGTTGAGTAGCTTCGATGGTAGCAAGACGACCAAGACCTACACCCTTGCTGCTTCCGCCGAGTGGGAGCTGGACTTGTTCGGCAAGCTGACCAATGCCAAACGTGGTGCCCGTGCCGCCTTAGAGCAGAGCCGCGCTTACCGGCAGGCAGTGCAGACACAACTCATCGCCACAATTGCCAACAGTTATTACAACTTGCTGATGTTGGATGTACAACTCGACATCAACCGCTGCACCGCCGAGAGTTGGAGCGAGTCGTTGCGCACGTTGGAACTGCAAAAGCAGTTCGGCAACACCACCGAAGCTGCCGTGCAGCAGGCACGTGCCAACCTGCTTACCGTGGAAACGAATGTGCTTACTCTGGAACAGCAAGTCAAGAAACAGGAAAATGCCATCTCCTTGCTCTTAGGCGATGTGCCTTCCCATATCGAACGCGGTACGTTGACAGAACAGCAATTTCCCGATACACTCTCCGTAGGTGTACCCCTGCAGTTGCTTGCCCGCCGTCCCGACATCCGTCAGGCAGAAGCATCGCTGGCACAGGCGTTCTATGCCACCGGTGCCGCCCGCTCCGCCTTTTATCCCAGCATTACGCTGGGCGGGTCTGCAGGTTGGACAAACAGTACCGGTGCCGCCATTATCAATCCCGGACGCTGGCTACTGAGTGCAGTCGGCTCATTGACACACCCCCTCTTCAACCGTGGGCGTAACATCGCCAACCTGCGCATCGCCAAGGCACAGCAACAGGAAGCGTTACTCTCTTTCCAGCAAAGTCTGCTGAAAGCGGGTAGCGAGGTGAACGATGCTCTTGCACAATGGCAGACAGCCGACCGCCGTTTGCAACTTGATGGCAAGCAGATAGCCGCTCTGCGCCGCACCGTGGAAAGTACCCGCCAGCTGATGGAACACAGCAGTAGCACCACCTATTTGGAAGTGCTTACCGCTCAGCAATCCCTGCTCTCCGCTGAACTGACGGAAGCAAACGATCATTTCGACAAAATACAGGGGATGATAAATCTGTATCATGCGTTGGGAGGTGGAAGCTGGTGAAAGACAAAGTGGCACTTCGAGGCGCACAAGGTGCCACTTTGTGGTGGTCGAAGTGGCACTTCGGAAAATCAAGAGTGGAGGTTAGTTCAGGCAACAGCAAAACGGATGCTTGCAAAGGCTGGAAACAGCTGATTCCGTTTTCGGTACTCATCAGGATATGCCCGTCCGACTCGGGGAGTATGGTGTAGATGTTGTTTGAAATCAAGGCACAATTGTCCTTGTGATAATGCTTGAACGTATTGTCCTTTGCGTTGTAGACAACCACTCCGGAGCCGTTTGTTCCTATATATAGAGAGAGGTCTTCCGCTTGGTAAAGTGTGTTGATGTAGGTCGTCTCTTCCTGCAAGGCGACATATTGGAATCTACCCGACTCTTTGTCCAGCAGATACAGTCCGGCACTTGTCCCAATCCACATGTGTCCGTCGTCCTTTTCTGTAATGGCGGTGACGGAATTTATTCCGGGATACAGACGGACAGAATTCAGAGACAAATCGAAGCATTTCAGATTATAGAATCCTCCGGACCAGATATATCCTTTGGAGTCTTTAACAATGTCTCGGATATACTTGTCAGGACGTATGTTATCCGGACTGAGCAGGTAAGGGGAGAAATATTCTACCGAGAGTGTCCTTTTATTTATTTTGTATACTCCCGAAGTATATCCTCCTGCCCAAATAATGCCGGGTGATACCTCGCATAGCGTAATGAATATGTGGTTCTTGTCTTTCAGTTGATGGTCGAAGGAACTTAGGAATGAGTGCCACTGCCCGGTTTTCGATTGATAAAGGCTGATTCCGTTGCTTGTTCCGAACCATAGGTCTCCGTCACTGTCTTCAATGACAGAGTGTACCTGATCGTTGACCAGCGATTGTCTGTTTCCGATGGAATGCTTTATCCAGTTATAGTTTTTGTACCGGTTGTCTATAATGGTAATCCCTTCCGGGTAGTTGGCTATCCATATCCGCTTTTCTTCATCAATATAAATGTCATTGATGTTATTGCTGTTCATCTCATTGTAACTTTTGTAGCTGGAGGTGATGTACGGTTCCGAGATGCACGAGTTCACATTGATTTTGTGTATGCCCATACCTTCTGTCGCTATCAATAGCTCTGTCCGGTTCAGAGGTCTGATTCGGGCAATGTTTACATCGCTCAAATCCGTATTGGAGTGTATAATCCGTTGTTGCCGTATGTCGTAGGCAAAAACTCCTTTTTCAAAAGTACCGATGAAAAGTCTTTGTGATTCTTGATGGAAATGGAGTGCACTGATTTGTGCCTGGATTTTGTCAAGAGGTTCAAGAGGGACAATCTGCAATGCTTCGTTTTCGAGTTTGACGTATCGCACTCCCTTGTTGGTGGCCATGAAGAAGTGGTCGTTGTCCACTTGTTCGATACTTGTAATGCTACTTTTCAGTTCATTGGGCATTTGATGGGTCTCTCCGGTTTGTGTGTCGTAAAGAGCGATACTGTATCTGCTGCACAGCCAAATCCTATGATTGTGGTCCATATAGCCGTAGCTGATATTGACCGGTGTCTTGGGCAGTTTATATACTTTATTGAACACATCGTGTTCTTGGTTGTATTGAAAAATGCGGCCGGCTTTACCTATGACCCATAACTTCCCCTTCTCTTCAAAATACAACCAGCCGAGATGGATGGGGGAACTCGATTCTTTGTTTTCTCCTATTAATTTATAATGTTTGATGTCTTTTCCATTGTACCGGTCTATGCCTTCGTTGGTGAGGAACCACATGTAACCTATCGAATCCTTTTGAATGTCGAAGATTCTGCGGTTACTCAATCCGTTTTCTACTCCTATGTATTTATAAGTTTGCGCCGTGGCAATGAGGGGTAAAAGGAATAGAAAGCATACAATGTTTATGATGAATCTCATATAAATATTTATCTATAAATACAATATAACAACATGCGTGTGATAATAGTTTACAAATTAAACGAGAAAAAGTGAGATTTCAAAATTTAAATGTCAATATTGCAGCTTAACCAAGGAATGCCTTTGCAGCTTCTGCACACCGTTCGCCGTCAATCCCGGCAGAAACGATGCCTCCGGCATATCCGGCGCCTTCTCCGCAAGGGAACAATCCTTTTATACGTACATGTTGCAGTGTTTCCTTGTCTCTTGTTATGCGTACCGGTGCCGATGTGCGGGTTTCCACTCCAATCATTGTCGCCTCGTTCGTCAATAACCCCCGGCTGTATTTCCCGAATAGCTGGAAACCTTTGCTCAGGCGTTCTGCAATGAAAGAGGGCATCCAGAAGTGGAGAGGTGAGGATACCAAGCCTGGTGCGTATGAGGTTTCCGGCAGGTCGTAGCTTAGTTTCTTCTTGGTGAAGTCCACCATTCTCTGTGCCGGTGCTGTCTGCTTCATATTGCCTTGTTGCCAGCAGAGGTACTCTAGATACTCTTGAAAATGCATCATACTCAATGGAGAATTGGCAGTTGACAATTGACAATTGGCTGCGCTGTCGTGCTGCATAGCAATTGTAAATTGTAAATTGTCAATAGTAAATTGCTCCAAGTCTTCCGGGCGTAGCTCTACCACCATTCCCGAATTGCTCCAACGGGAACCGCGGTTGCTGGGACTCATCCCGTTGACTACAATCTGCTCGGGACCGCTGGCGGCGGGCACAACGAAGCCGCCGGGACACATGCAAAAGCTATATACTCCTCGTCCGTCCACCTGGTTTACAAAGCTATATTCGGCGGCAGGCAGATATTTTCCCCGTCCGTTCCGGTTGTGATATTGTATTTGGTCTATCAAGGTGGCGGGGTGTTCCAGTCGTACGCCTACGGCAATGCCTTTAGCTTCAATCTCTACATTGTTGGCGGCAAGCCAGCGGTATACGTCCCGGGCAGAGTGACCGGTGGCAAGTATCACCGGGCCAAGGAAAGTCTTGCCGGTATTTGTTTCAATGCCTTTGATTTCATCCTTCTCTATGAGTAGGGCGTCCATGCGTGTTTCAAAGTGGACTTCGCCACCGCACTGGATGATAGTGTTCCGCATGTTTTCAATAACACGCGGCAGTTTGTCCGTACCTATGTGCGGATGTGCATCTACCAGTATGGAAGTGGAGGCTCCATGTTGACAGAAGACATTCAGAATCTTGTCTACATTGCCGCGCTTTTTGCTGCGTGTGTACAGCTTGCCATCCGAGTAGGCTCCGGCACCTCCCTCTCCGAAGCTGTAATTGGACTCCGGGTTGACGAGTTGCTGGCGGCTGATTTGCGCCAAGTCTTTCTTGCGTTCCCGTACGTCCTTTCCACGCTCCACAATGACGGGGCGCAGACCGAGCTCTATCAGTCGCAGGGCGGCGAAGAGTCCTCCGGGACCGGCGCCTACCACTACTACTTGGGGCTTTCCTTCTACATTATTATATAAGGTATGTTGATATTCGTCCTCTTTCGGCATTTCGTTCAGATATGCCCGTACGTTGAGGTTGATATAGATTGTCCGTTGGCGGGCATCGATACTGCGCTTCAAGATACGCGCTGCGGTTATCTCCCGTGCATTCAGTCCTTTTTCGTGTATTAAGTACTCTTTCAGGCGTTGCTCGTTTGCCGCTACTTCGGGCAATACGCGTAGTTGGTATTCTTGTATCATAACGATTATCCGAATAAGGCACGGAATGCCTCTTCTACCTTCCGTACCGGTATTAATTCTATTTTTATCTTTTGGGTATTGAGTCCCTGCATATTATACTTGGGAAGTATAAAACGCTTGAAGCCAAGTTTCTCTGCTTCTCCGATGCGCTGCTCAATGCGGTTTACCGGGCGTATCTCTCCCGACAGACCTATTTCTCCTGCCATGCACACCTCTGGCTCTATGGCCGTGTCCATGTTGCTGGAGAGGATGGCGCTGATGACGGCAAGGTCTATTGCCGGGTCGTTCACTTTCAATCCGCCGGCAATATTGAGAAATACATCTTTCTGTGCCAGTTTGAAGCCTACACGTTTTTCCAATACGGCCAGCAGCATATTCATGCGGCGGATGTCGAACCCTGTGGCAGAGCGTTGTGGGTTACCATATACGGCACTGCTGACCAATGCCTGCGTCTCGATGGGGAACGGTCTGATGCCTTCTATCGCGGAGGCGATGGCTATGCCGCTCATACCTTCATGGTCTTGGCTCAGCAGCAGTTCGGATGGGTTGCTCACCTGCCGTAATCCATCTTGCCGCATTTCGTAAATACCCAGTTCGGCAGTGCTTCCGAAGCGGTTCTTGATGCTGCGCAGGATGCGGTACATGTAGTGCTGGTCGCCCTCGAACTGGAGTACGGTATCCACGATATGTTCCAGTACCTTGGGGCCGGCTATGCTTCCTTCCTTATTGATATGCCCGATAAGGATGACCGCCGTATGCGTTTCCTTGGCAAAGCGCAGGATGGAGGCGGAACATTCCCGTACCTGGGCAATACTCCCCGGCGACGATTCAAGGGTTTCGGTAGAAATCGTCTGTATGGAGTCGATGATGACGATGTCCGGGCGGATGTTCTTGATATGGACGTAAATCTGTTCCAGGGAAGTTTCGCACACGATGAGGCAATCACTGGAAGCACTTGTCAAACGGTCGGCACGCAGTTTCAACTGACGGGTACTTTCTTCGCCGGAGACGTAGAGGATACGTTTCTCCGGTATACGGAGTACGGTTTGTAGCACCAGGGTGGATTTCCCGATACCCGGTTCGCCGCCAATTAATACAAGAGAACCTTGTACCAGACCGCCACCCAGTACCCGGTTCAGTTCGGCATCATGGAGATCGATGCGCGGTTCGTCATCGGCTACAATTTCATGGAGGGTTACGGGTTTGGCTTTGGCGGTCTCTATACCCGATACGGGACGTTTGTTCACCACTTCTTTCCGTACCACCTCTTCCACATACGTGTTCCACATTCCGCACGACGGACACTTGCCTACCCATTTGGGAGAGTCTTGTCCGCAGTTGCTGCATACATAAACCGTCTTCTCTTTAGCCATAGTTGTGCATTCTCTTCTAAAATGATTGCCCAAAGGTACAATTTTTCGATGCAGGGCTTGCAGACTCCCATAGAGTTTTTTTATTTTTGTGAGCACTAGTGTCCACTAAAAATTTTTTGGTCACTAGTCGGTTAAAAATTAAATAA
>OGGE01002001.1_pt1 | contig 10954 bp, 8 predicted proteins | sample 1571121 | NCBI WGS metagenome assembly OGGE01 (sample SAMEA2581959, study PRJEB24529) | metagenome | biome: Human gut stool | place: China | collected 2011
AAGACTCGTTAAAGGATAATTTTCTTTAGCGCGCTTGTCTTTTTTTGTTTGCTAAAGAGATAGGAGGCATATATGTATTATCAAAAAAGAATATCTGAAGTTATGAAAGCTTGTGAAACAAGTGAAAATGGATTAAGTCATGAAGAAATTATCAAACGTCATCAGCAATTTGGCTATAACATCTTAGATGAAAAGAAAAAGGAAAATCCTTTTATGATTTTTCTTAAACAATTTCAAGATTTATTAGTTATTATTTTAATCATTGCAGCAATCATTTCTGGAATGAGCGGACAGATAGAAAGTACAATTGTTATTGTCAGTGTTATTATTGTCAATGCAATACTCGGAACGATTCAAACATTAAAAGCAGAGAAATCATTGGATAGTTTAAAGAAACTTTCTGTTCCTAAAGCGAAAGTTATACGTGAGGGAACACTTCAAGAAGTTGATTCTACAGAACTAACAATTGGCGATCTTGTCCAAATTGAAGCAGGTGATGTGATTAGTGGTGATGGACGTATTATTGAATGCTCATCTCTCCAAATCAATGAAAGTGCATTAACTGGAGAAGTAGAAAGTGTCGATAAAACAACGGATGTGATTACTGGTCAAGTTGTTGTTGGTGATCAAAAAAATATGGTTTTTTCAAGTAGTTTAGTTACAAATGGAACAGGACGTTATATCGTTACCCATATTGGTATGCAAACTGAAATTGGAAAGATTGCATCAATGTTAAACAATGCCAAAGAAAGAAAAACACCTTTACAAAAAAGTCTAGATGATTTTAGTGGAAAGCTATCTATTGGTATTTTCTTTATTTCACTCATTGTTTTATGTTTAAATCTCTTTTTAGCAAAACAATCTTTAATTGATTCTTTAATGATTGCTGTCGCTTTAGCAGTTGCAGCAATTCCAGAAGCATTGAGTTCAATTGTCACAATTGTTTTATCAATGAGTACTCAAAAAATGGTCAAAGAAAATGCGATTATCAAGAACTTAAATTCAGTTGAAAGTTTAGGGTGTGTCTCTGTCATCTGTAGCGATAAGACAGGAACTTTAACCCAAAATAAAATGACACCACAAACAATTTATTTTTATAATCATTTAATGAAAATTTCTGAATTAGATAATCGTCATCATGATCACAGTGTCTTATTAAAATCTTGTTTATTATGTAATAATGCAGTTATCAACGGTGAACAAAGAATTGGTGATCCAACTGAACTTGCTTTAATTGATTTGGTTCATGAATATACAAAGAATGATATTGAATTCAAACATACTGCAGTGAGAACTTCTGAATTACCTTTTGATTCTGATAGAAAATTAATGAGCATTTCTTCTTTAAATCATATTTATACAAAAGGTGCTCCTGATGTTATTATTAAAAGATGTTCAACAATATTAATTAATGGTATTAAAGAACCCATTACAAAAAGACATCTAGATGCGATTGAAAAAGAAAATCAAAGATGTGCAAACAATGGTTTACGTGTTTTAGGTTTTGCATATAAAGATTACAGAGGAAATCAAGTCACATTAGAAGATGAACATGATTTAACATTTATAGGTTTAGTTTCTTTAATGGATCCACCACGTATTGAAAGTCAAGATGCGGTAGCTAAATGTAAGATAGCAGGTATTAAACCTATTATGATTACAGGTGATCATGTTGTGACTGCCAGAGCAATTGCTACGCAAATTGGGATTTATGAAGATGGGGATTTATCTATTGAAGGTTATGAATTAGATAAGATGAGTGAAGAGGAACTTGATGAAAAATTACCTCATATTAGTGTTTATGCAAGAGTTGCTCCTGAGCATAAGATTAGAATTGTAAAAGCCTGGCAAAAACGTGGCGATATCGTCGCAATGACAGGTGATGGTGTCAATGACGCTCCAGCATTAAAACAAAGTGATATCGGTGTTGCAATGGGAATAACTGGAACAGAGGTTTCTAAAGATGCAGCAAGTATGATCTTGACTGATGATAATTTTTCAACAATTGTTAAAGCAGTGATCACTGGACGTAATGTTTATCGTAATATTAAAAATTCGATCAACTATTTATTATCTGGTAACTTTGCTGGAATTCTTTGTGTTTTCATTGCATCATTACTTTTATTGCCAACACCTTTCTTCCCTGTACACCTACTATTTATGAACTTAATTACAGATTCATTACCTGCCATCGCAATTGGTATGGAAACAGGAAAAAATGGTGTTTTAAAAGAAAAACCAAGAAGTTCTTCCGATTCTATTCTAAACAAACAAACTGTTTTACAAATCACTTTTGAAGGTATTATAATTGCAATTTGTACAATGTGTGCTTATTTATTTGGACTAAAACAAGATCCTCTTGTTGCATCTACTATGGCATTTGCTACAATTTGTCTAGCTCGTCTATTACATGGTTTCAATTGTCGTAGCAATCTTCCATTAACAAAGATTGGTTTTTATACAAATCGTTCAAGCATCTATGCATTCTTAATTGGATTTTCTTTACTGCATGTCATTTTATTCGTGCCATTTATGCACAGTTTATTTATGATTCAAACAATCTCGATAACTCAATTATTTGTTATTTATGCATTTGCATTGATTCCTACTATAATTATTCAGACTAAAAAATATTGGTCATCTGTTAAAATTAATAAATAAAATTTTATAAAATGCATCAACATATATTATAAATGATTGCATAATATATTTATGTTCTCTGTAACGAGATGTTATAAAAGTAGTTACAGGTATGACACAGTGGCACTCCTCTAGTGATATCAAATAGACAGACTCATCCCAATAAACAAATAGAGATATGGTTTTCTTACAAGAAAATCATATCTTTTTAATTACTGATTTTTTGTAGCATATTTTCTATGTTTTCTTTTGACTCATAAAGACAAGTTTTTATTTGTGACATGTCTAAATCAAATTGATAAGAACTGTACTCGAACATAATACTTGTAAAATTTAATAAACTATAAACACTCATAATAATATCATCAAGTTCTACATCTTCAGGATAATATGTTTTTAATTTTTCTTCACCATATTCTTGTTTTAATTCTACTTTTATCACTTTGACTTTTTCATTCATGACTATCCACTCCTTGCTAGCATTATCGATGAATAATCATGAAACATCTAGTCTTGTATATATAATTTTTTTGAGTTAAGATTACACACTTAACTTTTTTGACTCGTCATACAATACCCACCATAAAACTCCATAGCCGATAGTATAAAATCAGTTATTCCTTTATCGTCAGATATATTGATATATTGTATAAGTTTTTCTTTTTGCTCCTTTGATACCAAAAATGTTATTTTTTCTCTAGTTTCTGCCATAATCTCCTCCTATTAATGTTATTTACACCCTCTTTTATTTCTAAATTAGTCCCATTTTATCAAGATAAATTCAATTGTTATTAAAGATCCTACACCCACTTTTACACCTAGCCTTTAACCTGCACAGTCAAATTCATGATTTGAATAATTAATATATCCTCATAACGTTAAAAAAGAAATCTTCATTTTAAGATTTCTTTCATATTTCGCCACACGTTCTCTTATAATTCATAATGGCATTATTCCTTTATTTTTCCTTACAAATCGCACACGGTTGAATTTTGGAGCGAACACGCCCTCATTAATAAACAATATGTATCTTCACTTTGCAATTTCCATAACTATGATGAAACTCATCATTGTACTTTGATAAGTCAATATTTAACATTCCAATATAAACAGTTACCCGATGTGTTTTGCATCGTTAGCCGAAGCAATTGCAATACATTTAAAGAGTTCAAAGACACTCATTGTTTCATTTTCTTCAAGATAGACTTGACTTCCTCCCATACTTGAAGCATAAGCTGAACACGTTAAAATATCATCCCATTTCAAACGCTTTTCTTGAATGGCTTCAAACAATAAAATCATCGTCATAATCTTTGTTGTCGATGCCGGATAAAGCTTTTTTGTCGCATTTTTTTGATATAAAACTTGTTGACTATTTGCATCAATCAAAATTGCACTTTCTGCCCCACTTGCAAGATTTGTTGCATGAACAACATTGATTTGACAAAAAAGCATCATGATCCCTATTAATAAACATAATCCTTTTTTTAACATGTAAAACCACCTCATGACATTGTATGTTTTTTTGTCATTTTCTTGATAAAAACGAAAAAAAAGAGAAAACTACTTTTCCCTAGATTATTTCTATTTCATAATAACAAAAATCAATTGTCTATATATCTCGATAATTTTTTATGTCATCGAATCAATTGAATCGCATAAAGCAATAATACGTAATCCTAAAGGAATTTCTTTACTGTTGAGGCCATATCGTTCATGATGATGTAAAACAATTTTACTAAAAGGTGCTAACAAATGTGATTTATCAAGAATATTCGCACCTATTTGAGGGGTGTTTTCATCATTTCCCATTCTTGTTCATCTAATTTTCCTTCTTTATTTAAAATTGTATCATCAATTCCTATTTTAACAATATCATGCAAATGGGCAGCAATATGCATCATCCGATTTAAACCAAGTAATCTACAAAGAATTTCTACCATATCACTTACGCTTTTTGAATGTCCTGCCGTATAAGGACTTTTAGCATCTAATGCCGCCATGATACATCCAATAATTTCATGATACTCTAACAATGTACTTTTTTACATTGACATTTTCTTATATGTCTGCTCATTTCTAGCCTCCTGTTATCAAACGCTAACAATTATAACAAAGAAAAGATGATTTTTCATCATCTTTTCTTCCAATAATTTTTAATTGTTTGTATAGATTCATCAAAAACTTCTTGAGGGTTTGATTGAGGATAAGATAAGTAATAACCTTGTAAATAATCCACCCCTAACTCTAAGACTTTAAGAAGTTCTTCTTTCGTTTCAATACCCTCTGCAATAATATAAGCCTCTCTTTGATGTGCATACTCAACAATATTTGAAACAAGTTGTTGCTTATCAAAATCTTTATCAATATCTCTTACAATAGTAAGATCAATTTTTATGTATTTTGGATTTAAATTTAATAAATTAATTTCTGTATTATAACCACTACCATAATCATCCAACGCAAACATTCCTGAAAAACCTTCGGTTTCTCTTTTACGAACCAAAGCTTCTTCTGACATATTTTCTTCTTCTGTTACTTCTACGACGATTTGTGATTGAATATGACTAAAACAGTGATGGAAGCGTGTACGGTCTTCATCATTTAAAGACACCGATGCAATAGAATTAATAAATAATAAAGCATCTTCTTTAACTAATTTATTTTTTCTTAATTGATCAAAAGTTTCTGTTGATTTAAAAATACAAATTCTTTCTACATCTTCCAGTTTATTTTCCTCACGTGCAATTTTTAAAATCATTTCAGGATTTTTCAAAGTAGCAAGTTGACTACGCATTAAAGCTTCATAAGCGATAATTTCTCCATTTTTTGCAGAAAGAATCGGTTGGAAATGATATGTTAATTGTTCCTTTTCAATTAATTGATGGAATTCTAAACGCATTTGTCGATTAAGTTTTTCATCTTCATAAAGAGCCTTATCAAATTCTGCAAGATTTCCTTTTGTAGATTTCTTAACTTGATACATTGCAAAATCTGCATATTTTTTCAAAAAGTCAAAATAAACACTATTTTGAGGATACCAAGAGATTCCAATAGAGGCACTTAAATTCATTTTATTACCATTAGGTAATAAAACTGTTCTATGTTGCATAATTGATGTCATTGAAATAAGTTTTTGTCGTATTTCTTCTTGGTTTTCATAACCATATAAGAATAAATAGAACTCATCTCCTGAAACGCGCGCACAAATTGTTTTTTCAGGAACATTTTCTTGGAAACATTTTCCACATTGGTGAATATAGTTATCACCCCAATCATGTCCAAAAGCATCATTGATTTTTTTCAAGTTGTCTAAATCAATCATCACCAAGGCAGCAATTTTTAGTTGTTCAGAGTGTTCAAATAGATAATCCATGTGTCTTTGGAAAGAAAAACGATTATATAATCCTGTTAAAACATCAAAATCACGTTCATGTTCAATACGTTGTCTTTCTAAATAATTTGTCGTAATATCTTCGGCAATACCAATTTCACGATCTGCTTCTTTTCTCATTTTCAAACGTACATAACGTAGGCCTACATATTTTTTTATACAGTAAATACGTTCGTTTTCATTTTCAATTTCAACTTGATAATCTCTTTCTACTTCTTTAAATAATTCTTCAAATTGTTCATAACTTAAAGGAAGAGTGACCTTATCAATACCAAGCAACAAGAAGAAATTGTCTGTGACATAAACATTTTCACTTCCCTTTTTAATTTCATAACCACCAATATCAATACTTGCCATATTCATAATATTTAAGAATTTTGTCGACGTTTCCAAAACTTCTTGACTTAAAGCAGTAATTGCGGATGAAAACTGATCAATTTCTTGAATACCTGTTGCGTGTAATTCTGGTATTTCTTTTACTAGTCTTGAATTATCTACTTCTTTAGAAAGGCGACTGATGGGTCCAGATATTTTTCTAGACACATAAAAGATTCCAATTAATGAAACAATTCCTACTAATACAATCATTGAAATTTGTAGGTAAAAAATATGATTAGAGAATGTATAAAGTTGATTTCGTTCAACAAGTGATACCAATTGCCATTGGTGTTTAGAGAAAGGACCATTACTATTATAAATATTCAAATTTTGAACTGCTGCATAATATTCTTTCCCATTTAAAAAGACAAAATTATTTTTATCATTATCTTCTGTTAAATAGAATTTTTTTAATTGTTTACGCTTTACTGATGCCGAGGAAACAACTAAAGAATTGTGTTGATCATTCGTTTCTACAGAAAGGACATAGCTTCCTTGATTATCATTTTTAAGTTCATCGATCGGCATTAAATTTTCTAAATAAGAAGTAAGAAGTTCAACACCCACCACTCCATAAACGGTTCCATCTGGTAAAATAAGTGGCATCGAATAAGAAATTGCAGAATTATCATCATTTTTTAAATGATAGCTTTTTTCATTCCAATAGCCATATTCCTTTGCTTCCATCTTTATTTTATCATGATATGCTTTTTCAAAAGGTTTATAGAGTAAAGTGTTTTCTTCTGTTGAAAGATCAAAGGTCGATTCCCAATGCGTATCCGTTGAAATATTAAGAGAACGAACAACTTCCACGGGTGCTTTTTCCATAAGCAAATCACCATATTCTTTTACAAAAAACGTATTAGGGTCATTGTTTCGAATATAGATTCCTGGTTTATTATCTTTATTTTCTCTTAAATCATGTGTATTTAAAATAACAAAAATTCCTGTTGCTTCTTTACTATAAAGCGTTGAAATCAATTCCTTAGAAATCTCATTTAAAAGTGGCGCACTTGCTTTACTTGAAGAATCCAATGTTTGTAAAGAAATGACATCTTGGTCAATAAGTTGTTGAGTACGTTCATTAATTGTTTGTGAAATCGTTGATAAATTAGACCACTTTTGAATCATTTCATTTTGTAGATAGCTTCTTCTATTTTCTGTTTGTTGTATCAAAATATCTCTAGCATTTTTATCAAGCTGATCATTAATCCCCAAAATCCAATAACTTCCTGTCATTAAGACAATTTCAACAAGAACCACTATTAAAAGTGGCCTTAAAATCGTCCGATATACCGTTTTAGAATTTCCCATCTTATTCATAACGATAATCTCCTATTAATCTTCATATGTTTGTAATTGTGTTTTTGTTTCTTGATACCATTGTTCAAAGTATTCATCACTAGTAAATGAAGCTGTTGCTTGATCAAGATCTTGCCCATTTTTTAAATTAGTTTCAACAACTTGACGATCTTCAGTCGCTTTATCTGCCATCATTGATTGTAAGTAGGCTCTTGCTGTTGTTCCTTGTTTAAAAGCTTTTGGAGAATACATTGTATTTTCTTTAACTGTGTCAATTGAAACTTCTACAACTTTTTGAGTATCCATATTGTTATTATCAACAAGTGGTTCTACTTTATTAGCTTCTTTTTTAACAGGAAGATATCCTGTTTCTTTAGAAAATTGTACGTTTTGTTTAGTATCTGTTAACCATTTTAAAAATTCAACAGCAGCTTGTTGTTTTGTTTTTGTTGTTTTCATTACAGCCATTCCTGCACCTTGTTGAATCGCATAATTTTTACTATCTTTAAATTGAGGACATGGTAAGGTTTCCATTTTAATTGAATATGTTTCATCATTACTATTTGTTACGGTTTTAGGAAAATAAGTTGCTGAAGAACTCGATCCAACATAACCAATAATATTTCCTGTTTTAATGTCATCTGTTCTAAAGACACCAGAAGCAGTAAAATAACCTTTAATATAAGGAATATAATAATTATCCCATAATTTACGTGCAACTTTTTCATTATAATCAAGTTTCATTTTTCCATTTTTAACTTTAAAGATTTCATCTCCTAATTGCATAGAACCCGCCAAAATATAGTTTGCCATCGCATCACGACCAAAGAACGCTTTTCCATCATTTGGTTTTGGTGTTAAACTATCCGTCCATTCATAATATTTTTGTGAAACTTCTACAAGTCCTTCAATTGTTGATAAATCTTTAGAACTTACATTGGTTGCTTTTGCAAAAATATCAAAATCTGTTTTATTGATTGTTAAAATTTCTGTTGATTTTGCAACAGGAAAAACTTTCAATTTTCCATTATTTAAAATATTCCCATCTTGAACATATCCCTCAATATATTCATCAAGTTCATCATCACTAAAATATTTATTTAAATCAACAATACCATGCATTTGATCAATTGTATAAGCAATGTCATTATAGGCTGAAAACATATCTGGAATCTCACTTGCTCCTACTTTCTTTTCAATAGAATCTTTAAGATTTTTTTCCAAATCATTTACCGTTCCACAAGAAACACTTTCAACATATATCCCATTTTCTTTCCCTTGTGTACGATTAAATTTCTTAACTAACGTATTAAACGAACTTAATTGATCTCCGTTATAATAGGTCCATACTGTAATATCAACAGGATTTGATGAAGAATAAAGTTCTTCTTTTTGACTCCCACATCCTGATAATAAAACCCCTAAAATAATAAAACTACTCATAATTCCCTTTTTCATATTTTTCCACCTTCTTGGCACCTATTATCTCATAAAATCTCCTTTCTATCGAGGATTTTCTATGAAATTAATACATATTTACTTTTTATAATGAATTAAAAAAGAAATCATTTACTGTGATTTCTCTTTTCATATAATAATTTAAAATCTACCTAAAGAAAAAGAAGTATCCTTTTACAGATACTTCCTAAATCATTTATTTTTAATTTAAGCAATTCCAAAGATTGCCCATACGTATTGTCCAAAGAAACATACGAGTGCACTAATAATAATGAATAAAGCAGCGTATGGTAATACTTTTTTAAGTAATTCTCCATCTCTACCCGCTTCATCAACAGCGACTAATCCAATAGCAATACTTTGTGGTGCCATCATTTTACCAGTAGCAACACCTAAGCTGTTTGCGGCAGCAAGCCAATATTTATTAGCACCAATACTTGCAGCAGTAGACATTTGAACTGATCCAAATAAAGCACTTGAACTTGTACCTGATCCTGTAACGAATGTACCTAATGCTCCTAACATTGGGGCAAAGAATGGATAAACAGGTCCAAATACTGAAAATAAAGCGGCAACGGCAGCAATCATTCCTGAATATTGCATAACACGAGCTGTTGCTAAAATAAATAACATTGTTAAAATTGTAAACATCATTTGCTTTAATGTTGCAATAAAGACAGCAACCATTTCTGATACTTTTGCTTTTTGGATAAATCCACCAACGATTGCACATAAAATAATTAAGACACCTGGTGTATTGATCCATGTAAATGTTGTCATACTTGCGTTTTTGTATGTTGAAATTTTTACACTTGTCGCAAATGATGATAACGCATCATGGATTGGTGGTACTAAATTACTTGTAAGTAATAAAACAACAAAGATTAAAATAAACGGTGATAACGCTTGTAAAGTTTTTCCTACTTTTAAAGGACTTCCTTTTTTTACTTCTAAACGATATTCATCAGGAATAGCGTCTGGATTTGTAAATTTCATACTAGCTAAAATTGTACATACTAATGAGATAACTGAAGCTGCAACCCCCGCAAGTTCAGCACCAACAAAATATGAAACAACCATTTCTGGAATTAAGAAAGATAATCCTGAAACTAAAACAACTGGTACAATTCCTTTAAAGGCAGAACCTTTTCCTTTTGTACTTTTTCCTAAAATATAAACCATCACAAATGGTGTTAAAATAATTAAAACACTTAAAGCACAAGAAGTTGCAAAAGCAATTAAGTTATTTTCTAAACCTAAGTTTGTTGCAAGTGTTACTGTAGGAATAGCAATTGACCCAAATGGTGTTGGTGTTGAATTGGCAACTAAACAAACAAGACAGGCTAGAATTGGATCAAAATCTAAAACCCATAACATACTTGCTGGAATCGCAACTGCTGTACCAAATCCAGCCATTGCTTCCATGAAACCACCAAATGACCATCCAATTAATAAAACTAAAACACGTTTATCAGCGGATACACTTGTAAGTAATTTTTTAATCATATCGATTGATCCTGTACGTAAAGATAAGTTATACGTAAAAACTGCTGCAATAATAACGATAACAATTGGCCACATTGCAAACGCAAAACCTTCTAAAACAGAAGTTAATGTATCTGACATTGAGAATCCAAAATATGTTAATGCTTCAACCGCAGCAATAATTAAGGCACCTAAAGCAGCCTTATATCCTGGCCATTTTAAACCACATAAAGCGATTACTAACCAAGATCGGAAGAGCGTCGTGTAGGGAAAGAGTGTAGATCTCGGTGGTCGCCG
>OGGE01002004.1_pt1 | contig 10945 bp, 8 predicted proteins | sample 1571121 | NCBI WGS metagenome assembly OGGE01 (sample SAMEA2581959, study PRJEB24529) | metagenome | biome: Human gut stool | place: China | collected 2011
AGCCGATCTCGTTATTCACATAGGTCAGGCTCGCTCTGCGAGGTGAACGGATCTAAGCATCTTCCAACGTGCGCCGGGTCTCGGCAAGGCTTTTGCGGAAGATATTCAGTTCCAGCTTTTTTACCTTCAGGTCCGCTTCAGCCAAGGCTTGTTCGTTCTTATATTTTTGCTCATCTTCCTTCAGTTTGAGGACACTCACATTATAATCAAGTTCCACCTGGCGGACTTTATCGGTTGTACCGGCTCCCAGGCTGTCTAAATAGCGTTCGTTACGGAGTTCGACAGCTTTGCGATCCAGTTCCATACGGGAGACTTTCAGGTTCATTTCCATCTCCGAAAGTTTGTTGTGGTTCGTCACACGTTGCTGTTCCAGTTGCAAGCTCTTCATCTGTTCTTCGTCCAACTGCTTGTTATATTCCGTCTCGGCGCTCTGCAAATCTAATTTCAGAATAGGCGTACCGATATCGACTGAATCCCCGCCCCGCTTATATACCTCCACGATACGGGAGTTGATCGGTGAGTTGATAATCTCCTCAAATGCGGGGATCACTTTGCCGGATGCACTGACCGAAACTTCGATCACTCCCCTGTCGACCGTCGAAATGTTGAGGTCTTTCCGTTTCAGACTGGTCTGAAGCATGGAGATCACCACTACGATCAGGACGATAAGACCACCGGCAACCACCCCTATCTTGATCAACTGTTTGCGCTGCTCTTTTCTCTGTACTTCTTTTGAAATCTCTCTGTCCATATTTACTATTATTTTAATTCTTCTTTTTCCAGCATTTCCACCTTGACGGCTTTCACAAGGCAAACTTCATGCCAAAAACATAAATCATTGATTACATGAAGTTATCTTTCAAAATAAGTGTTCAATATCGGACAGTGTGTTCGGTTTTGAGAAAACTTTTCCATCCCTGCTGTTGTTTATTCGTAACAAATTAAAACGATAAATTATGAACGCTAAAATTTCAGTCTTTACGATCTTCGCGAGTTTCGCCCTACTCTTTGCCGGCTGTAGCAAAGACGACGAAAACGTACCGGGCGGTATTGAACCTCCTAAAACTATCCTGGACGCTTTCAAGGCCAAATATCCGGATGCCCGCGACACAGAATGGACAGTCAATGACGATTATTATGTAATTGACTTTGAAAACAACTCTCTCGACAACACCGCCTGGTTCAACCATCTCGGAGTATGGGCCATGATTAAGACGGATCTGCCGCTTAGCCAGTTGCCTACAGCTATCTCGACCGATATCAAACAAGGCAAATATGCCGATTGGAAGATGGAGGAAGCCGATACCATCGGCAGAGCTGGAATGGGAACCGTATATAAGGTGGAAATAGAAAAGGCGGAACAGGAGACTGACCTGTATTACACCTTATACGGCGATCTGATCAAAGCGGTCGATAATGCTAAAGACGATGTCGACCAACCGATCACCGTCCCCGAAAAAGTGGCCGACCTAATGGAACTGACCTTCCAGGGAGCAGAGTTACTGGATATAGAAAACACGACTTTCGGTGTACAATTGGCAATCCTTGACGGGAAGACTTTAAAGATTGTCGAACTGACCCAGATATATACCTGGAAAAGTACGGCCTGGAAAGTTTCGGAACAGGAAGTCCCGACAGTTATCATGGACGCATTCAAGACCTCCGAATACGGAAGTGACCCAGTGGAATCTATCTATATGTTTACCGATGCCAACGGCGCATTCCACAAATTCAATGTCATACACAACGGGCAGGTTGTAACAATCGAGTTCGATGTATTTGGGAATATCGTCACCAACAAATAAAAAACAGATAGGCATCGGATTCATAACGGATGCCTATCCGCTTCCAATCCGATGCCTATCCGTTTTTATCGGGACAATCACGAAATTCGACTTATTCGCTGATCAGTTCTATTTTTGCACTTTTCACACCCGGAGCAGAAGCTTCGAAGACAATGACACCCGGTGTTTCTTCTGTCTGTACGACTGCTGTCAGTTGTCCTTTGAAAAGGGACATCTGCGGAGCCTGGAAAGATTCGAGTGACGAAGGATCACCGTTGGCAGCCGCACGATAAGAGCCGGAACCACGAACATTGAACTTCACCTTGTTCGTAGCGTCAGGACAGAGGTTACCGTTCTTGTCGACAACGCGAACATTGATAAAAGAGAGATCCTTGCCATCGGCTTTCAGGCGGTCACGGTCAGCTTCCAACTCGATGCGGTAAGGCTTGCCGGCTGTATGTACCACCTCTTCGGCAACGGCTTTGCCATCTTTGTCATAAGCCACCACTTTCAGAGTACCCGGCTCGTATTTCGTGTCCATCCACATCAGGCGATAGCGTTTCTGGCGCTCGAAGCTCTTTTGAGCGGCTTCCGTATAGCTGCTGTCCAGTTCGACGCTCAGATCTTTCGTGCGTTTTCCCTGACTCTTACCGTTGATGAACAATTCGGCAGAAGGATAATTCGTGTACACAAAGACAGGCGTCACTTCCCCTTCACGTCCCGGCCAGGTCCAATGAGGCAGAATATGCAACGTACGTGCCGTTTTGTTCCAATGGCTGCGGTACAGATAGAAACGATCCTTCGGAATACCCGCAAGGTCAATGATGCCGAACAGGGAACTATGGCTTGGCCAATCCGTATAATAGGGAGTCGGTTCTCCCAAATAGTCGAATCCGGTCCACACAAACTCACCGATACAATACGGCAAATCTTCATGCTGGATAAAGTCGTCCTCCGGCAAATTGGACCAACCGCAATGTTCCACATCATAAGAGGAAGCTTGGTGGTCATCATATTTCGCCATCGCCTTACGTTCGACCGGGAACTTATAAACACCGCGGGAACTTACCGTCGAAGCCGTTTCGCTACCTAAAACAATCCGCTGCGGCAACTTCTTATAGTTTACCTTATATTTGAAAGGACGGTAGTTGAAACCGGCCACATCCATCACAGCAGCAAAGTTATTGTTGACTACGGCATCCGGAGCATCCATTCCCTGCGTGACCGGACGTGTCGGATCTTCGCGGTGACAGATATCCTGCAACCATTTAGCAATCTTCGTATCTCCCTCATTCCACTGGTTGGGCACTTCATTACCGATACACCACATGACAACGCTCGGATTGTTGCGGAAGTTATGAAGCAAGTTCACGAGGTCTTTCTCCGCCCATTCGTCGAAGAGCAAATTGTAACCGTTCTTACATTTCGCCACGTTCCACTCGTCAAAGCTCTCCGCCATGATCATCATCCCCATTTCGTCACAAGCCCTTATCAGTTCGGGAGCAGGCATATTGTGGGAAGTTCGGATCGCGTTACATCCCATGTCTTTCAGTATCCGTATCTGGCGACGGATGGCAGCATCATTGACGGCAGCTCCTAACGGGCCGAGATCATGATGGTTACAGACACCCTTAAAGACAGTCCGCTTGCCATTCAGGAAGAAACCTTTGTCCGGTATAATCTCGATCGAGCGGATACCGAAAGGAGTCGTATAGACATCCTTCAGCTTGTCGCCTTCATACAGACGGGTTTCCGCAGAATACAAAGCCGGCATTTCAGGAGACCATAAGGACGGGTCTTGGATAACAAACTCCTGCTCTGCCTGATCATTGTTGTATTTCATCTGGGCAAGAGAAGTGCGGACAGCCGTCAGCTTCTGCTTGTTCGGGTTCCATACGCTGGTTTCTACGCTATATTTGGCGGGATCGGCACCTTCGGGAAGCACCACTTTGGTAAGCACGTTCACTTTGGCAAACTTTTCATTTACCGAAGGAGTCGTGATATAGGTACCCCAAACCGGGATATAGGCGTCTTCGGTAACGATCAAGTGAACATTCCGGTAAAGACCGGCACCGGGGTACCAGCGGGAAGATTCCGGCAGGTTTTCCAAACGTACAGCCAACGTGTTCTTCTCGCCCGGCTTCAGATATTTCGTGATATCGAAGTGGAAAGAGTTGTAACCATACGGCCAATAACCGACCTTTTGCCCGTTGATATAAACATTGGCATGGCTCATCGCCCCGTCGAACAGGATCGTCGCCCGCTTGCCGGCCTGGAACTGCGGGACGTCGAACTCGGTACGATACCAGCCCACACCGACGAACGGCAATCCGCCGGTACGCCCGGCATGCTCCATTGCCTCTTTCTGGCCATCCTGAGAAATGGCAACCTCCTGTTTATCGTTCTGGGAACTGAAAGGGCCATAGATCGCCCAATCATGCGGGACAGTCACAGACTGCCACTTGCTGTCGTCGAAAGCAGGCTTTATAAACTCATTGTTGTCTTCGCGGGTGAACTTCCAGTTTTTTTCCAACAAAAGCTCACTCCGTCCCTGTGCCGACAATACCGACACACACCCAAACAAGCCTACCAAAGCTGCGAAATAGATTCTTTTCATTCGTATTAATTGTTTTTGTAGTATTTAGCAGGGCAAAAATAATTAAATTTGCGACCTTAACAAACTAAATCTGCATTTTACAAAACATGTTACTACAATTACTCTTCGTTTTAGTTGCAATTATTATCGGTGCCCGCCTCGGCGGCATCGGGTTGGGGGTATTGGGTGGCCTGGGACTGGCCGTCCTCACTTTCGTATTTGGATTGGAGCCGACCTCCCCTCCCATCGATGTAATGCTGATGATCGTTGCAGTCATCGCCGCCGCCAGTTGCATGCAAGCGGCCGGCGGATTGGACCTGATGGTGAAGTGGGCGGAAAAACTGCTGCGCAAGAATCCCTCCAAGATTACGCTCCTTAGCCCGCTGGTCACTTATATCTTCACATTCATTGCGGGAACGGGGCACGTGGCCTATTCGGTCCTTCCCGTAATAGCAGAAGTGGCAACGGAAACGAAGATACGTCCCGAACGGCCATTAGGAATCGCAGTGATCGCATCTCAACAAGCCATTACAGCCAGCCCGATCTCGGCGGCAACCGTAGCATTGCTCAGTATGCTGTCGGGACATCATATCTCATTGATGGATATCCTGATGATCTCCGTCCCTTGCACGTTGATCGGTGTCCTGGCGGGAGCGTTCTGCTCGCTGCACGTTGGAAAGGAACTGGCGGAAGACCCCGAATACCTGCGCCGTATCGCAAACGGAGAGTTCACAAGCGATCAATACAGGACGAAAGGCGTCGAGAACCATCGTGCCGCCCTCCTGTCAGTCGTCATATTCATAGCGGCGACAATCGGTATCGTCCTGTTCGGCTCGATGACAGAGCTTCGTCCCTGGTTCAGCCTGCCCGATGGCAGTTCCCGGCAGATGCAGATGGCGCATATCATCGAGATCCTGATGCTCTCGGCTGCCGCCCTTATCCTGCTCGTCACCCGGACGGACGGCATAAAGGCCGTACAAGGCTCCGTCTTCTCCGCCGGCATGCAAGCAGTCGTCGCGATTTTCGGTATTGCCTGGATGGGCGACACCTTCATCGGCGGGAACATGGAGGAACTGAAAGGCTCGATCGAACATATCGTAACGGAAATGCCCTGGCTTTTCGGCTTGGCCCTGTTCGTGATGTCCATCCTACTGTTCAGCCAGGCGGCAACCATCCGGGCGATGTTGCCGTTAGGAATCGCCCTCGGCATCTCTCCTTACATGCTGATCGCCCTTTTCCCCGCAGTCAACGGCTATTTCTTCATTCCCAACTATCCGACCGTAGTCGCTGCCATCAACTTCGACCGTACCGGGACGACGCATATCGGCAAATATGTCCTAAACCATTCGTTCATGATGCCGGGACTGGTCGCCACAGGAGTGTCGGTGGCATTGGGGCTGTTGATAATCCAGTTGTTTTAAAGTAAAAAAGAATACTTCGACAATTGTTCTAGCTACAGAGAAGGTAGCATATACACAGTTATTTCAAATAGCCGGCGGTAATGATTGCGAAGAGTCGAACAGGTGGGTACTCAACGCCTGCAAGGCCCGTGTTTTATCCTCCTTCCGCATGACGAGCGAGACGTTGCTACTGCTGCCTCCATACGAGATCATGCGGACGGGAATATCTTTCAGAGCCTCAATAATCAGTGCCTCGAAGCCCACATTCCGCCACTCCAGATCCCCGACAACGCAGATAATCACCATCTCTTTCTCAACAAATACCGTAGCATAAGATTCCAACCGGGCGACAATCTCCTGCAAGTATTCCGTGTTGTCGATCGTAACGGAAACCCCGATATCGGATGTCGTTACCATATCGACCGCCGTTTTGTAGAACGCGAAAGTATCGAACACATGGCTCAAGAACTTATGGGACGGAAGTTGGTTTATCGACTTGATCTTGATATAAGTTATGTCATCTTTGGCAGCCACCGCCTTGATCCGTCCTTTCTCTGCGGTGTTGGAGATGAGCGTCCCCGGAGCAGACGGTTCGAAAGAGTTCAACAGACGAACCGGAATATTGCTTTCCTTGGCCGGGCGGATGCAACAGGGATGGAGAATCTTGGCCCCGAAATGTGCCAGCTTCGCCGCCTCCTCGAAGTTCAGTTGACGGACAGGTGAGGTATGGTTGACAACACGCGGATCGTTGTTGTGCATCCCGTCAATATCCGTCCATATCTGTATCTCCTCAGCATCGACAGCCGCCCCGATCAGGGAAGCGCTGTAGTCGCTCCCTCCCCGTTGCAGATTGTCGATATCACCGTATGCATTCCGACAAATAAATCCCTGGGTGATAAAGACAGACGTATCGGGATGCTGATCCAACAAGGCAACCAGCTTCTCTCGGATATAAACGGGGTCCGGTTCCCCGTCGGCAGTGATACGCATGAAGTTCAGTGCTGGCAGAAGGACAGACTCAATCCCTTGCTCTTGCAGGTAAAGATCCATCATGCCGGTGGAGATCAGTTCTCCTTGCGCCAGTATCACCTTCTCGTCAAAAACGGTAAAAGGTTTGCCAGAGAAAGACCAGACATGATTGAAATGCTCGGTGACCAATTGTAGGGCACGCTCTTTGTAGAGATCTGTCCGGTATAACGCTTCTATTTCCCGCGCATATTTCTGTTCCTGTTCACTGATCATCTTATTCGCCTCGTCCGGTGCTTTCCGGTAAAAGCATCCGGCGATACAGACCAGCGCATTCGTTGTCCCCGACATGGCCGAAAGAACCACTATCTTTCGTTCACTGCTACCTATTATGGATGCGACGTTCTTCATCCGCCGGGCCGAGCCGACGGAAGTTCCGCCAAATTTCAATACTTTCATACTGATTGTTTTGTTGTTTCTAAGCGATATTAAACATTAAAGGTAATGATAAAAGTACTCCCCTTGCCGACTTCGCTGTCCACACGGATCGTTCCACCATGGGCTTCGACAAAGTCTTTGCTGATGGCAAGGCCGAGACCGCTTCCCTGTACTTTCGTGCCTGGAACGCGGAAATAACGGTCGAAGATACTCTGATGGTAACGCGGATCGATTCCTTTCCCAAAGTCCTGCACGAATATTTCCACCTTCTTGTCCTCCTGGCGCGCACCGATAATGATACGACCATTCTCCGGCGTGTAGTGGATGGCATTGGAAAGGAGGTTCGTGAGTACCCAGGCGATCTTCTCGCTGTCGACAAAGAGCTTGGATATTTTTTCGGGATAATCCACTTCGATATGGCAATTGAAGCGCTCCGCCTGCACACGGTTTGCCTTGATCGCATAATCGATCAGTTCAATCGGCTTCGTGATCTTCGGGTTTAGTTGTAGCTTGCCCGTCTCTACCTGTGTCATTTTCAGCAATTCGCCGGTGATTTCGAGTAGGCGGTCGCTACTTTCACGAATGCTATCGGCAAGCGCGATCTGCTCGTCGTTCATTTCTCCGACACGTTTGTCCTTCAGCAATTTGAGACTCATAAGGATAGCAGATATCGGAGTTTTCAGCTCATGGGAGATAGTGGAGATAAAAGTCGTCTTGGCAGAGTCCAATTCCTTGAATTCAGTGATATTTTTCAAGAGGATCACATCACCCACATACTCTGTCTCACCTCCGTCACCATTCGTCACATGGATCGGGATATATTTAGCCTGGAAATAGCTTTCTTTATCATCAGCATAGATTTTCAAGGGCTCCTTCTTCTCGTCAGGCTGTATCAGTTCACGTACCAGCCGGCGTAACAGGTCGTTTTTCAACGCCAGTTCGGCAGCAGACTTTCCCATCACATTCTCACGTTTCAGATTCAATATGGTAAGCGCCTCGTCGTTAGCGAAAAGAATGGAACGGTCCCGGTCGAGCCCGATTATCGGTTCGGTAATGCTGTTGACAATCGCCTCGATATATTTTTTGGCCTGGATAATATCAGCCAGCGTGCTTTTCCTGTATTCCGTCAAACGTTCCGCCATCCGGTTGAACGAAGAGGTGACTTCAGCAAACTCCTGATTGTCGCCCAGATCGAGCCTCTTTTCGTAATTGTGGTTGGCAATCTCCAGGATACCGTCGGTCAGTTTACGGATCGGCGACGTAATGGAACGAGGCAAACGGATCAGGAAAGCAAAAGCGATCAGGATACAAGCCACCGCGATAATACAAATCCACAGCAATGCCTGGTCCGCCGTATGCTCGGCCACTTTACTCTTCCGGTAGATCGTCGACATATTCAGACTCATAATATCGTTGAGTGCCATCCTGACACGCTGTATAGTCGTGTCATTCAAGTTCTGATACATCGCCTCATATTGTGCGACCAGATGTGCCGTCGCCACATTCTCGTCGATCTCTGTGATATTCTTCTGCTGCAAATCCAGGTTCTTTTCAAACTCTGCGTGTGCCTGCGGATCGTTCTTGATCCGTTCGAGAGCATCCAGCATCCGGCGGGAATAGAGAAGCGAATTATAATTATCTGCCAGGATATTCTGCGTGTCGGAAGACATATCCGTAATATTCCGCACGGCCAGCCCACCCAGCAGAACGATCATCGTAAACAACAAACCGATTCCGAAGGTCAGTTTTGTTTTTATTTTCAGGCTTAAGAACTTGTCCATACGCTTATGCTATTATTATCAGATCAATATTCAACTGCGACAAACTGTTTAACAACGTCCTGTATTGGAAAACTGACAGCAGGACAGAACGAAGGCTGAATGAAGGTTTACCCACGCACACCGTGCTGATTTGTTTTTCCCTGCACACCCGGACGATACTTTTCGGGATGCTCTCGGACTGGATACGGATCACTTCGCCGCCCAGTTCCGTAGCCAATTTAAAATGGTTCGAAAGATAACGCTGGTTCGCCAACGGTATCCGGTCCATACTCTCACGCGGTGTCTGGACATACAGCACGTAGAATTTCGAATTATAGCGTGTTGCCAAACGAGCCGCCTTGCGGATCACCTTCCGGGGAGTCTTCTCGTGACTGCTGATACAAGCAAGGAACCGCTCGTGACGGACGCCCGTATTAACAGGGACCGAGTTTTCGACTTTCTTTTCGACCCGGAGCGCTACCTCCTTCAACGCCAGTTCGCGGAGTTGCAGGATATTTTCGGCTTTGAAGAAATTGTTCAGCGCCGTCTGCACCTTTTCCGGCTTGTAAATCTTGCCGGCTTTCAGGCGCGCCACCAGCTCGTCGGCGGTCAGGTCGATGTTGACCACCTCGTCTGCTTGTTCCAACACACTATCGGGAATGCGTTCCTTCACCTCGATGCCTGCAATATCCTGGACCTCCTCGTTCAGCCCTTCGAGATGCTGTATGTTGACAGCGGTAATCACACTTATTCCCGCTTCGAGGATATCCATCACATCTTGCCAGCGTTTTTCATTCTTGCTGCCCTCGATATTAGTATGCGCCAGTTCGTCTACAACCACCACTTCCGGATGAATGTTCAGGATAGCATCCAGATCCATGTCCTCAACTTCCTTTCCCTTGTAAAAAGACTTGCGACGCGGAATCAGTGGTAAGCCACCCACCAGCGCCTCCGTCTCGGTTCTTCCATGCGTCTCGATATAGCCGATCCTGACGTCTATCCCGCTACGGAGCAGTTCGTGTGCCTCCGATAACATCCGGTATGACTTGCCTACACCGGCAATCATACCGATGTAGACTTTGAAGTTGCCGCGCCGTGACTTTTTCAGCAAATCCAAAAAGTGTTGTACACTCTCTTCCCTGTTCATCCGTTTGAAAAACTGTTTACGGTTTCAAAGTAAAGCCAAAGACCAGATGTGCATCTTCCAACCGGGGATTCCAGATGGCCTGTGCAAAAATAGGCAAAGAAAACGAATCAGTGATCTTTATAGCGGTAGTTCCTTTCAAAGCCACGTTCGTAACAGCAAATCCGCTGGTATAGTATTGGGCAGCTTCGTAAGGAACCAACCCGCAGGTGGCGGTCAAGTCGACACGTTTCACCGAGAAAGGGTAGTTCAGTTCAACGTAGGAAGAATAGTTCTGGTTGCCTTCGGCATCCTTATCCTGTCCGGCGAACATCGTGTACCAAGCCAACGACAAAGGGAACTTTTCAAGCGGGAAAGTGTAGGCAAGCCCCGCCTCGAAATGATGGGCAGTTTCATGGCTCTTGAAATTAAAATACTTGTTGGCGCCTTGTCCCGCCCACCAGAGATCAGCAATGGACAGTGTCAACCCAGAAGCACCGAACGTATAGGCGGCAGTAAGGTCTATCTCCTTATTGGCAAGACCTTCGGAAGACCGGTAACCGTCGAAATCGGTCGATCCCCAAGCTGTCAGTGAGAAGCCGGCTACACTAAAAGCCAATGTAGGTTGGAAACTCGCACCTGTCTGGTACATGCCACGCCATATGTAAGAACTTACTAAATCACTCTGGACTGCAAATTTCACCCCGGTTTCATTTTCGGAAGCTTTTGCCATTCCGAATGAGCATAAAGAAACAGTTACTACTGCTGCTACAATCTTTTTTATTATAGAGTTCATAATTTATTCCTGTTTTATTTATTAATCCTTTCTTTCTAACTTTTCCAATGCCACGTTCAATTTCAGGACATTTACTTTTTCC